>JGI24723J26617_10003845_pt1 | contig 10655 bp, 9 predicted proteins | sample Cruoilmetagenom6_FD_26617 | JGI IMG/M metagenome (IMG submission 26617) | reverse complement strand
GGGCTTTGCGAGCCGGCGAAGCAGCGGCGGCATGCCGCGACTCATACCGAAAGCGGACAGGGCATCTCCCGAGCGATCCAACAGTTTCAGGTAGGCGTCTATCCCACGTACCTCGTTCGGAAACTGTCGTACGAGGTTGTCTCGGAATGCCTGCTTTCCGGCGATTGCGTTGAATACCTTGTCGCCGATGTAGAAGCGGTCGTACTCGGCATCCATCGGTGCCCACTTGAGGTTGCCGCCGGACAGGAAGTCGAACATCTTGCGCGATCGCGTGGGAGCACCGACTTCACCAATGTAGTGGACGCCTACATCCCACTCGTATCCGTTGCGCTCATAAGAGTGGGTAAAGCCGCCGGCCGTGTAGTGCTGTTCAAGTACGCAAACCTTCCAGCCCAGCTCACTCAGCAGGGCCGCGGTCGTGAGGCCGCCCATGCCCGAGCCGATGACGATCGCATCGTAATCAGGAGCAAGCCGGCCGGGTCGATATCGATAGCCGATACGCAGGGTGCTTGGGGACATCTTCGCCATAGACGGCAGATCTTATCGCCTGCACGCGGCCGGGTCGCTCTTGACTTTTCTTTAGCGGGTCCTTATCAGGCAGCACTCTTGGCCAGCTGCTGGCGCCACTCCGGGTACAGCTTGTCAGCGTCACCCTGGAAGCTCTCGAACGCGCGGGCAAATTCGTGGTGATCCCGCGCAAACTCGATCGGGTCAGCACCCGCTCTCCAGCATTGCTCTGCCTGGCGCATTGAGCGCGCGCCAGCCGCGGCGCCGTCGATGTGGCCGTAAGAACCACCGCCGGCGGTCATTACGACGTTCGAGTGTCCGAGGTTCTCGAAGAAGCCGGGAATGCGCAGTGCGTTCATGCCACCGGAGATGATCGGCGTCGTCGGATTCATGCCGGACCACTCCTGGTGGTAATACGGCCCGTCGGCGCTGTCGCGCTCGAGCATATATGCGATTGCCCGGTCCGCTTCCTCACCTTCCATCTTGCCGAAGCTCATTGTGCCCGTGTGGATACCGGACGAACCCTGGATGCGCGCCATCTTGCAGTGCACGAAGGCCGTATAGCCACGCTGTGTTTGCGGCGAGGTTACAGCGCCATGGCCGGCGCGATGGTAATGCAGGTACTGGTTCGGAAAGTAGCGACGTGCGGTCGTGATCGCGGTCGGGCCGGCCACATAGCCGTCAACGAGGAACGCAACATGGTCGGCAAGTTCGCCAAAAGTCTCGAGGATGTATTCGCCGCGGGCGATCATCTCAAACGGGTCGTCAGCTGTGATGTTGGCCGAGAATAATTTGGCCTCGCCGGTCTCGTCCTGCACCCGGCGCATCGTTTCGGCAACGAGTGGGATCGTCTCTTTCATCGGAGCGAAGATCTGATTGCCCTGAGGTTCATCGTTCTTGATGAAGTCACCGCCCTGCCAAAACTCGTAGCAGGCATCGGCGAAGGGTTGCGGGCGTAGCCCCAACTTGGGTTTCACGATCGTGCCGACGACGAAGCCACCATCAACGTGCGGGCGATTGAGTACGCGCCACATGTGCGAAATGGTGGTGGCGGGACCGTCGAACAGTCGCAAGTATCCGGGTGGGAAATAGAAGTCGTGAATCTTGGCGTACTCAACATCGCCCATGCCCTGGTTGTTGCCGATCGCGAGGGTCAGGAATGACGCGATCATCGCGCGGCCATCGGTAATATTGCGATCAAAAAGGTCGACCGGGTAGGCGAGCTTCATGAGTTCTCTCGATTCGTCTACCTCGTAGACCAGAGCGTCGACTCCGCGAGTGAAATCATCGGTTGTTGATACCTCGACATTGGTGCCGGTGGAAGACTCTGCCGCGAAATGTGCGGCCGTCTCGAGGAAGTTTCCGAAACCGGGTTTTGGTTTCATGTGATAGGCGACCAGGACGTGCTGTCCGGCCGCTATGAGGTCTTCCTCTTTGAGCCCTAAGTCTACGTAGCGATTGGATTGGTCAAGTGCCATGTCGTTGTCCCTTAGTGGTTACTTGATGGCACGGTAACGGATGGACTATCATAAGAAAATTCAGAAGTTTTTATCTTATAGATAAGGAAGACTTATGCATCTGACCTTGCGCCAGTTACANTGTTTTTCGGCTGTGGCCCGGAATCTCAGCTACACGAGAGCCGCCGAGGATCTGCACCTTACCCAGCCCGCTGTATCCATGCAGATTCGGCAGCTCGAACACCAGGCAGGCCTTGCGCTGACTGAACAATTCGGCAAACAGGTGCACCTCACGGAGGCGGGCGAGGAGGTGTATCGTTACGCCCGCTCGATCCTGCAGCAGGTCGATGAAATGGATGATGTGCTCGACAAGCTCAAAGGTTTTGCGGGCGGGCGCCTGAAGATCGCGGCCATTTCCTCGGCAAACTACTTCGTGCCCAGGCTGCTGGGTACCTTTCACCTGCGCTTTCCGGACGTCAGTGTCAGCATGGATGTCACGAACCAGAAGGCCGTGCTCAAGCAAGTCGTCGATAACGAGGTCGATATGGCGATCATGGGGCAGCCGCCGAAAGAGTCACATGTAGAGGCGCTCCCCTTTATGGACAACCCGCTGGTCATCGTCGCATCACCGGATCATCGCCTCGCGCAGCGCAAGCGCATCGCACTCAAGGAACTTGAGAAAGAGGTGTTCCTCACGCGCGAGCCCGGGTCCGGGACACGCGGTGCAATGGAACGGTTTTTCAGGGAGCAGAAACTCAAACTGACCACCGGCATCGGCATGGGCAGCCTGTCGAGTATCAAGCAGGGCGTACAGGCTGGCCTTGGCCTCGGTTTACTACCGCGGGACGCTGTGCGAGTGGAGCTTCAGATCGGACGGCTCGTGGAATTGAAAGTGAAGGGCCTGCCCATCATGCGCCAGTGGTTCGTGGTGCTGCATAAAGGCAAGCGCTTGTCTCTCGCGGCTGAGGAGTTCAAAGCACTGCTAACGAATGAGGCCGTCGACCTTCTGGTCGATTAAGCCGAACGCGCCATGGGTCCGGCCCCGACGAGATCGGCAACGGAATCGATGACCGCGTCGGCGCCGAGTTGGCTCGCGGCGCGCAAGGTGTAGCCGTAGTTGACGAGCATCACTCGCACGCCGGCATTCCTTGCGGTTACGACGTCGGTCTCGCTGTCACCAACGTACAGCGTGTCTTCCGGCGAGACGCCAAGGCGTTCAATGATGCGTAGCAGCGGCGCCGGGTCCGGTTTGCGCGGCAAGTCTCCGCCGGAGCCGAGAATCTCGTCAAAGTACTGGTCCAGCGAGAAGTTCCGTACCAGCATGCGACACAGGTCGTCCGGCTTGTTGCTGCACAGGCCGATCCGCATGCCCGCAGCGTGCATCGTCCGCAGCGTGCCTTCGACGCCATTGAACAGTTTGCTGAGCTGATTGGCCTGGGCCAGGTATTCCCTGTGGAACCGGGTAGTCAGCCTGGTGACGAGGTCATTGTCTGTGTCCACGTTAAGGCGGTGCAGGGCACGCTCAACGAGCAAGCGGGGACCGCCGCCGATCATCAGGCGCACGCTCTGGACGTCAACCGGAGGCAGGTTTTCCGTCGCTAGTGCCCGCACGAGCGCCTCGCGAATATCGGCAGCCGTGTCAGCCAGGGTGCCGTCAAGATCGAAGACGACGGCGCTGTAACCTCCGGCGATCATGCGACCAGCCTTGTTTCCGTTCTGCTCGCGTCGACCATGCGTTTGAGAATTGGCATCAAAATCAGCTCCATGGCCAGCAACATCTTGCCGCCCGGTACAACGATCGTGTTGCGGCGTGAGATGAAAGACTTGTCGATCATGGAAAGGAGGTAGGGGAAGTCGATCTCGAACTTGGTCGGATCGCGGAAACGAATGACGATAAAACTCTCATCAGGTGTTGGCACGTCACGGGCGACAAATGGGTTCGATGTATCCACGGTCGGCACGCGCTGGAAGTTGATATCGGTGCGCGAGAACTGCGGCGTGATGTGGTTCACGTAGTCTTCCATGCGTCGCAGGATGGTCTGGGTAACATCGGATTCGTCGTACCCCCGGTGACGCGTATCGCGATGGATTTTCTGGATCCACTCGAGATTAACGATGGGAACCACGCCGATCAGCAGGTCGGCAAACTGGCTGACGTCACATTCGTCAGTCACCATCGCACCATGCAAGCCCTCGTAGAGCAGCATGTCGGTGTCACGCGGCAGGTCCTGCCAGTCACTGAACGTGCCGGAGCTCGAACCATGTAACTTTGCTTCTTCCTCGTTGTGGATGTAGTAACGGCGCTTCCCGGTACCGGTCTCGCCATACTGTTTGAACAGTTGCGCCAGTTCGCACAGCAGATTGGCCTCGGGTCCAAAGTGGCTGATGTTCTCGCCACGGCTACTGGCGTCCGCGACAGCAGCACGCATTTCGCTGCGGTTGTACTTGTGAAAGCTGTCACCCTCAATAATGCCGGCCATCATGTCGAGGCGCCTGAAGATGTGTTCGAACGCCGTTTTGACGGTCGTCGTTCCAGAGCCGGACGATCCGGTTACCGCAACTACCGGGTGCTGCTTGGACATTCCGCATTCTCCCTGATCACGTGAGGCACGTGCCGGAGGTGGCAGGCCCTTGCAGGGCAAGTTAGCAGTTACTAAGATAATTAAAACTAAATAATGTTTATCCAAATAATAAGTAAACCCTTATACTATTGTTTGTAGACTTTGCCGCCTTTCATGACGAAATCGACGTCAAGGAGTTCTGCGATGTCCTGTAGTGGTGAGCTGTCGACAGCGATCAGGTCAGCGAATTTCCCTGCCTCGATCGTACCGACGGTATCGCTCATATCGATCAGGTCGGCGGCATTGATTGTTGCCGCGACGATGACTTCCATTTCGCTCATGCCCGCGTCCACCATGAGGACGGCTTCCTGGGCGTTCGTGCCGTGTGGCGAGATGCCACTATCGGTTCCGTAAGCGACATTGACGCCGGCCTTGTGAGCTTTCGCAAAATTGCCGGCCATGTCGTTACCAACCCGAATAGCCTTGTCCTTGACGGTCTGCGGCATGAAATCGGATTCTACCGCCATCGTTGCGACTGTCTTGCCGGCAAGCAAGGTCGGAACCAGGTACGCACCGGTTTCCCTGAACAACTTGATCGCACGGGGACCCGTGTAGGTACCGTGTTCGATGCTCGCGACACCGGCTTCGAGAGCAGCGATAATGCCGTCTTCCTCATGGGCATGTGACGCGACCTTGCGGCCCATACGTGCCGCGGCGCGCACCACTTCATACAGCTCATCCGTTTCCATCTGCTGGCCGGTGCCGGTGGCACGTTCCGTCATCACACCGCCGGTCGAGGTGATCTTGATCAGGTCAGCGCCGTACTTGATGACATTGCGCGTTGCGCGGCGACAGTCATAGGGGCCATCGCACACGTTCGGGGAGGTCATCATTTCCATTAGGTCGGGACTGACGCCACTGATGTCGGCATGACCGCCTGTGATGCCAACGCCACCGGCTGCGATAATGCGCGGCCCGTCTATCCAGCCGTTATTGATAGCGTCGCGCATCGCGTACATTTCCTGAGATGACGAGCCCACGTCGCGCACCGTCGTGAAGCCGGCTTTGAGCGTGTTCATCGCGTAGTAGATGCTGCGCATCTGCATGAGCTGGTCAGACATCTTGAGTGCATCGCGATCGTTGTCAGGTCCCAGCTGACCTTGCAAGTGTACGTGCATGTCCATCAGGCCCGGCAATACAAACTTGTCGGACAGGTCGATGACAGTGGCGCCCTCTGCTTCCACGAAGCCGTCCTGGACGCCGCTGATCCGGCCGTCCTCGACGATAATGGTCATGTTGGTCGACGGGTCCTTGCCAGGTACGGACAATAATTGTCCCGCGTGGATCAGCGTGACATCCGCCGCGGCAGTGCCGGCGAGGAAGGTAAGGATGACAGATAGAGAAAGGGCAGGCCGGTGCGTCATGAAAGGCTCCAGGATTATTGTTGTTGTGATGTGCTGCTGTCTGCGACCGAAGTGACGTTAGCACAGGCGATTCGATCAGTAACTGCCGTAGTAGTGCGCCAGCGCCTCGACGTCACCTTCGTCCAGCAATGAGATTTTTTGCTTCATTTCGTCGAGGAGGTTTTCGCGAGTCCCGCTCAGGTAGGCTTGGATAGCATAACTGAGATAGTCGGCGCGCTGGCCGTGCAGCGGTGGCCCCAACACGGAGGCGACATCCGGATCGTCCGGCGGCAAATGACAACGTGCGCACAGCCTGCGGTGAACAGGTTCCCCAAGTGCGGCGAGCGCTTCGTCGACATCTTCGTCGAGTGAAGGCCGGTCGATCGCCGCGTAATACTCGGCGAGATCAGCAACGTTTTCGTCACTCAGCAGGTTGACCGTCTCGCACATGGTGGGCTCGTCGGGGCACTGGCGCGCACCATCCTTGTAGGCATACAGGGCTTCCTCGATGTGCACGGCGGGCATGCCTGCGATTACAGGGACGACTCGCTTGCCCGTTCCGGAGCCGTCCTCAGCATGGCATGCTTTGCAGGCCGCTACGATTGCGGGAACAGTGGCCGGTGCGGCGGTTGCTGAAGCGGCGGCGAACATGGCAAGCAATAACAGGGTGGCTGCTTGCAGCCGCAACAATATTTTCTGAGTAAGATCAGGCATTTCGCGCTCCGCCGTAGGCATTTTTACTTAGCGCGTCGTTGCATGCCACGCTGCAAATCATTGAGTTTACTAGATATATTGATCAAATGTGATATCCAGTCTTGGAGTTTTCTGTATGTGCCTCGCCGTACCCATGAAGATAACCGCGATCGACGGTTTTCAGTGTACCTGCGAGGCAAAGGGAATCGAACGCGAAGTCAGCCTCTTCATGTTGCAGCATGAGGACGTCGGACTCGGCGATCACGTCCTCGTCCATGTCGGTTACGCTATACAAAAAGTGTCAGAAGAAGAAGCGGCCGATTCCTGGGTCCTGTTTGACGAGGTGCTGGCCAGGACCTGATCCGCCGCTGAGGGAGAAAGATCATGTGTGACACCTGTGGCTGCAACGTGACACCCGGTAACGAACACCTGGTGGCCGCCGGTGGCCATCTGGCGAAGACATCGAGCGGCCACGAGTCGGTCGAGGTGCTCAAGGGCCTGCTCGACGCAAACGACCACCAGGCGGGCCACAACCGCGAACATTTCGCGCGTCATAACGCGCTGGCAGTGAACCTGATGTCCTCTCCCGGTGCCGGCAAAACGGCGCTGCTCGAGGCAACGGTCGATGCGCTTGGCGGCGAATTGAGCATTGCGGTAATCGAAGGGGACCTCGAGACCGAGAACGACGCCGAACGCATTCGGGAGAAGGGCGTGCCGGCAGTGCAAATCAGCACCGGTAGTGCCTGTCACCTGGATGCCCACATGGTGCACTCGGCCCTGCATGAACTGGTCATCGACGATGTCGATATCATATTCATCGAGAACGTCGGCAACCTGGTTTGTCCGGCGAGCTTCGATCTCGGCCAGCACCTGAACGTTACGTTGCTGTCCACACCCGAGGGCCACGACAAGCCGGCCAAGTACCCGGTCATGTTCCGCGCCTCGGACCTCGTGCTGCTCACCAAGACAGACCTGCTGCCCGTCCTTGATGACTTCGATCCGGCGTACGCTGAAGATTGCCTGCGGCAACTTGCCAATGAGGCGCCACTGCTGGAGATCTCAGCTCGAAAAGGTCAAGGCATGGACGACTGGCTTGCGTGGCTTCGTGCCGAACTGGCCCGCGTGCGCAAGGCGGATGCTGCTGTCGGAGCCGGTTAGATGGCCCGGCGGGCGGCCGACTGGCTGCAGGAACTACAGGGCCTCGGCATCGAGAAGCCGCTGCGCATTATGAATGTGTGTGGCGGACATGAGCGGTCCATTTCAGCTGCCGGTCTACGCACTGTAATTCCCGATAATGTCGAGCTTGTGCCCGGTCCCGGTTGCCCGGTTTGTATCTGCCCGGAGGAAGACGTTTATGAAGCGATCCAGCTCGCGCTGAACGAGGATATTACGTTGGTCGCGTTCGGCGACATGCTTCGGGTTCCCGTCAATGTGCCCAAGCGGGAGCCGCGCTCCCTGGAGCAAGCGAAGGCAGCGGGCGCTGATATTCGACCGATCGCCTCACCGACTGAAGCAGTCCGCATTGCTGATGCTGACCCGACTCGCACTGTCGTGTTCTTCGCCGCAGGTTTCGAAACAACCACCGCACCGGTCGCCTCCATGCTCGCTGAGGGTGCGCCTGATAATTTGCTTGTCCTTCTGTCAGGTCGGCTGACATGGCCTGCAGTGGCCATGCTGCTGGAGTCCGGCACACCGGGGTTTGACGCGCTCGTTGCGCCCGGCCATGTGTCAACGGTAATGGGGCCCGAAGAGTGGGAGTTCGTCGTCAAGGATCACGACATCCCGGCAGCCGTTGCCGGATTTACGCCGGACTCTCTGCTCGCGGCGATGTATTCAGTCATGCGGCAGGTGCGTGACAACAAGCACTTCCTTGATAACTGCTACCCGCAGGTTGTGCGGCCGGGTGGCAACGCGGAGGCCCGCAGGCAACTCAACGACGTCATGGATGTCGTCGATGCTAATTGGCGTGGTATTGGCATCATCCCGAAGTCCGGTTACGCGCTTCGCGATGCGTACGCGGCACATGACGCACGTAAGCGCTTCAATTCCTACGCCGATGCATCGAGAGAACGTGTCGGCGAGATGCCCCCGGGTTGTGACTGTGCACAAGTTGTACTCGGCAAGATTTACCCGAACCAGTGCCGGCTATATGCGCTCGGTTGCACGCCGCGCAAACCTATAGGCCCCTGCATGGTCTCCGATGAGGGCGCATGCCGGATCTGGTGGTCATCAGGCATGCGTGAGAACCAGTGGGAAGGGCGCAAGAAGGACGCAGCAAATGGCTGAGCCGGCTGTCCGCGTCGGCAAAAATACTGCCAGGCGGGTCCGCCTGCAGGGCCATGTCCAGGGCGTCGGGTTTCGCCCGTTCGTTTACCGACTCGCACTTGAGCATGGCATCAACGGCCATGTGCAAAACCAGCTTGGCGAGGTTGAAGTTGTCGCTGTCGGCACAGCGGCGTCCGTCGAGCAGTTCACGCACGACATCATTGATTGTGCGCCACCGCTGTCGTCGCCGTCGCTGGCAGCCGTAGAGAATATCGATATACCGGCGGTTAGTGCGTTCGAAATTATCGACAGCCTTGCCGATGCCGACGCACAGATTTTCGTGCCGCCCGACTGTTTTATGTGTGATGACTGCAGGCGCGAGTTGCAGGACCCTGCCGATCGACGGCACGCCTACCCGTTCATAAACTGCACGCAATGCGGTCCGCGCTACACTTTGATTGAAGCGTTACCCTACGATCGACCCAATACGAGCATGCGGGGCTTCGCCCTGTGCCCCGAATGCGCAGCCGAGTACCTGGACCCGCTCGATCGCCGTTTTCACGCTGAACCCGTGGCCTGCGAAACATGCGGGCCGGCTCTGGCATTTGTCGAGGAGGGCGCAGCAACCACAGTCAACACGACTGCCGTCCTGGCAAAGGTCGTTGCCACAATCGCGGCCGGCCACATCGTGGCGGTGAAAGGTATAGGGGGCTATCACCTCATCTGTGATGCTCGCGACGAGAATTCGGTAGCGACGTTACGCAACCGCAAACGGCGACCCGACAAACCGCTGGCTGTCATGTTTCCTGTTGCAGGCAACGATGGACTCGATATTGCGCGTGAATACGTTGTACTGACCGACGCAGAGGCAGAGATTGCCGCTGGCCCGATTCGACCGATCGTGCTGGCGACGCGCCGACCTGATTGCTCGCTGGCTGCCAACGTGGCGCCGGGTCTCGAGGAGGTCGGCGTATTCCTGCCTTACAGTCCTTTGCACCAGTTGTTGCTTGACGCATTCGGGGGACCTGTCGTCGCGACGTCCGGCAACATCAGTGGCGAGCCCGTCCTGACAGACAACGACGAAGCCGAGAATAGACTGAAGGGGGTAGCAGACGCCTTTCTGCAGCACAATCGGCCAATCGTCAGGCCGGCAGATGACCCCGTGTATCGGCGGATCGTCGGACGGATGCGCCCGTTGCGCATTGGCCGCGGTTGCGCACCAAGGGAATTGTCGCTGCCGTGGACGCAGCCGGAACCGTTACTCGCCGTGGGTGGGCAAATGAAAGGCACGGTCGCTCTGAGCTGGGGCAAGCGCGTCGTCGTGTCACCACACATTGGCGAGATGGACAGCCCACGCAGCCTCGATGTATTCGAACAGGTCGCGCGCGACTTACAGGCTCTTTATGGTGTACGTGCGACACGCATCGTTAGTGATGCACACCCGGGTTACACGACCAACCGGTGGGCGCAGCGTCGGTCGGGACTGCCGGTCGAGACGGTCTGGCACCACGAGGCACATGCCAGTGCCGTGGCAGCCGAATTCGCCAACGATGACGATTGGCTGATGTTTGCCTGGGACGGTGTCGGCTTGGGCAGGGACAGCACACTCTGGGGTGGTGAGGCCCTGTTCGGGCGGCCAGGTAATTGGCAACGATTCGCAAGTCTCCGGACTTTCCGCCTGCCCGGTGGCGACAAGGCAGGTCGGGAGCCATGGCGCAGTGCGGCGGCACTGCACTGGGAATGCGACGAGAAGTGGCCTGCGAGTCCCG
>JGI24723J26617_10003843_pt1 | contig 10655 bp, 10 predicted proteins | sample Cruoilmetagenom6_FD_26617 | JGI IMG/M metagenome (IMG submission 26617) | reverse complement strand
GAACAGGGTTTTCAGGCAGAACAGACGCTGTTCAATAACCTTTTGAATCGTGAAGAAAATATGTCGGTGGATGTTGTGGAAGAAATGATGATTCCGGACGTTGACCCTCTGGTTTTAAATGAGAACCTTCAAATANACCCGGAACTTATTAAATATGATAAGTTATATGAATCTGTTGAGCAGTCAGAGCTGTTAAACCAAAAGGAAAGTGGTCCTATGGTAGGGTTTGGAGTGCAGTATATTAACCAAGAAAATAGTCCAATGATAACTAGCTCTTTTAAAGATATGGTTATGCCTATGCTTTCTATTTCTATTCCCATTTTTAATAATAAATATAAGTCTGTGACAAGACAAAATGAGTTGAAACAACTAGAAATAAAATTTCAAAAAGAGGATAGGTTGAATNAGTTAGAAACACTTTTGGCGCAAGGGCTTTATAATAGAAATGCGACAAGAATTAAGTTCAATGTACAAACCGATAATTTGAAACAGGCCATTGATGCCGAGGAAATTCTTATGAAAAACTACGAAACTGGAACTATAGATTTTAATGATGTGTTAGATGTACAGGAATTGCAGTTAAAGTTTCAAATCAATTTAATCGATTCCATTAAAGAGTATTTTACAGAATATGCTTTAATAAATTATTTAACAAGATAAAAAATTGAACTAGGCCAAATTGGCTTTTGAACACTAAAATAAAGAATTATGATTAGAAAGATAACAATACTATTTGTACTTCTCGTTTCATTTGAAAGTGTTGCACAAGTAGGAACCAACGGACAAGATAGAAAAGAAGAAGGACGACCTATTAAAGAGTATAACCTTACCATTGAAGAAAATAAAATGACGCTTGGTGGTGTTACTGCTAATGCAATGACTATCAATGGAGGTATCCCTGGGCCTGTTTTGGAATTTAATGAAGGAGACCTTGCTATAATCAACGTAACCAATAAAATGGATGAAGAAACTTCAGTGCATTGGCACGGATTGATACTTCCCAATTTTTACGACGGGGTTCCATATTTAACTACCCCACCGATTGAGCCAGGAACAACTTTCCAATACAGGATTCCAATCAACCAATCGGGAACATATTGGTACCATTCCCACACAATGCTACAAGAACAAAAAGGTGTTTATGGGTCTATTATCATTCATCCAAAAGAGAAAACCTTGGAATATGATAAAGATTTAGTCGTGGTATTATCAGATTGGACCAATGAAAAACCAATGAATGTATTACGAAACCTTAAAAGAGGTAACGAGTGGTATCAAGTTAAAAAAGGCACAGCAGTGCCATTAAGTAGGGTCATTTCAGAAGGTGCCTTTGGTGCTCAACTTAAATTTTGGAGAGACCGTATGGAAGGGGCTGATATTGCAGACATTTATTATCCCGCATTTTTGTCCAACGGTAAAAAACTGGCAGAGTATCCAGAATTTACGGCTGGCGAAAAAGTAAGGCTTCGCTTCATTAACGCATCGGCTTCTACCTATTATTGGATGGACTTTGGCGGAGGTAACCCAATGTTGGTTTCCAGTGATGGTGTTGACGTGCAACCCGTTTCCAAAAGCAGATTTCTCTTTGGCATAGCCGAAACGTATGATGTAATTGTAACTATTCCAGAAGGAACTATTGAAATTACCGCAACCGCTCAAGATGGTTCAGGTCATACCTCTATACAGTTAGGTAATGGCACTCTTTACCCAGCCAAAAGAATTGATAGACCTGATAAGGTAGCGATGATGAAGCAAATGGCTAAAATGGATATGAAAATGGGAGCACCTGCAATGGTTGGAAACAAGAAGAAGAATACACCCGAAGTTTTAATGCAGAAGTACGGAATGAAGATGAATATGAAGGACGGCGAGATGAAAATGGGGAACGATAAGATGTCGATGAAAGATGGCAAAATGAATGACCAAATGGATATGAAGATGGATGATACAATGGGAATGAAAAAAGACTCGATGTCAATGAGCCATAATGGANCATCAAATAAAATGGAAGGTCATATGCACAATATGCCAATGATGCAGAAGGATTCTACTTCTTTTGATTATGAGGAGCGAAAGACATACTTCAACTATGATTTTTTAGAGGCAAAAGAAAAAACTGAATTTAAGGCAGATTTACCAGTAAATGAAGTGTTGCTTAACCTAACAGGTAATATGAATCGCTATGTATGGAGTATGAATGGGGTTCCATTATCAGAAACCGATAAAATCAAGATTAATGGTGGTGAGGTTACAAGAATTACCTTAAACAATTTGACTATGATGCACCATCCAATGCACTTGCACGGTCATTACTTCAGGGTCATTAATGAAAAAGGAGAACGTTCCCCATTAAAGCATACCGTGAACGTACCACCAATGCAGAAAGTTATTATTGAATTTTATAACGAAGAGTATGGCGATTGGTTTTTTCATTGCCACATATTGTACCATATGATGGGTGGTATGGCAAGAGTGTTTAGTTACGATACCCCAAGGGATGATAGAATGAAAGATTATCCAGTTCAGAAACTTATTGATGAGACAGACCANTATTATTCGTGGGGATTGGCTCGTGCAGGTTCAAATTTTAATGAACTCTTTTTAACGTCGAGCAATATCCGAAATGAATTTGGTTTGAGAACAGAGTTCGATTACGACCAAAATCTTGAAGCCGAAATAAGTTATAATAGGTATCTGAACGATTGGGTACGTGTTTATGCAGGAGTAAATACCGAAACGTCAACACCAGATTCTTACGATACATTTAATACCGTAGGATTGGTTGGTGTAAAGTATTTTACGCCTTATAGATTTAATGTAGATGTGAGTATGGACCATCAGCTACGCCCAAGAATACGTTTGGACAGAGAATTATTGATTTTTCCAAGAATTTTTTTGGAAGGCGAATACGAATACAGAGCAGATTTTGGATGGGTCAATGATTTAGAGAATAATAAATCATTTGAAAGCGAAACACAATGGTTGGTAGGGGTTGCATACATTCTTTCGCGCAATTTTTCAATCCAAGCTAACTACAATAACCGATATGGATTGGGTGGTGGACTATTAGCAAGATTTTAAACAACTAAAAATTAAAAAAAGATGAACTATTATTTTAATAAAACAATCAATGGAACCTTCGAAGAGGTCATAGAGAAAGTGACACAAGGATTGAAAGACGAAGGTTTTGGCATACTCACAGAAATTGACGTCAAAGAGACCTTAAAAAACAAACTGGATATAAACTTCAAAAAGTATAGGATTCTAGGGGCTTGCAATCCTCCCTATGCTCACAAAGCTTTGCAAGCAGAAGATAAAATTGGAACGATGTTGCCTTGCAATGTCATAGTTCAGGAAATTGAAGCAGGCACCATTGAAGTAGCAGCAGTAAACCCAATGGCATCGATGCAGGCAGTGGAGAATGAGAAGTTGAATGAGGTTGCCAATGAAATAACTGCAATGCTAGAAAACGTAATTGAAAAACTATAAAATACATTTCAAAAAGTAATACAAATAAACACAAACATAAATTAAAACAAAATGAGCAAATTAAAATCAACATTAGGTATAGTTGCAATAGCATTTATAANCTTAACAGCAATGTCTTGCAAAGACAACAAAAATGAACAAAATAATGCAGATGGGAACCATTCTGAAATGAGTGCTGATGAAGACCATTCAAAAATGAATCACGATAATAGTGATGAACACCACGATGGAGATAAGAAGGAAATGGCAATGAGTGGCGATGGTAATTCACAAGCTGTATTAAAGGACTACTTTAATCTTAAAAATGCGTTGGTTGCAGATGATAATGCTAAAGCAAAAACACTTGGTGCAACTCTGGCAACAACTTTAGGGAATTTTGATGTTTCATCAAATTTTTCCGATACTCAAAAAGCCGAATTAAAAGATATTATAGAAGATGCCGTAGAGCACGCAGAACATATCTCGGAAAGTGATATAGATCATCAGCGAGAGCATTTTAAAATATTGAGCAAGGATGTATCTGATATGGTTGCAATTACAGGAACTGAAAACACCCTTTACCAACAGTTTTGCCCAATGTACGATGGCGGTAGTGCTTGGCTGAGTTTGAGCAAAGACATTAAGAATCCCTATTACGGAAGTCAAATGTTGAATTGCGGGAAGGTACAAAAAGAGATTAACTAATGAGGATTGTAAAAATCATAGCAATAATACTATTGGTGGCGTTTGTGGGAATTCAATTTATTCCCACAACACGAAATCAAAGTGATACGGTACCCGAAACTGATTTTATGTTGGTTAACAATGTTCCGGAGAACATTCAAAATAAGTTACAGGTTTCCTGCTATGATTGCCACAGTAATAATACGCAATACCCTTGGTACAATAAAATTCAACCCGTTGCTTGGTTTTTGGAAGACCATATCAAAGAAGGAAAGGCCGAGCTTAACTTCAGTAAATGGGATTCCTTGTCTAACCGACGAAAAGNCAGTAAATTAAGGTCTATTGTCAAACAGATTGAAGCTGGCGAAATGCCTTTGGATTCTTACACTTTGATACATAAAGAGGCAGCCTTTTCAGAAGAGGAAGCGAAAGAGGTAATTAATTTTATGACACAATTAAAAGACAATTTATAAACTATAATTAAATATAATAAAAATGAAAAATTTAAAAATGAGTATAGCAGCAGTGCTATTGTTAGCAGTTTCTTTTACCAACGCACAGGAAAAGAAAAAAATGAACCACGATCACGGAGATATGAAAATGGATCATNGTAAAATGTCAACTATGAAAAGTGATGCAAAAACAGAAGCAATTTTAAGTGATTACTTTAATTTAAAAAATGCTTTGGTTGCAGATGACACCAAAAAAGCAGCTCAAGCTGGGTCTAAATTAGTAGCCTCAATTAAGGCGTTTGATATGAGTAGTTACACAAAAGAACAGCAAGAAGAGCTTGCTGATATTTTTGAAGATGCAACGGAACACGCAGAACATATTTCTGAAAGTGCCATAGACCATCAACGNGAGCACTTCAAGACATTGAGCAAAGATATTACAGATATGGTGGCTATTACAGGCTCAGAAACCACCTTGTACGAACAGTTTTGCCCAATGTATGATAAGGGTAGTGCTTGGTTAAGTACAAGTAAGGAGATTAGAAATCCGTATTACGGGAGTAGAATGCTTAAATGTGGAAAAGTTCAAAAAACTATTCAAAATAGATAATTCNTTGTAAAAAAATCTTCTCGATGTTCTGGTTATTAGTTAACAGAAGGGTGTAAGATGATAAAGATATCTGAATAGTGAAGTCCTGTCGTGGGAAGGAAATTAGGTTTAATAGTTAGTGAAATCCTTCCCGTGTACAGGCACAATAAATTTTGAAAAAGAAAAGTTGATTTGGTTAATAGCAGCCTGAATAAGGGAGAGAGATTAAACCCCTAAATATAACGTCTCTCTTCCTATGTCAGGTAATTAAAAACTTATGATGAAGAGAAATTTAGTGAAGAATGCTTGATTTTGAGGGGTAAATATTTTGGTTGGTTGATTAAAATTTACCTCTCACTTTCAAGTATTATTTATAGGCTTTTGTAAGTAACAATAGGGAAAAAATAGATAGTAATGAAAGAATGTTGCAAAGATGGTTGTCACCAAACAACAGAAAAATCTGTTGTTAAAAAATGGCTCAATTATATAGTATATACAATCCTAATCTTAATAGTTGGTGGTGCATTGGCGCTTCAGTTATTTAGCTAAGAAAGTAAGTTAAAATGGCTAAAGAAAACACAATAGAAAAATCTAAAAGAACAGGCTTTTACAAGCAACTGTTTAAAAAAGTATTGCTTACTGCAAGTATTGTGATTGCTCTATCGTTAAGTTATATACTATGGGCAGGTGTAGATTCCAACAGCCTGTTTCTACCTTTCTTAATTGTTGGTCTAGCATTGGTTAAAACAGTATTTATCGTTAGGCTCACTTTTATACAATTAAGTAAAATAATAGGCGAAAGTCATCAACTAACCCACGTTCTTACCTTATTTGCAGTCTTGATTATTTTGATTGTCTTATCGTTTTCAGCAGATTATCAGGCATTATATCTTTTGAATTCAGAAAATTTTAAATTCGCTACGTTGTCCAGTAGCTCATTTTTCCTACAATTTTTTGAATTTCTATATTTCAGTTTAATCACTTTTTCATCGGTTGGCTTTGGAGATATTGTCCCGTTATCTATTTCAGGCAAACTATTGGTAATGATGGAAGTTTTCTTGAGCTTTTTGGTATTAGTATTTGGTATTGCAAACATTAATAGAATTCACGTCAACACATAAGTGGCTAAAATAATGAAAGTACTAAAATTAACAATTATCAAAATATGAATGACTTTTTAAAACATTGGGGAGAAGCTGCCTACACTACCACCGGATTTTTCTGGATGGCACTTTGGGCATTCGTTTTAGGTTATATCATTAGTAGTATGATACAAATTTTTGTAACCGAAAAGAGAATGCAGAAAACTATGGGAGAAAATGAAGGCAAGAGTATGCTCTTGGGCACTTTTTTTGGCTTTATAAGCAGCTCTTGTAGTTTTTCGGCTTTGGCTGGCACAAAATCAATTTTCAAAAAAGGGGCAAGCTTTGTATCCTCTATAGCTTTCTTGCTTGCATCCACCAATTTGGTTATCGAATTGGGAATCATCATTTCCATATTTCTTGGCTGGCAGTTTGTAGTTGGCGAATACGTAGGCGGAATTCTTTTAATTCTTATTTCGTGGATTCTCATTCGCCTTATCAATCCTAAAAAGCTTATCGAAAAAGCTCGGAAAAACTTGGAAAACGAGGATGATGATGGGATGGACGATTCCAAGGATTGGAAAAAGCAAATCAAGAAAGAAGACAATTGGGCGCGCGTTGCCAAAAAATATAAGATGGAATGGCAAATGGTATGGAAAGATGTAACTGTAGGCTTTACCATAGCAGGTATTGTTGCAGTCTTTGTTCCTGATGCTTTTTTTCAGACCTTATTTATCAATAGTGGACAAGGCAATACAGATTTTACTTTTCTTGAAATTTTGGAACACATTATTGTTGGTCCAATAGCTGCTTTTCTAACCTTTATCGGTTCTATGGGAAACATTCCTTTAGCAGCACTTTTGTTTGGGAAAGGGGTGAGTTTTGCAGGGGTTATGGCATTTATCTTTAGTGATTTGGTTGTTTTTCCTGTATTGCGCATCAATGCAAAATATTATGGTTGGAAGATGTCTCTCTTCATTCTGTTCCTGTTGTTTACCGCATTGGTCGGCACATCCTTGGTGTTGCATTATACGTTTGACCTGTTTAGTATGTTACCAGACCCTTCACAGGTTAAAATTCAAGATAGTGACTATTTTAAAATTGACTATACGTTCTTTTTGAATATGGCTTTTTTAGCAATTACGGGCTACTTAATTTATTTAGGGTTCTTTAAAAAGAAGGACATCGAAAGTAAGATGAGCGAGATGGCACCTAAAAGCCCATTGCTTGAAAAGGTTTTAAAATATGTTGCCTATATCTGTTACGTATGGTTGGCTGGTGGAATCATTGTCAAATTCTTTGTGAATTAAATTATAGAAAGTATGGTCAACAGAAAGACAGCAAAATGGATTCGAAAAGCGCACCGATACTTGGGTATATTCCTNGGCATTCAATTCTTGATGTGGACTGTCAGCGGAATGTATTTTAGCTGGACGGATATTGATGAAATACACGGCGACCAGTTTAAAAAGGAAACACCAAAACAGACGGCTTTTTTCAATTTATTGGGAACAGCAAAATTAAACAGTGAGAAACCTATTCAAACTTTGGAATTATTGGAAATAGCCAATGAGCCGTACTATTGGATTAACGAAGCTAATTTATTTAGTGCTAAAACGGGTAATGTAAAAAAAGGTATTACTAAAGCTGAAGCAAAACAGGTAGCCAATAGATATATGCTGCCCGATTTGGAAATAAGGGGTATAAAACGAATTGAGAAAGTAGATGCACATCACGAATACCGTGGTCGTCCATTACCAGCCTATGAGATTTCATATAAAACCCCACAAAACTTGAAGGCTTATGTCGCCATAGAAAATGGTGCATTTCAGACCGTTCGTCATAGAAACTGGCGCTGGTTCGATTTTTTGTGGATGAACCACACTATGGACTATCAAGGCAGGGACAACTTTAATACCATAATCCTGCGGGCGTTTTCATTGTTAGGGTTAATTACAGTATTAAGTGGGTTCTTACTTTGGTACATATCGTCGCCCACAATTAGAAAATTGGTTAAAAAGAAACGAAAATAAGTAACACTAAAACCAACATAAAATGGAAAATTCAAATCAAAATTCAAAGAAAAACAACTACACAAAATTTGTAGGTATGCTCGTGGCATCCTTCATAGCAATGTACGTTACAATGTACTTAAACTCTTATGAAATTGACCACGTCTATTTTAGTCTTACCCGATTTTATATGAGCTGTTTGGGTATTGCCGCTATGGCCATTATTATGTTTGTAACAATGCGTAATATGTACCAAAACAAAAAGAAAAATATAGCAATTGTTCTTGGAAGTATTGTTCTATTTGGTGGCGCGTTAGGCCTTGTGAGGGCACAGGCCCCAATTATTGGCGATGTGCTCTATATGAAAGCTATGATTCCGCATCACTCTATCGCCATTTTAACCAGTAAGCGAGCGGATATACAAGACCCGGAAGTGAAGAAATTAGCAGATGATATAATTAAAGCACAAGAAAAGGAAATTGCAGAAATGAAAGCAATGATTAAACGATTAGAAAATAACAAATAAAAACAAAGACAATGAAAAAAAACATCATTTATATAGGTATTGCCTTGATTGTTGGCCTTCTAGGTGGCTTTCTACTGTTCGGTGGAGATTCTACTGATAAGGCAACAAATAGTGCTNAAGACAATCACGAACATTCAGAAGAAATTGCTACTAATCAAATGTGGACCTGCTCTATGCACCCACAGATTATGCAACCGGAACCTGGAGATTGTCCTATTTGCGGAATGGATTTAATACCTGCTGAAGCAGGAGCAGATGGTCTTATGGCAGACCAGTTTAAAATGACAGATAATGCAATGGCATTGGCCAATATTCAAACATCCATTGTTGGTCAGGGAGAGATTGGAAATAATATCCTAAAATTATCTGGAAAGATAAAAGCCAATGAAGAATCTAATGCTGTACAGGTAACCTATTTTGGAGGTAGAATAGAACAATTATATGTTAATTCTACTGGAGAACGTGTAGGCGCAGGCCAGCGCTTGGCTACGATATATTCGCCAGACTTGGTTGCAGCACAGCAAGAATTGCTTACCGCATCATCCTTAAAAGAGTCGCAACCCGAATTGTACAAGGCTGTAAGGAATAAACTGAAATTATGGAAGCTTTCCGAAAAGCAAATTAACGCTATTGAGTCAGCTGGAAAAGTGCAAGAATACTTTCCAGTTTTTGCAACTGTATCAGGAACGGTAACAATGAAAATGGTTGAAGAAGGGGACTATGTAAAACAAGGGCAACCCTTATATAAAATAGCCAACCTCAATACGGTATGGGCAGAGTTTGATGCCTATGAAAACCAAATTGCTTCCTTGAAAGTAGGACAGACCATTAAAGTAACTACCAACGCATATCGTAACGAAGTATTTGATGCAAAAGTCTCTTTTATANACCCACTATTAAATTCAGCAACGCGAACTATCGTGGTACGAGCGGTACTAAATAATAAAAACGACCTATTTAAACCAGGAATGTTTGTTGAAGGTAAAATTGAAGGTACTCAAGAAAACACCACAAATAAAATAACAGTTCCTGCTACAGCTGTGATGTGGACTGGTGAACGTTCTGTGGTTTATGTCAAAACAAATCCTAACGAGGCTGTTTTTGAAATGAGAGAAGTCTTACTTGGTAATGCCAATGGAGACACCTATACCATACTTGAAGGCCTTGAAAATGGAGATGAAGTGGTTACCAATGGCACATTTACCGTAGATGCTGCTGCACAGTTACAGGGCAAGAAAAGTATGATGAACACGGCAGGAGGTAAGACAATGACTGGCCACGAAGGGCATTTGGGTATGCAAGGAAACAATACTGGGGATAATGTGGTGAATACAGACCATTCTGAAATGAAAGAAAGGATAGCTGTTTCAAAGAAATTTCAAAATCAATTGAAGCAGGTTTTTGATGATTATATCCTTGTAAAAGATGCTTTGGTTAATGACGATGCTAAAAGTGCACAACAAGCAGGAAAGCAAATAATCCAATCCTTAAAAAATGTTGATATGAAGTTGCTGTCCGATGAAAAAGCACACAACCATTGGATGACCATTCAAAAGGAACTAAAATCATCTGCAAATGCTATTGAGAACAGTTCAGACATAGCAGCACAAAGAGGGCATTTCAAGCATCTTTCGGCACATATGATAAGTGGTGTACAGCTTTTTGGGGTCAACCAAAATGTATATATCCAGTTTTGCCCAATGGCCAATAACAATAAAGGTGCCTATTGGATAAGTTTGGAAGAAGAAGTGCGAAATCCATATTATGGAGAGGCTATGTTAACCTGTGGAGAGGTAAAAGCAACTTTAAAATAAAACGAATTACGGATTAATCAAGTAATCT
>JGI24723J26617_10003840_pt1 | contig 10661 bp, 13 predicted proteins | sample Cruoilmetagenom6_FD_26617 | JGI IMG/M metagenome (IMG submission 26617) | reverse complement strand
TGACAGCGTCCCATAGAGGTACGGCATGTTCGTATGAGGGTTTTTTGCTGATGACCGGGCCGAAAAAGGATGCTCCGTTTGGTGGGTGAAAAGTAATAATAGGTGTTCCCAGGTTCTCTCCTGTCCTTTGTAGTGCTTCTTGTGTCTCCATCACTATTTTTTCATCGAGAGTGGAGTCTGTCGCACTCTCTGCATATTCAAGAGGAATTTCTGCTTTTTTGAGCAGAGGGATTGGGTTGATTGGCGTGTCGAAGAAGGNGTCATCGTGNTCAATAGTGTGAATGAGGGTGCCTGCTTCTGTATAGAATCGCCCTATTGCTTCTGCGCCTACTTTTGGTTTGGCTGCTGCTGCGACGCGTAAGAGTTCCATGCCTCGGTTTTGGGCATTGAGGTATTTTTCTGGAGTTTCAGATGCCCTATCAGCGTTCAGTATCTTGAGTGAAATGAACCGCCAGTTAATAGTGAAGTCTTTCTGTTCAGCAACGTCAACGATCCAACGAGAGGTGATCCAGGCGAATGGACAGACTGGGTCGAAAAAAAACTCGATATTGTAATCGGCCATGATCCTGTTTGTTCTTTGTTCGGGGAGAATTCGGAGAGTGATCTTGGTATGGATTTCTTCTCTTTTGACTACTTTTCTCCCCAGAATCATAGTCTCTTGTGGGCTGTTACTTGCCTCATTCCAAACTTTTTTGCAGTTTCAGGATTGGGTTATAGGGGTTATGGAAGCGGAGATGCAACAATGAAAAAGAAAAGTAAAGGTACATGAACGGAAAAGTGGCAGTCTGGCTATTGCTCGTGTCGTTCGCTGCTGTCTTTTATATACGCCTTGCTATTGTGGCTTGGGTTTCTTTTCATCGNGGTGAAAGATGGTCGCTGGTGTGTGCATGGGGCGGTATTACTTGTTTTATTCTTGGGTGGATAACTCGGTCATTTCACTTAAAAGGCTGGGGTGTTCTTTTGCTTTTCTCGTCTTTTTTTCTCCGTCGGTTAGAGACACNGTATGGGGTGAATNAGACAGNGAAATAGTTAGAAAGAACATATATCAAAAGTNTTATTTCTAGTTTTTTCTTCTNGTTATTTTGNAGTAATTGTTTTTATATCTNGCTTTATTGAGCAAGAATGATGGCATCTCCTGCTCTTAATATTTGAGGAGCGATTGTGCCGGTGGGGAGAGATTCGTCCGAACTTAGGAGTACCGTACCTGAGGAGAAAACCTGAGGAAGAGGGAGAGTTGTTGTTCCCATATTCACTGCAATATGAGTATGTTCTTTTCTGAGGGTGCGTGTATATGCGAGGATGTCGGATGAGGAGTCTACTAAGGAAAGATTTCCTGTTTGCAGTGAGTATCGACTCTTCCGGAGCATGAGTAGTTTTCGGTAGGTATGGAAAAGAGATGAAGGGTTGGTGCGCTGAGATTCCACATCTCTGGTTTCTTGTGCATCGCCTTCGGGGAGCCAAGGTGTCCCTGTAGTAAATCCTGTTCCTTCATTTTCTTTCCAAGAATGCCAGCGCATAGGTGTGCGGGCCATGTCTCTTCCCATGCCTGGGACCTGAAATGTGAGAGGGTCTTGAATTTTTGGAGGAGGAATTGGGACGTCGCGCATTCCGATCTCTTCCCCCATATAAAGGATAGGTGTCCCACGTAGGGTCATTGAGATAAAAGCAGCGGCGATAGTTCGTTCTGGATAATCATCGTTAGGGTCATAGCGAGAAGCATGTCGGGAACGATCATGGTTTGAAAGTGCCCATGCNGGCCACCCGTGTGTGGGAAAAATTTTTGCCGAATTTTTCAGGACATCTTTGAAAGCTGTCGCGTCCCATGGGGCATCTGCTAGGTGGAAATCAAATACCAGGTCGAATAATGGAGTATCCGTCGTTCCGTAGTACAACGCATATTGCTCTTGATTATGGGCGAACACTTCTCCTAGGAGGACTCCTTGGAAATGAGTCGATGTTGATTGCAGCATGGCGAGTGCTTTGGGGATATCTGGATGGTTTTCGTCGTGTAAGTGGATTTGTTCTGTGTATGTAGGAGAGTTGTTCTCTGTGTGNTCTGGGTGGAGGGGATTGTCTTGTAGATCCGGGTCTTTCATGAGGCGGTAGGCAGCATCGATCCGGAATCCTGCGATACCTCTACTGAGCCAGAAATCTAGAACTTTGCACATGTTTGTCTGGACTTCGGGATTTCGCCAGTTTAAGTCCGCTTGTTCGGGCAAATATGAGGACAGATAAAATACCTTATCGGGGGCATTCTCTGCCGGGNTCCATACTGATCCTCCAAATTTGCATGTCCAGTTGTTCGGAGGNCTTCCATCGGGAAGGGGCTGTCGGAAGAAGTACCAGTCTCGTTTTGGTGAGGTGGGGTCTGCGACTGCTTCGCGGAACCAGGGATGCATAATGGAAGTATGATTTGGTACAAANTCTAAGAGGATCCGGAGNTTTTGGGCTTTTGCCTCATGGATGAGCTTGTCAAATTCTGCAAGGGTTCCATAATCAGGATGGATCGAGAGGTAGTCGCTGACGTCATAGCCCCAGTCTGCATTCGGCGAAGGATGCAATGGCGATAACCAGATCGCGTCGACATTCAGGCTGTCTGGAGTGAAATAGCGTAACTTTGACCGTAGACCTGCGATATCTCCGATTCCATCNCCGTTTCCGTCAGCAAAGGAACGCAAATAGACATGGTAGATTACGGCTTTTTTCCACCAGGGTGTATGAGATAAAAAAGAAGTCACTTTTTAATAGCTTCAATTTCAAGAATATCTTGGGCTGCAAGGCCGTTTGAGTTTTGGAACCTTTTAGGCGTCTGTCAGTTGGATAGAGAGGTGCGAGTCAGAGTCTTTGGGGTTTTCGATGAATTTTGCTTTTGTGACGTTTCCNGCCGCCAAGATATCGCCGATGGCTGTCTTCGCTTTTATGAGTGTGACTGGATTGCCGTGAAGAGTTAAAAGATTAGTTTGGTATTTGATGGAGCGGTTTTGCTCGCTTTTTACGCGCCGAATGTGGGAAAGGATATCTACAGACAGGTCAAAGACATCTCTTTTGGCCCCGGGAGGAAAACACTGTTCTACAGTAGGCCAAGATGCCTTGTGAATTGAGGCTCCTCTGTCGTTTTGGTTCAATATGTCATTGTCCCGCCAGTACCAGCTCCATACTTCGTCTGTAATGAAAGGCAAGAAAGGTGCGAATAGTCGAAGAATTGTGGACATGGCAAGTGACCATGTTGCAATTGCTGATCGGTCTTTTTCGTAAGCTCGTTCTTTGGTCAGTTCGAGCTGGTTGTCTGTGAGATGAGACCAGAACCATGTTTCTGCTGAGTCGAGTGCTGCTGCGGTCTCGTAATTCTGGAAAGAATTACTAGCTTCTGTAATAACTGGTCCCAAAGTAGCGAGGAAGCTCTGATCCAAGGGGTTCGTCACGTCTGCGAGGGAAAGATTAGGGTATCCGGCTTCTTCGATTCGTCCTACGATAAGTTTTCCTGCATTAAAGATTTTTGTAACAAGTTTCCGGCCAATTTTTGGAATGGAGTCGTCCCAAGCTGTGTCTGTGCCGAGGCGTGCTCTCGCTGACCAGTAGCGCATCGAGTCAGAACCATACTGCTCGATGAGTCCCATTGGAGTGACCGCGTTCCCTTTCGATTTTGACATCTTTTTGCGATCAGGGTCGAGCACCCATCCTGAGATGACCACATTTTTCCAAGGGATTGTGTCGTTCAATGCGTGCGCACGGAAAATAGTATAAAACGCCCAGGTGCGAATGAGNTCGTGTGCTTGGGGACGGATATCCATTGGGTATGTGCGGGAAAATTTTGTTTCGTCTGTAGCGAACCCACTCGTGATTTGAGGGGTGAGAGATGATGTTATCCATGTGTCGAAGATGTCAGCATCTCCGCTGAACCCGTTTGGCTGGTCCCGTTCGGACTCGTGAAATCCAGATGGCCGGTCGGTCATGGGATCGATAGGCAATTGGTCGGGGGAAGGGAGAAGNGGCTCGTCGTATATTGGCTCACCGTTGGCGTCGAGCTTATGCCAGACCGGGATCGGGACGCCGAAGTAACGCTGTCGACTGACGCACCAGTCGTATTTCAGTCCTTTCACCCAATGCTCGTAACGCTGACGCATATATTCGGGGTGCCAGTCGATCTTGCGTCCTTGCTCGATCATGGCGGTTTTTTTGTCCAAAAGACGGACAAACCACTGTCTGGTGGGGATCATTTCCAGCGGTTGTTTGCCTTTTTCGTAGAAACGAACTTGCTGGGTAATAGGGATAGGGTCGCCTTCGAGAGGTGCATTATCAGTGCCGTCCACGGCATTTACTGGGTCGGCCAAGACCTCTGCCATTAGGGCTTTGGCCTGTTTTGGAGTTTTACCTACGATCTGGGCGTAAGCGTGTTTTGCTTTTTCTGGGTTGATGGAAGGCCAATCTGTGCTTCCCCAGTCCACTGGGAGCATTCGGCCTTCCTGGCCGATCATGACACGTGTGTGTAGCTGCAGATCTTTTTGCCATTCCACATCGGCCACATCTCCGTAAGTGCAGACCATTACGGCCCCAGTGCCCTTGTCGGGGTCAGCGAGTTCGTGTGCATGGATGGGGACCATTGCGCCGAAGGCCGGTGTAATAGCTTTGGTTCCGAGGATGTGGCTGTAACGTTTGTCGTCGGGATGCACGACCACTCCTACGCAAGCGGCCAAAAGTTCGGGCCGAGTGGTCATGATGGGTAGGGTTCCGCCTTTTTCGAGACCAAAGCGAAGGTGGAACTGCATTCCCTGGATTTCTCTGTCTTCCACTTCTGCTTGGGCGACTGCGCAACGAAAGTCGAGATCCCACATGCTGGGAGCGTATGAGGAATAGACTTCCCCTTTGTGCATGAGGTCAAGAAATCCTATTTGGGAGATACGACGGCAATAATTATCTATTGTGGTATATGTTTGTTCCCAATCTACCGAGAGGCCGAGCCGGATCCATAATTCTTTGAATACTTTTTCGTCTTCGCTGGTGACTTGTCCACAGAGTTCGATGAAATTGCGTCTGCTCACTGAGGAAGGTCGTTTTGCCTTTGGGTCAGGAACGAATGCAGGATCGTAGGATAAGCTGGGATCGCAGCGGATGTTCAGCANATTCTGCACGCGGCGTTCGGTCGCTAGCCCATTATCATCCCAGCCCATTGGGTAAAAGATGTTTTTTCCTTGCATGCGCTGGAAACGAGCTGACAAGTCGGTATGAGTGTATGAAAACACGTGGCCGATATGGAGGGACCCCGACACTGTGGGTGGAGGAGTGTCGATGGAGAAGGTCTCTTCGCGTGAACGCGTGGGATCGTATTGGTATACGCATTCTTCTGCCCATTGCGCCATGAACTTTCGTTCGATCTCCGCGCTGTTCAATTTTTTGGGGAGGTCCCGCTTGATACCCATCGGGTGGATCTGACTCCTGCATTTACGCGTGGTCTAGTGGATACTGCTCCGATAGCACGATAATGACCTTGGTAAGACAAGGTGACGGGAGATGCATCCAATTAGATCTGCGGATTTCTGGTCCTACAAGAGTAGTGGCGTGCTTTCGGGAGCGAGGAGGGATATTCTGCTCTCTTTTCTGCAACAGAGTTTTAAATGGAGTTCTGTGCAGGTCATTTGTTTGATGCGCGAAGGTGGGAAACTTCCTATGTTGGGGGCTGATGGGGCTAGGCGCGATTCCGGTCAATGGTGCATGATGAGCATGATTCTGGAAGGTGTGACCACGGAGTGATAGCGGGAGAAAGAGATCGTCTGTCACTTGTTTTTATCCTGAGAGTGCTGGAGAAGCTTCCGTGGAATACGAAGATAATCACACACCTTTTGCGTGATTCGCCATCAAAGGCGGTAGATATGAGTTGTTCTTGTTCTTGTTCTTGTTTATGGACTATGGCGTTCCCTGTAATAGGATTTCCAATTTCGAAGCGGAATACGTGTGAATAGACTTATCCAGATTGGAGTGCATGGATGAGCCGGTTACGTACAAAAGGTCATGCGCCCATATTTCAGGTTCTTCTTGTATCTAAATGATCTGTCCTGATTGAGGGTAACGGTAAATAATGTGATGCAACTGATGGGTCGGGAAAGGACAGAGTTGTTCGCAGCGTATGATTGCGAGGTCTTCTCTGTTGTGCTTTTGCCTGTGTTGATTGAGGTTATAGAATATTTTTCCGGCACAGATCAAGACGTGAGAAATTTTTGATACATCTTTGACGGTGTCATCATTAAGTACTTCATTAAAGGATATTCCTGGCGCGAACTCTTTTGCTATTGATGTCGCAGTACGAAGACGTAGAAAAGATTTTGGCGTGAGATAAACAAGAGATTTGCGAATTTCTCTGTGCATTTATTGACGGAGAAGATAAAAAAATTGGGCTGGTTTTGTGGGTACAGCCACCTGCAAGTTGTCTTCTGGGCACAGGAGGAGAAAACGTTCTCGACGAGAGAAGGAATGCTCAGGACCTTGTCCTTCATATCCGTGTGGAAGAAGAACGAGTCCGCTGGTTTGATGCCGCTTGTCCTCCGCTGCGACGATGAAATGATCTAAAACGTTTTGGGCTCCATTGGCGAAATCGCCGAATTGAGCTTCCCAAAGAACGAGCGAATTTGAGCGAACAACAGAATAGCCATATTCGAATCCAAGAGCAGTGTATTCAGAGAGCAAACTGTCGTTGACAATGAAGTTTGCTTGNTAAGGGTTGAGGTGCTTTAGCGGGGCAAAACGTTTTTCAGTTACTTGATCCATGAGAACTGCGTGTCGTTGACTAAATGTTCCTCGAGAGGAATCTTGTCCTGACAAGCGCACTGGAGTTTTTTCGAGAACGAGTGATCCGAACGCGAGTGCTTNGGCAGTTGCTCAATCAACTCGGTTTTCAACCATTTGGGAGCGGCGATCATTTAGCTATTTGGCGAGTTTTGGGTGAGGAGCGAAATTCTCTGGCAGAGAAGTGAGGCTATTGAGAATATTCTCGCTCAACTGAGGTGAGATCCCTGTGTCTACATGAGGAAGAACGCCGGCAGGTGTGGAGGATGTTGCGCAATAAATTCTTGGATACTTGTTCGTTCGTGTGTTTTCGCAAAGGCTGTTTCGAGGATCCGGTGGAATTCTTCGAGTGACCGTTCGGCTTCTTCGAGTGAAATATCCCCTCTGTTCACGAGGACTTCTATGTATCNCTTGGGTGTGTTTCGTCGAGCTTCTATTTCGGCGTACATGTGGGGTTGGGCGAAGGCTGGTTCGTCAGTTTCATTATGACCATGTCGACGAAAACGAATAAGACCGATAACAATATCTTTTTTGAAGCATTTGCGGTATTAAAAAGCTAAGCGAGCAATTCTGACGCATGCTTCAGGGTCATTNCCATTAACATGGAAGATTGGAGTTTGCACCACCTCGGTGCATGTCTTGTGAATGACGAACCAGTTCTGTTCGCANCCCCAATACTCCGAAAATTTCGTCGTAAAATTCCTCTTCCCCTTGGAGGAGAGCCTCGATTTTTTTGAGGAATTCTCTGCTTTCCGTGCCTTGGATAATCCGGTGGTCGTAGGTGCTGGTGAGCGTTAAAATTTTGCTTACACCCATGTCAGCCAGCATTTGTGGATCAGTTTCGGTGAAACCAGGAGAGTACGTGATTGCTCCCACGCCTACGATAACGCCTTGTCCTGGCATAAGACGTGGGACACTATATGCTGTGCTGATTGTTCCTGGGTTTGTAAGTGTCATTGTGGTCCCAATGAGATCATCAGGGTCGATTTTTTTGTTGTGTTACCCTATGGATGAGTTCTTCATAAGAGGTGAGATAGGTANCGGAGTCTTGTTTGGAGGCNTTTTTGATTGATGGGACANGTAGCGAGCGAGTCCTATTTTTTCTTTTCACATCAANAGCAAGACCAAGGTTGACAGTATCGTGGCGGATGACTGCAGACTTGCCATCGACTTCGGTATAGGCAGTGTTCATTACTGGTAGAATTGTTGCGGCTCGTACGATTGCCCATCCGATAAGGTGAGTGAAACCCGCCCTTCCTGATCTGCGTGTACGAAGGTGCTGGTTCAAGAGGAAACGATTCCCTTCGAGTAACTTTGCGGAGATGACGCGTGCTGATGTCGCTGTAGGGATTGTGANACTAATTTCCATGTTTGCGACGATTCGAGCACTCGCTCCGCGTANGATATCGGGGCTTGACGTCGTCTTTTTCTCGGAGGAAACAACTGTTTTCGCGGGCGAAACTAGACTACTTCTTACCGGAACATCCTTTATTTTGTTTGTCTTTTCGGTTTTTGGCTTGCTTTTTTTGTCTGATTGAAGAACACGAGATTTTTCTATAGCGTCTGTTGCGGACGAGGCTGTTGTTTGGGGACTTTCGTTCGTGAAACCGGGGCGGTAATCGCTGAGAAATTCTTGCCGGCTTTCAGGAATATTTTCTGGTGATATCTGGTAAGTCCGGTATATTTCATTGGGGAATCACTTGTTTTGTCCGAGTGGAAATGTTGTAGTGAGGGAAGTGGCTTTTGAGGTTTTTTCAAAGGCTTCCTCTGGGGTTTTCTCGGATATAATTTCTGGCATCAGGTTCTCTGTTATGTCATGAGGGGGGATATGTCTGATCCTATTCTGATTCGCGCGTCCTTTTGTGACGAGGNCCCGTCCTTTGTGCAACGATGAGATGTTGCCTCTCTTGGAGAGAAGAGATGCAGTTAACGAAGGCTCAAATGGACAGTGCGAAGAGGCGCCACCTGGATCTTGGCCTGTGGAGTTTTGTCATTGTTGGGATTGTTTTATGTGGGAAAGTGTTTTTAGGCAGTTGGAGAGTGGGGAGAAGATAGGTAGCTTATCTGGTTGTCTTAGATTCATCGCACTTGAGATCCATAATGACAGGGGCATGGTCCGAGGCAGTGTGGCCCTCCTTTTTTTTACGGTAATCTCGGTCAATTCCTACTGAAGTTACGCGTTCTGCAATTTTTGGCGAACCCAAAATAAAATCGATGCGTAATCCTTGCTTTTTGTGGAAGGCACCGCCCCGGTAATCCCACCAAGAGAATTCTTCGGCTTCCGGGTTTTGTTCGCGGTAAAGATCGAGGAGTCCCCAATCAAGGAAATGTTGGAAACGCTGGCGCTCTTTTTGAGTGTGAAAGAGGCTTCCCTCAAATTTTTCTTTTCCCCAGGAGTCAATTGGAGCGGGGACGATATTGAAATCTCCGCAGAGTACTGTGTTGTTTTCTATGGAATGAGATGTTGTCATATGGGCATGAAGCTCATCTAACCAGACCAGTTTTCGTTGGAAATCTTCGTGGTCAAGGTTTTTTCCATTTGGGCAATACACCGTGGTGAATGACAAGTCGCCAATTTCAGCGGTAAGAAGACGTGCACCGAAATCTTCTTGGCCAGGAAGTCCTTTTTGGGAGATCTTTCCTTCTTTCCGTGTGAGAATTGCTACCCCATTCCAGCTTTTTTGCCCGTGGGTGAAAACTGTATATCCCTCTGCCGCGAATTCTGCATGAGGGAAATACTCATCTGGTGTTTTGAGTTCCTGGAGTCCGATGATGTCAGGCGAACGCGTTCGAAGCCAGTGCAAAATAAAGTCGAGTCGGGCTCTAATTCCGTTGATATTCCAAGTAGCGATGCGCATTTTTACTCTCCGATATTTGTGACCAAGCCATTTTTTTTCTGTTTGTTGGTAGGAGCGTTGGTGAGAATATCCCCCGAGAAAAGGTTGTTTGGAAAATATTCCAATTTGGTGGCGAAGACGTAGGGATTATTGCAGTAAGGGATTTTATTCTGTTGTATGTATCCGGAAGGATGAGACGAAGACTAGANCTTCGNTGAAGGTTGTGCCTTTTTTGCTTTTTGCCTGATGTAACGATCTCCTTGTTGCAAAATTTACTCATGGGTGCAGTTTTGGTGGTTGGTTGCGGGTGGTGCACCCATCGGGTCGTGGGGTTGCGGGGTCGGGTCAGGCCGGGTTTGGGGGTACCGGAGTAACCGGAGAACCGGGAGAACCGGGAGAACCGGGAGGAGGTTAGATCGGGACGGAGGGGAGTCTGGTTTCGGTATGGCGTTGAGTGAGGTGGTAGGCGAATTTTAAGGCGATATTGCCGATGATGAGGGCGGCAGCCATGACCAGCCATACATTTTGGGGTGGGGATTCCAGCGCGTAAAAGTTCGCAAGGATGGGGATGACGAGTGTTGCCCCTAGGCATGCGATCATGCTTGTGAGAAGAAATATTCGGACGAGATTGAGTGGCTGGCTGATAATTCTGAGGACGGAAAATCCCATGCAGGTGAGGGTGATGGTTGCTGCGGTGCGTGCTTGGATGAGGGGGACGGTCTCGTGTGCTTCCGAGTAAAAATAGACTACTAAAGTAACGAGTGCTGCGATGATGCCTGCGGGGATTGTGACAGGCAAGATACGTTGTGTGAAGTTTGGTTGTACGCGTCGATTATTTGGGGCGAATGACAAGACAAAGGCTGGGATTCCTACCGAGAGGCTGCCCACGATGGTGAGGTGTCGGGGGAGAAAAGGGAAGGGGGTCATCATGGCGCTGACAATGAGTGTGAGCACTATAGAGTAAATGGTTTTTGTGATGAAAAGTGTGGCGACTCGTTCCACATTTGCGATAACGCGCCGTCCTTCAGCTACGACATAAGGAAGTGT
>JGI24723J26617_10003839_pt1 | contig 10662 bp, 7 predicted proteins | sample Cruoilmetagenom6_FD_26617 | JGI IMG/M metagenome (IMG submission 26617) | reverse complement strand
ATTTTTCACGTAAGCTCCGAAGGGGTGAACCTCAGGGATGAGGTGAATAATATGTCGCTGAATACCGTTTAAGGCTGATGTCTGTATCTTGGTATATGAAGAAATTATCTGGAATGATCTTTCACGTCAGCCCCGAAGAGGTGGGTATCAGTATGATTAGAATAAAACCATCAATGTGGACGTTGCTAAAAATGGCTAATGAAGAAGACCAATGCACAGGCCATTTGTAGTAATCTCGAGTCAAGAGCCAGGCATTGTGGCTAACACCAGCTCTAAAATAGCAAAAACATCAAGAATATATTCAGCAAATTCTATCTGCAACCTTCAAACTTGAATAAAATCCACCAAAACAACTAAAAACCGACCTTTCCTTGACCAGTTTCATTGTGATCTTGCTGAGCAAAAAAGTAATTTTACATCACTAAAACATCACTAAAAGCTTAGTTTACAATTCTTATGTGGTGTATGTAGTTAATTTATTCATGTTTGTCTTTAATTTGTCTATTCTTACGAAGTTCATCGGATATTTACTAAAGTAAATAAAATGTTGAACTTATTTAACAGATATTCTTTATCAAACAATAAGCCAGCTTGAAATTTCAAACTGGCTTCTTTAAATATTTCAATTGTTTAAGCAGATACTTGTTTACGGTGAAATATCCAATTTGAGAATCTTTGAAGTGTCAATGTGATTGTTGTTGCAGATATGAATCCGATTGTTACTATCAACGTGATTTTATGTGTCATCGATGAAAGCCTTACTGTATAAAAGGATCCGGTCATGATTAACGCTGACAAAATTCCTGAGTTCATATAATTCAGTTTACTGAGTGGGTGCTTTTGGAACCTAGAAATGTCAAAAAATAAACAAATGTGAGCTGTAAAGAGTAAAGCAAATAAAAAAACCACAAATGCATTTGCAAGGGTCAATGTATTAAGTTGGCTGAGCATATTAATCTCCTGTGTTATTTCAATTTGGTGGTCATTATCATCATGACCTATTGTTTAAGTATCGATTCTTTCGAGTTCAGCAATAGATGCTTAAAACTTGCTGACATGGTTGAATCTGAATAAAGTTAATTTAAAAAACGAGTCTATATTTCAATGAGAATTAATGAAGCAATCAAAAGATTTATCATTAAATAAACAGTAAAATATCATGAGAATAGCAAGCAACAAATATCATGATGTTGTGAGCTAAAAGTCATAGTTAAGATTAAGAACCGTTTTAAGAATTTTCTTTAAACACGTGGAGGTGCTCGAGCCGACTTGGTGATGTATTTGAAATGTTTTTGACTAGAATGACTAAAAACATACTGATTCTGATAAAATTTGTGAGAAATTTTCTGGACCGGTTTGAACAAACAAACATCTGGGTCATCACTTGTATTTCCATGGCATATTGAAGTGACTGCCTGAATACCATTATCAAAATCAGATAAAAATGGTTTCTCTTCAAATGACGCCGTAAATGTGAATACAGACAGGCACAGAAAAACATTAAATTTATTTGAAGCTATCATATATAAAACAACCTTGATTCAAGGGGTTTAAGATTGGCGTTGTTTAAAAAAATATTTAATGTTCCTTTGGTATTGAGCTGAAATCAGTTATTACGCAAAAACACAAAATGCGCATTATTGTAGTTTTGGATGAAAACATGTAGGTGTTTGGGTTATGCCGTTAACTACTTATGAGCCTTTAATATATTCATATTATAAAAAATCAAGTACTGTTGTTAATGCCCGAATTTTCATTTACCAGTCATTTGGATACTGCCAATAAACTATTGTCTAATAGATATAGGTGCCCAACAAACTAAGGCAGTTTCAAATAAAATATTTGACTTAACCATGATTTAACATTTTTTTAACCTCAATGTGCAGTGGGTAGCTTTACATATGATATAGGCTAACATATATTTTGTGCGGTTATTGATAATTAGATATGTGATATGGTAAATTAATTGGCTCGTTATTTAATATCGGAAATTCATATGAAATCATTATTTACATTGTTTGTGCTATTAATATCAACAACTTTANTTGCAAAGGAAAAAATAGAAATTGGCGAGGTGGCCTTTGCGGGAAATGTATCTCCATCTGAAATTGTTAATGAAATCTACGGAAAAAAAATGCAGCGTGAAGACAGTTCATTAAAAGTTGAAGTTACAATGCCCAATGCAGTAGCTGATGATTCAAAAATTTTCATTCCATTTTATTTTGATAACAGCTCAAAAAACAGTACAAACAAGAATGTCAATGATTTTCTAGAAGGTATTGATCAAGTATTCAAAAATTTAAATATTGTACCCAAAGAACAAGTTAAATCTGAAAGTGCATGTAATGGATTGCCTTTGAATTCTACAATAACAACCCATTGGACAAGTAATCAAGAATGTATAAAGGTCAAAACAACATTTTCATGTCTTGCCAATAAACAAAATTTTGACTGGTTTGCTATTTCAAGAACATCCTCTGCCATTCGTGGATGCTCAAAAAAGCCTTGATTGAATTTTAAACTAATTGACATAAACAGCCTTTGCAACAATAAGATGTAATCACCTGGCCCGTTATATTACATTTAAGTAAAATAACTTTTTTTCTGTTTCTTTATTTATTTTTAAATGCAGATTATGGGAATTAAAACCAGCCATCCAACATTGAGGTTGTTGCATTGTAAGCAATAAACAATATTTCAACCTCACAAAATACTTGAATTGACACCAACCTCTCAAACTGCTGGTTTGAACTCTTTTTCACTTAGCTTCTCGATGGTAAGACCTGATAATAGTAGACACTTTTAGGGTAAAACTAATAACTTAACCATAAGAGGTAGACGTTGGTTCCAGAAACATCCTTGGTTGGACCATGGGCTCAAGAATGACAGCGCCTATTTGCTCGTAACGACTTCTAATTATTTCTTGTTATTTGTAATTTTTCAAAAGGCATGCCTTCCAACGCAAAGGTGCAACCGAGATACAACGAATCATCATTAAATCATCATGGTATCCTCAGGAATGTAGTCCTACTTTTCATTAGAATCATGTTTAATAGCTTGAACATGATGAATAGACACAACTCAGGGCATCCGCTCTGGATAACTTCATTATTAAAGCACCTATTTACATTACAGCGGAACAATCACATGAAAACATTCCTGATAATCACATCATTTTTGCTTGCTGTAGTCAGCAAAGCAGCCATATTTCAAGTGAACTTAACCAGCATCGACCTTACAGATGTGAACCCAGGCAATGGTGTTTGTAAAATATCGGGTGGTAATTTTTGTACCCTCCGAGCAGCTGTTATGGAAGCCAATGCATTACCAGGTAACGACATCATCGTAATACCAGGCAATGCATTAATTGTATTAACTATTAAGGGTGCAAATGAAAATTCAGCAGCAACTGGTGATCTTGACATCACTGACAACCTAACTATTGGTAGTTTTATAGAGCCAATTGAAGATTTTCCGACTGTATCCGCACTTGGCCTCAATGATCGTGTTTTTGATGTCGGCTTCGGTACAGGCAATGTCACTTTCATCAATTTCAAAATCATCAATGGCAATGCCAGCGTCAATTCACAAAATGGTGGTGCAATCCGAATCAATGCTTTTAATGAAGTTGAGGTCTTATCGGTTTGGTTTCAAGATAACGTAGCAGACTCTGGCGGTGCGATTTATGTCAATGGTGTCAGTGAACTGTCAGTTACTGACAGCGTATTCAGAGCCAATGCAGTGACAGAAACTGGTGCAGCCATCAGTGCTTTGGGTAAAACAACCATCAGTCACAGTACTTTTTTTGAGCACGTCAATTTAAATAACGTTCAAGAGGAGACTTTGTATATTTCCCATGCACCAAAAATCGGTGCAGGACTTATGAAGGTTACCAACTCTACCCTATTCAACAACAATGGCACCGCCATCTACTCGAACGGCGGTCGAATTATTTTAAATAATGTTTCGCTGATAAACAATGGTCGCTTCGGCCTACTCGCAACCCCTGGTCCCTTTGCGACGAGAGCAATGATACAAAACAGTGTTTTTGATAACAACAATCTGTCGGATTGTTCAGTCACAGCAGGTGTAAACAGTAATAATGTCAATAACTACAACATGTCTTCAGATATCTCTTGTTTAAATGGAGGAAGTAGCAATTTGATTGGTGATCCAGACTTATCAAATATGCGAGTTGATGCCGATGACTGGCATCGNTATTTCAGGCCCAATTTCAACAGCCCGTTGGTAGATTCTGCGAACCCAGCTGCTCCAGGTATCTCAAACTCATGTGAAGCAGATGACCAACTGGGGTTAATCAGAGCCACCGGAGGTTGTGACCGTGGTGCGATTGAACTGTCATCAGACATTATATTCTTCAATGGTTTTTAATTAAAAAGAGGTTTGAGCCTTATTATCTTGTATATCACATTTCTGTTTTCAAGTCAGACGATGCTTAAACAGTTTCACTTCATCTTTTCTTTTTTGTTNGTTCTTTATGATAATCACAACTGCTTTTATTACTTTCTATTCAGTCACTGATTTGTTCATTTAACTTATATTTACATGAAATTTCATTGGCTTTAGTAGACTTGCCTGCCCCCATTTTCCCGCAAAAAAATATCAATGTTCCTTTGTTCATAGTAGTTCTCTGTGTTAATGCACAGGCCCCAATTTAAGAGCAAATAAAGTATAGCGAACAGATTGTTGTATTACGTCCCATTGAGATGACTAACTAACTGAACATTACACCCAAACGTCGCGTTCAGCGGTAAGTTCACCACCAGAATCACCCGTATTAACCACACCCTTAGGCTCAACAAGCATGATTTTACATTCACGGTTAGCTTTGGGTTTATGCACTACCCCTTTAGGTATTACAAACATTTCACCTGAATTTAAAGTAACACCTCCATCACGAAATTCAATATGAAGTGTTCCTTCAATAACTATAAAAACTTCATCCGTATCAGGGTGGTCATGCCAAACAAATTCGCCTTCAACCTTTACCAACTTAAATTGATAATCATTCATTTCAGCAATAACACGTGGTGACCAATAATCAGAAAACTGACTGAATTTTTGTTTAAAATTGATTACATCATTCTTCATTTATTATCAATCCTCAATTTTACAGCTATAGCCACACCAATGATTTTCGCTCGATTTTTTGAGCAACTCAACCAATTCTTCTGGATTTCTTTTATAGTTCATAATGGCCTAAACATAACAACACCCAAGCCACCCATTATTTGTCCTGTTTAACGATTTGTTATTTGTCATTATTTATAATGAACTTCCATTATTTGACAAACCTTTTTTAAGAAAAGTAAGCATTAATCCGAGGCCTACTCCTACAGTTAGACCAGCCAGTAAATCTGAACTAAAACCAAGAAACACATCTGTTTGGTTAGATTTAAGTATCNATTGACTGAGTACAAATGTAACACTACCTATTGCAGGAACTAAAACTAAAAATGATTGATTACTTTTCATCATCCTCTCCTAAATTTATTTTTTATATAACAACTTATAAAACAGACATAATAAAAAATCATTATGTGCAACTGTAGTTATTTTGGGCTTTTTTAAGCATTTTTCACACACTTATTTGGTTTTTTTGGCAAATGCAATGTGTCTACACGGTAGATTCATGTTTAAGATGCCTTAATGCAGTTGTTTCACCAAGTAACGCATCCCATATGCTTTGTTCAAACACCTTGATATAAAACTCCCTAATAGAATCACCTTAAAAATTTAGTTATCCAACCCGTTGTGCATTTGGAATAAATAATGAATAATTTCCACCTAAATACTGAACTTTCGAACTGTGTTCGAACCCGCTTCGCTATGGATTACCCGGTCAAGCCGGGTAATGACGACTGACTGAGGCTGTTTTTTTTAAACAATTTCTCCAAATGCACAACGGGATTATCCATTAAATTTTTACAAAGTAAGTAGCATGCGTGGCTTTTAATGTACTGACACAAAGACTTTATGTTGAAGTATTTTCGATGTATTTCAGCGCTTCAGATTGTTTCTCAATCGGTATTTCCAGGTGCAGTTTTTCAGTAAATTCGGCAAAACTTTCGGTTTTGATGTGATGATCACACCCCAATCCGTCCATTTGATCCCCTGCTTTTCAACGCATTCCCTCTGGCAGGGTCAGATAGAAACACCAATTGATTTTTTGTTGTTTAAAATCAATTCTATGTAGGAAATTTTGCTGACATCTTCAGTCTTAAAATACGCTTCTTTTTCAGATTGACAGTCTANTTTAACCTTATCCATTATTTGACTTCTAAACATGACACTCAAGCTACATTTAAACCTATCGACTCATCACCCACCAAGCTGCAAAAAACATCTGTTGAACTGATACAAGCTAAAAATGACAATTTGGCTTTTATCAGTTCAACAGTTTTTCAATCAATGAATTGTGATGTCATCATCTAATTCGTTAATAACACCATCTGAGTCAAAATCTCCCAATGGATTGTTTAACTTAAGTATTTCCATGAGCCATGTTGTTAGCATTTGTGTTGAGCTTTCGATAAAGAATTCAGTATCAAGTTCTAGTTGGTATTGATAAAACACAACCACATTGGAGTAAGGGTCATAATAAGGCAATTCAAAGTCAGTAGTCACTTGTGCAATTTTTGCCAAATAATCTTGAGTTGATTGCTTGGTGTTGTTTTCAAACCCATTGACAAAAATGGTATCATCAAAAGTGATGGTCAGTGATTTTGTTTCTGAGGTGTCTATCCCGCCTCTTACTGTGCCACCATCATCTTGCATACTCACTTCCACAATGGCAGTTCCCAAATGCCCGGTTGTTGTAAACAACAGATTGCCATCCAAGGAAATTTCTAAACTTAGCGGATCAATAACACCGTTTGAATCTGATACAATCTGCGCATTAAATTGCAACACATCTTGAAAATAGTTTTCATTCAGCGCACCAAAATCAAAGTCATANGCCCAGTTTGTAATTAAGTGATTTGTAATTAAATCACTACTTATATTACCTAAATGNCTGAAATCTGGTTGGTCATTCACACAATAAACAGTAACTTCAACCCTGGCACTGCCTCCACTGGTAATGGTGTACCCAAAATCATCTATATGAACCCCATCATTACAATAATCTGTATTTGGCNTATACCTCAAGTGACCAGATTCATTGTTTACCGTTCCAAACTGCGGCTGCGTAAAGCCAATGATTTCAAATGGAACCCCTCCATCAATATCAATATCATTTGCTGTCACATTCAATAGAATGGTTTCATCCTCATTTATTGAAGCATAATCATTCTCGGCAATGGCTGCATCATCCACACAGTTGACGGTCATTTTAACGGTTGCTACCCAACCACCATTAATCTCATAAGTAAAATCATCTGTGCTATTAGCATCATTACAATAATCCGCTGTTGGCGTGTAACGTAAATAGGTGATGAAATTTTCAACAATACCATGAGCAGGCTGAGTAGTGCTCTGAATTTGAATGGAGTCATGATCACTGTCTACATCATAATCATTCAACAACACATCCAGTTGTTTAACCACATCTTCATCAGTGATAAAAACATCATCAACAGCCACAGGAATTTCTTCAACACATTCAACAGTCATAAAGACTGTCGCCGTTGACCCGCCATTTATCGTATATGTAAAATCATCGGTGTTTATACCATCATTACAATAATTAGCCAAAGGAACATATTCGAGCTTTGAATCACTAATATAAACAGTTCCATTAAGCGGATTTGTAGTTTCAATAATTGAATTCACACCTCCGTCCACATCACTGTCATTAGTCATCGGATAAAACGCTACTCTCGTGTCTTCATTGGTAACGACATAGTCATCAACCGCAACGGGTAAAATATCAACATCAAAAACATATGCGGCTCCTGACTCTTTTCCTTGACCATCAGCATGAGGCGCACCAATAACAGTCAGTTCTGAAGATATACTCACAGCTTGACCCAATTCATGATTGGTAGCGCCATCATTTGAAATTATGTTTTCTGTTTGTTGCCAGCTGCCGTTAAGTTTCTGAAAAACATAAGCCGAACCTGATTGGTTACCACTGTTATCAGTGCCGCTGGCACCAATAATGATGATGTTGTTATCAATATCTAATGAAATCCCAAAATAATCACCTGAGTGTCTATTATCACTTTTTAATATTTGTGCCAGACTCCAGCCATTACTTTGACTGTCATATTCAAACACATAAGCTGCACCCGTATTTAATTTTTCATGGGAAGCACCAATCAATAAGGTGTCATTGTATAAACTCAGAGTGTTTCCAAATAATACACCTTCAGCAGCGTTTGGGCCTGCGGTCACTTTATCGGTTTCTGTCCAAATGCCATTGATTAAATCAAAAACATAAGCCGAACCTGAATCCTTCCAATTATCATCATCACGTGAAGCACCAACCAAGGCTCGATTCCCATCCAAACTTACAGATTCCCCAAATGAATCCAAATTAGCTCCATCACTGGCTGTTAGTGTTGTTGTATGAGCCCAATTCCCAGCAACCAAATCGAATATATACGCTGCACCGAAATTGATACCTGTTAAATCAACACCATAAGCCCCAACCAATATTCGATCAACATCCAAACTAACTGCTGTTCCAAATCGATCATGGGCATTTAATGAAGCGACCACCAGTTGATCTGTTTGAGTCCAAGTACCACTATTTAAATCAAACACATAGACTGCGCCGGCATTAATGCCTTCGGAGTCTTCACCGGGCGCACCAACCACCAGCCGATCACCAGAAAGACTGACCGAAGTACCAAACCAGTCACTGGCACTGGCATCAGAAGCATAAAGCTGCTGCGATAGCTGCCAGTTTCCCGCCACATAATCAAAAACATACACCGCGCCAGCATCCAATCCATGGACATCATTGTATGGCGCCCCTACCACCGCTCTGGTCCCATCGATACTAACAGCCGAACCATAGCTGTCTAAATGAGGTCCTAATGATGAAAGTAATTTTGCTTGTTGCNGCCAACCTGAAGTGCTATCAAAAACATAAGCAGATCCGGCATTATTACCATTGTCATCATCCCTTGAGTCCCCAACGATGAACTTATCAGCTCCTAAGGCCACTGCGATACCAAACTCATCTAGGGCCGAATTATCTGATGCATTAAATCGCCCTGTTTCTATCCAACTACCAGAATACTGAAATAAATAAACAGCACCGGGACTTGAATTGTTCATCGATGGAGCGTTAAATGCACCAATGAGTGCTCGATCACCCATTAAACTAACCGAACTACCAAAGAAATTATCGGATGATGCATCTGACGCGGTGAGTTTAGCCGTCTGTGTCCAATTGAAGCCATCGTAATCAAAAATGTAAGCAGAACCTGAATTTGAAAAATCACCACTGTCATCATTTCTAGCGGATATCAATACTCGATCTCCATCTGCACTGATTTGAATACCAAAAAAATCAAAACTGCTGCCATCACTGGCAATTAATTTATTTTTGAAGACCCAAGACACCCCAACCTTTTCATAAACATAAACAGCACCCGAACGTGTGCCGTTCTCACTGTCATTACTTGCACCTATAAAGGCATTATCAGCGGTTAAGCTGACAGCGGAACCAAACTCATTGCCTACTAAACCATCTAATGCAGTTATTTTCCCATATTGAAGCCAAATATCATTGGAAACATTAAAATTAAACAAATAAGCAGCACCAGGCTCATTGACGGTAAAATAATATTTTGTCCCAATCAAAGCAAAACCTGTATTTAGACTGACACTCCAACCAAAATTATGTTCAACATCACCATCATCAGGGGTGAGTTTCTGCTGTTGTACCCAGCTACCCGCAATCAGTTCAAATATATATGCAGCTCCAGCATTGGTGCCATTGTCAGCATCCTTAGGCGCACCAATCAGAACCAAATCACCTTTTAAACTAACAGAAGTACCAAACCCATCGGCTGTTCGCGGTCCATTGGGCGCTAAAACAGCTGATTCTTGCCAAACACCGCCAACATAATCATATACATAAACCACACCCATACCTGAAAGTTTGGGCGCAGCAACCAAAGCTCTATTTCCATCAATGGCCACTGCACTGCCCATAAAATCATTCTCAGTTTCAACCATATCAGGAAATATTTTTGCCTGTTGAACGGATGATTTTAACTGCTGCATTTTATTTTTATTGACTGAACCAACATTGGCGAGGACTGAAAAACTGAGTAACAAACCCAGTAGAATCAAAAATTGACTGCTTGAATGTAGCTTCTTATTTTTCATTATTTTCCTAATTTGTAATGTGACTTATTAACACATACAAAAAAATCGCTTTAATCAATTCAAAGAGATTGGAATTTTTCTAAAAGAAAATTTTGTCATAAATTCAGGAAAAGCTCATTGTCAATGCAGTGGTCAAATAATTTGATCCACTAAATTAGTAGATTTTAGCTCCAAAAGATTGGACTTCAGATTTGTGACAACTTTAAAGGCAACCTGTTAAGGCCTGAGTTTATTAGACATTAGTTTTCTCAGCAAAATCTGTCTGCAAGCGTAAAACTTCGATGAAATCTACCGAAAACAAGTCAAAACCACCCTTTCCTGGACCACTTTCTTTGTGAGCTCACTGAACAAATA
>JGI24723J26617_10003838_pt1 | contig 10666 bp, 8 predicted proteins | sample Cruoilmetagenom6_FD_26617 | JGI IMG/M metagenome (IMG submission 26617) | reverse complement strand
TTTTTTGTTTTTAGAGATTATCTTAAAACACTTTCCGAGCCTCCTCTGGCATTAAAATGTCAGGTAACAGGTCCTATAACTTTCACTACAGGATTGTCAGATCATAATCAAAAAGCTATTTTTTATGATGATCAGTTAAAAGATTGCGCTGTAAAACTTTTGGCGTTGAAAGCCAAATGGCAGATAAAACAGCTTGAAAGCTTTGGTTGTCCTATTATTGTTTTTTTTGATGAACCTGCTCTTGCAGGTTTTGGTTCTTCCTCTTTTATTGGCATATCCCGTGAAGAGGTTAATTGCTGCCTTGAAGAAGTAATTGACTCTGTACATGCACAAGGTGCCCTTGCAGGTATACACATATGTGCAAATGCGGACTGGGCTTTAATATTGGAATCATCTGCAGATATTGTTAGCTTTGATGCATATTCCTTTTTTGATAAATTTATTTTATACGCAGATTCGATTAAAACTTTTATAGATTCCGGACGTATCATTGCATGGGGCATTGTTCCAACTTCAAATGCCGATGATATAAAAAATGAAACTGTAGATTCACTTGTAGCTAAAATTGAAAATCAATTCCACATTTTAGAAAACTGTGATATTGATTTGTTGAAAATTTATTCCCAGTCTTTGATAACTCCCAGTTGCGGAACAGGCTCTTTAGATATTGATTCGGCAACAAGAGTGCTGCAATTGACAAAGCAGGTATCAGACAGGGTTAGAAATAATATTAAAATGACTAATATCTAACCAAATTATAAAGCTAAAGTTTTATTTACAAATTAAAATTATCGGTATTTAACCTGTTTGGAAAATTACCTTTAATTTGTAATTTGTATTTTTTTAATTCGTACTAATGAGGTTTTTATGGTTAATGACAGAGAAATTCAGAAATTTGAAGGGTCAACAAAATATATTTTAGATGAAGAACTTGCACAAATAGTAAATATTTCAATGGCTCTTGAGATGCCATTGCTTCTTAAAGGTGAACCAGGTACAGGTAAAACCATGCTAGCACATGCCATAGCTCAAAGTATAAATATGCCACTTATTGTACTTAATGTGAAATCCAGCATGAAGCTTATTGAAGCTCTTTATCAGTATGATACATTGACAAGATTAAATGATAGCCGTTTTGGTGATTCAAAAAGAGATGTGAGTAATATTGAAGAATATATCAAGATGGGAAAGATTGGCCAGGCTTTTGTTTCAGAGGTTAAGACGGTACTATTAATTGATGAGATAGACAAGGCTGATACTGACTTTCAGGATGATATGCTTGATGTGCTGGATCAAATGGAATTTGATATAATTGAAATTGACAAAACAATTAAAGCTAAACAGCGTCCTGTATTTATAATAACATCCAATGCAAAAAAAGATCTTTCAGATCCTTTTCTTGGAAGATGTAATTTTCATCATATAGCTTTTCCTGAGCCTAAAATAATGAGAAAAATTATAAAAGTTCATTTTCCAGATATTGATAATGAACTTATGAATAATTCCATAGAATCTTTTTATAAACTTCGTCAGTTAGATACCGTTGAAAAAAAACCTGCAACAAGAGAATTGATCAACTGGGTAAGGGCATTGGAAGCTGATGCTGATTTCAAGCCAAAAAAACTTTTAAAAGGTGAAGTACCTTTTCTAGGGGTTTTGTTTAAAAAAAGCCAGGATTATAGTATAGCTTCCAGTTATGTTAATCGTCGAAGGGTTTTTTAATAATCTTAATATGAGTTTTTTAGGCTTGTACTAAATTTTTTAAATAGTAGAAAGCTTTTATTTCTATTTCATATTTATTTTTTTAGATACAATCTATTGTATAAGCGGTAATAACAAAATATTTTCAGATATTTTTTGTGGCTGTCTGTAATTTGGGGTTTATTAAAATGTTTATAAGTTTTTTTTACAAATTAAGAAGTGTGGGAATATCTATCAGTCCCACTTCGTTTTTGACACTGCAGAAAGCTTTAAGTATGGGGCTTATTAACTCCTTAAATGATTTTTATACAACTTCACGTTCAGTTTTAATAAAAAGTGAGAGGTATTTTGATCTTTATGATCAGGTTTTTGCACATTATTTTCAAGGCGCTGAAATGCCTGTCTATGATGGCTCTGAACTTGCGGAAATGACAAAAGCAATGCTGGAGGACTGGCTCAAAAATCCCAGAGAACTAGCTGATGCACTTGGCGTTGATGAATCATTTTTAAGTAAAATGACTCCTGAAGAGTTGATTGAATATTTTAAAGAACGTCTTAAAGAACAGACAGAACGGCATGATGGTGGAAATAAGTGGATTGGAACCGGTGGCACTTCTCCTGTTGGACATTCCGGATATCATCCAGGAGGAATGCGCATAGGTGGCAGGTCCATGAACAAGTCTGCTGTGAAAGTCGCAATGGAAAGAAGATATAAAGATTATTCAGGAGAAGGTCCTCTAAACCAGTCCATGATTGGCGAGGCATTGAAAAGACTTAGAAACATGGTTCCGTCTGGGCCAAAAGATCAAGTTGATATTGATTCGACTATATACCAAACCATAAAAAACGGAGGCGAGATTGAAATAATATTTAGTCAGAGCGTAAAAGATCGTATCAAAGTTATTCTTGCCCTGGATAATGGCGGATGGTCAATGGATCCATATATCCCTCTTCTTCAAACTCTGTTTAATTATACAAGAGCCCAGTTTAAAGAACTAAAAACATATTTTTTTCATAATACAGTTTATGACTGTTTATGGGAAGATCCTGCAAGAATGAGGAAAAAAAAGTATATTGAAGAATTTGCGCGTTTTGATCCTGAAACACGTTTAATATTGGTGGGAGACGCAAGTATGGCTCCATATGAACTTATGGCTAAAGACGGATCAATACATGTTGAGGAGAAAAGCGGAAAGCCGAGCCTTGAAAAGCTGAAATTTTTATCAGAAACCTTTCCCCATTGTGTATGGTTAAATCCTATCCCAAAATATGAATGGCCTGATACATATACAATATCTATTGTAGCTGATATTTTTCCTATGTTTGAACTATCTCTCGACGGTTTGGAAAACGCAGTAAGCTATCTTATGGCCAAGTAGCCAAAGTATTTTAAGATGTGTAATTCTACAACGAGATTTAACACAAATTAATCTATAACTTGCGTTTTGATAGTTTTTCTTGTGTTCTTTGGATTAAGCACGCACTACATGGTCTTGCCTAACGCAAAACACACATACATTGATAATGTTTTTCAGGCTTATTTATACTCTTAAGTTATGCGCAAAATAGAAGGACTGTTTCTATGGTTTGCATTGGTAATGCTGAAAGCATACTATATATTGTGGTTGAAATAGGTTCTTGTCGCTGATGAATATCTAAATGCAAGCTATAAATTTACTCCGGAATAATAAAACATTTAAGGGCAGTGTAAAAAAATGGTATCTTTCGTTCACCTTAAGAGTCAGAATACAGAAGCTGTGAACCAGGAACAAAGAACATGAAAATATTATTTTTACTTAGTCAACGACTAAACAGTACTGGAAGTGGATTTTATGTTCAGGCTGTTATGAAGGAGGCTTTTGATTTAGGACATAGTTGTTTTCTGGTTTCCGGTGTTTCAGGGGATTTTGAGCCTGATACAGGATCTTTACCTGTTGCAAACTGTTCCTTTGTTCATTTTGAAGGGCATGATCTTCCATTTCCGATTCCAGGCATGAGCGATGTAATGCCATATAAAAGTACATGCTTTATTGACATGACAGAAAAGGAAATTGATGATTATGAAAAATGTTTTAAAAAAATAATATCTGATGCGGTAGCTGGTTTTAAACCGGATATTATTCACAGCAATCATCTCTGGATTATGTCTGCTGTTGTAAGGGAACTTTTCCCTGATATTTTTATGGTTACAAGCTGCCATGGGACGGATTTGCGGCAACTAACAAATTGTCTCCATCTTAAAAATAAGGTTATTGGAGCATGCAAAAAAATTGATAAGATTATTGCTCTTAGCGAAATTCAGAAAAAAGAAATAACAAACCTGTATGGCATACCTGAAAAGAGAATTGAAGTTGCCGGAAGTGGTTTTAATGATAAATTGTTTGTTCCTGCAAAAAAAATTGATGTACCTCCTGTGAAACTTCTTTATGCCGGGAAATTATCCGTATCAAAAGGAGTGCCGTGGCTTCTTCAGGCTTTATCTCTTTTAGTAAATATGAAAATTCCATTTCATCTTTACCTTGCAGGGGCAGGAACGGGTAGTGATTATGAAACATGTCGTATGCTTGCTGAAAAAATGAATAATCATGTTACTTTTTGCGGCGCACTTGAACAAGACCAGCTTGCAAAGCTGATGCGAAAATCACATATTTTTATTCTACCATCTTTTTTTGAAGGCTTGCCGCTTGTATTATTTGAAGCACTTGCTTCAGGGTGTAAAATAATTACAACTTCTCTTGCTGGAGCAAAAGAAATTGCACGTAATGCAAGTTCCGACCTGATAAGGTTTATCGATCTTCCAAAACTCGAAACCATTGACTCTCCTTTTGAGTCAGATATGCCGGTGTTAATTGAAAAACTTGCCAGAATANTAAAGGAAGAAATTGAAAAAACTATAATAGCACCGGGTATTGAAATGGCTGAAGCTGAAAAAATAATTGTGAAATACACATGGAAAGAAGTTTTTAAAAGGATTGAAATTGCATATAAGGCCGTTTAGATAAAGAAATTTGCCACTTCAGGCTGTTACAAAACTCAATTTATCCAATTTCTGCATTAGAAAATTAATTTGATCCTCTTAAATAATACCTGTATGCCTGCGGTCAAATTAATTTTCCGCCTTGAACTTGAAAAATTTTCATTCCGTAACAGCCTGACTTAAGGCCAAGCTTTTAACAAGTTTGGTCTTAAGTGGGTTTTAGTGATTGAAAGATAACTCTATATTTTTGTTTTTATTGGGTTTTATTTTAATGATAGTGTTGTTTTTCTGTTCAGAAACATTTATTATTCTTCCACCTCGTATTGTTATCGGTTTTTTTTGGCTGAAATTGGTTTTAACATAAATATTATTTTTAGGTGAATCAGGAAGAACATTTTTTGCTTTTTCAAGATTGATTATTACACCTTTTTCTAAGTTTTTAATTTCAACAATATTGCTGTAGATAAGCTGGACAAGAGCCTCTTTTACGTTATGCAGTATAATAAAACTATGCTCGTCAGCTCCTTTTATTAAAAAATCAGCCCACTTTTTCACAACACTTATATTTTTTTCAGGATTAAAATGAAGAATATTACTCCAGTGAAGACTTAAAATAGGCCATTTAAAAGAAAAAACGGGTTCAGCGGAAATTACATTCCATTTAACAGGTGAAACCCCACGTTCAATAAGTGTTACCCCACACTCTTTAGTGAATTTTTTATAAAGAGGCGGAGCATATTTTTTCGCTTTGTCAAATACAGTTATGACAAATTTGAATCCGAAATTCCGTAAAATTCTCTGAAACCCGGCCCCATTATTTCCAAAGCTGTGTTTTAGTGCTGGTGGAATAAATATTTCAGGCCATGGTGCTTTAATTTCACTATTTTCGCAAATTTTCGCAAAGGCTTTAAAATGCCTTATAATTTCTTCCTTGTTTCGCATATTACCGTTAAAATCGTGAAATTCTGTTCGTGAAGCAACTCCATTTTTCCAGAATTCATGCCCCAATCCATGAAATCCTGTTTCAATATTGTTAAGGTTTTTGNTNNTNNNATCTTGCTGCTTCCTCAAATAGTCGGATATTTTTTACAGGATTATCCCATCTGTCTCCCATCCATGTGGCTGACGGAATTTTTCCAAGCTGATTATCTCTGTCCCATTCGCACCATACAAATCCAGCAATAATTTGGGTTCCCATTTTTTTTCCGAGAAGAGCAAGAGCTTTATAATCCTCAGGGCAGTGCTGTCTGTTCATGCCGGTTCTAAAAGGTTGATTTAAACTTGAGCCATCAAATCCGTTCCACCATCCGACATCTTCAATAATTATGATAAGTGGGGCTGGAATTGTGATTTTTTTCATAGCAATAATTTTTTTCATAGCAATAATTATTTTCAATACAAATCGATTTTTATATCTAAATTATCAATTTGAATAATAACATATATTGAATTAAATTATCGATAATTTGAACTAACATAGAGAGTAGTAAAATGAAAACGGAATATATTCATGAGCAAGGAGCTGGAAGGCTTAATGAAGATTCAATATCTCTAACCGGCAACATGTTTGGAGTTTTTGATGGTGCCACAAGCCTTAATAAAAAAATATTTGAGAATGGGAATACAGGTGGTTTCATCGCATCCACCATAGCGCAGGAAGTTTTTGCAAGAAATAATGATTCTCTTACAAAGCTTGCCCAAAAAGCGAATTTAGCAATTCATAATAAAATGATCGAAAGTGATGTGAATATATCAGATAAGGCATCTTTGTGGAGTACCAGTGCAGCAGTTGTAAAAATAGATAACGATATGATCGAATGGTTGCAGATCGGTGACAGTCTTTTGCTGCTTATATATACAGACGGTTCATTTAAAATTCCCATAACAGGTTATAACCATGATGGTGAAACACTTCGTATGTGGAAGGAAATCGCATACAAAACAGACAAACAGATTTTTCAGGCTCTGAACAACCAGATAAAAAAAGTCAGAGCAGCCATGAATATTGATTATGGGGTTTTAAACGGTGAAAAGGAATTTTCTGCCTTTGTAAATTCAGGAAAAGAAGATCTAAAGGATGTAAGTCATGTGCTTCTTTTTACAGACGGACTTTTTATCCCATCAAAAGACCCTTTGAATAAAAATAATTTTGATGAATTTGTTGACCTTTTTCTTAAAGGCGGTTTATCAGAAATAAGAAATCATGTACGGAACATTGAACAATCAGACCCGGATTGCAGAATATATCCAAGATTTAAAATACATGATGATATAGCCGCAGTTGCCCTTAGCATGTAATAATGCATTTATTTACCATTGTTTCTTTTTTTATGCTTATACTGTTTTTTATTTAACTTTAAATAGCTGTAATTGAAAAACAACCCGAAAATATAGATTAATTTTTATTGAATCTCGTTGTAGGGGTAAATATTTTTACAATTAATTATTTTAGATCAGTGATGTTATATAACCGACAACTGTTTTTCCAAATAATGTTAGCCAAATGCTTAGGGTTTTCTTGTCTTACCTCTGCTATTTTAAGCAGAAGTGATGTTACAATTGAAACCGATTATAGCATGGAAGATGTAGGTCAACTTAAAACCAGGGTTGAGGCATTTGTGGAGATATTAAAACAATCATCTGACCGAAATGCGATGAAGTAGATTCGTTTCAGGGTTTTTAATTAAGACCACCTTGCAAAACAAAATTTAAAAGCCTTTAATCTGAATGTGAAAGGTTCTTACTTAATCAGAAATTTCAGTTATTGAGAAAGGAAAAACTGTCCATGGAAAAAGATAATAAAAAAATTTCCAGAAGAAGTTTTTTGAAAGCTTCTGCCCTTACTGCCACTTCCGGAGCTTGTTTCTCATCATCTGTTTTGGCGGAAAAAACAGATGCAAAAATACTTCAGGTCTGGTCCTGCGGAGGATTAGCAGAAGCCTTTATCCCTGCCAACAAGGAATTCAAACAAAAAACAGGCGTAACCATTGCATATACCGGTGCATTTGCCGCAGCTCTTGGCAAATCATTGTTTGGGACAGCCCAGACAGAAGTGTTTGCCCCAAGAGTGCTAAAGCTTGCAAAAAAGCTAAAAGAACAGGAAAAGATGTTATGGTACAAACCGTTGTGTTTTACCCGCTATGTACTTGCGGTTCCCAAAGGCAACCCGGCGGGGATAACATCCATCAAAGATATGGCTGCACCAGGAATTCGTGTGGTTTTATCTCCTGATGCATCACCGCCCGGAGGAAAGGCAACTATAATTATTTTAAAAAAATCCGGAATTTTTGAAAAGATACAAAAAAATATCATTTTTAATGGAGATTGCGTTTTAAGAACAACGAACATGCTGCTTAATGGAAAAGCAGACGCAAGTATAATAGAACAACGAATAACTTGCCACCCTGATTTTTCAGGAAAACTTGAAATAATTCCCATTGAAGAAAAATACTTGCCACCTCCGCCAATGACATTTACCATCGGCTTGATGAAATGGGCAAAGAATCCTGATATTGCAAAAGCCTTTATAGATTTTATCCTGTCTTCCAATGGACAAAAACATTTTGAACATGCGGGATTTATACCCGTGAATTCTTCAGAAGGAAATCGCCTGAGCAAAAAGTATGGGTTGTAAAATGAACAGAAAAACTGCGGATACAGGAACCAATGAAAGCAATCCTGCCAACAAAACAAGACCCACCTGGATACGGCGGCTGTCTCAGGTTGGTATGCTTTTTATAATAGGAGAATATTCATTTTACGGAATATTCAGGTGCCCCTTTGCCATCCCTTACGTGAGCTGTACAAGTTGCCCGGTTATTCAATGTCCCGGCAGGTGGATGGTATATCCATTCTGGATTTCACTGGGAATCAGTGTTCTTTTTTTTGGCAGAAGCTTTTGCAGCTGGGCTTGCCCGGGTGGATTTATTTCGGGTTTGTTGTCCAAACTGTTGCCGATAGAGCAAAAAATAAAAAGAGGACTTGATGAAAAACTTCATTTATTGAAATATTTCAGCCTTGNATTTTGTTTAGCAGTATGGTTGCTGATGTCAAATCCGAGACTCGCCATTCCGATACGTGTTGGAGAATTCTGCAAATCGGTTATTTTAACTTTTCAGCATGCAGATAATTTGTGGCTTACAAGAAGCATCGGGGTGCTGATTTTATTTGTAGTAGGTGGGGTATTTGGAAATTTATGGTGCAGGTACCTTTGTCCCACCGGAGGAGCCCTGGAGGCATTGAAACACATTAGCTTGTTCCGATTTAGAAAATCGAGCGATTGTAATCAGTGCGGGTTGTGCGCAAATGTATGCGAAATGAATACAAAGCCTGATGAATACAACTGTACTGATTGCGGTGATTGTAAAAAAAGCTGTCCTGCAGGGGCAATATATTTTGGCAGATCAAAATTAAAATAAAACTGTAAAAACAGATATTCTAAAAACTGATTTAAAGCTCGCACAAAAATTGGCTTAAAAAAAGTCTACTTTTACTTGACCACCCACTCCGATGTCATCAGATTTGAAGATAATACAAAGATTGGAGGAAAAAGGACGTTTCAAAGTTTGCTTCAATATATTTTAAGGAGGAGTCAGAGTGAAAATTGAACGTGTAAAATTATTTATTAGCATATTGCTGTTTGTTTTTGTTGAGGTGGCAAATGCTAATTACACTATTGCTGAATTTGATGTCGGAAAAGGTAGCTTTGAAGCAAACGGGGAAGTCACGACCCGCTATACCCATTGGAACTGGTTTAAACCATACAGTTCTACTGCGGCAAATAGCTATGACTATATTTTCACACGTACGAGACTTGGTTTGTCCCTGAATTTTTCTCCTGTACGATTTTATATGCAGGCACAAAACGTGCGTAAATGGGGTCTTCCAGATGACGCGATTGCTGCACCTCCCCAAGGACCACTGGGATGTGGGGCAATCTATTATTTGCACGGGGGAGACAAAAATTACCATAGCAGTATCATCCGCCAAGCCTACATTGACATTCCCAAACTATTTTTAAATGGGCTTTCAACCCGCATCGGCCGATTCGATTATGTTGACGGTCTGGAGGTGATGTACAAAGACCCCAAGATCAACTGGCTCAAGAAAATTCGCCTTGCCGAACGGCTTATTGGTCCTTTTGGCTGGTCAAGTTTTTGCCGCAGCTTTGACGGACTTCAGGCGGTCTATGATCAACAAAGTTTCAACTTACACAGCACATTGACCCATCCAACCCAGGGCGGGTTTGAGAATGATGCCCATGTAACCATTAATAACATCGACCTTTTTACATTGACAGCCACCATGAAATACGATCATTGGTTGCCAAATATCGAGGGACGCCTGTTTTATTTCTATTATAAAGATGATCGCAATATCTCAGCCTCAGTAGATAACACCGGAATAAATGTCTTAGACCATGGACAGATAAAAATCCATACCCTCGGCACGCATCTGCTGGGAACCGCCCAAATGGAACTGGGTGTTTTTGACACCCTTTTCTGGGGCGCATATCAGACAGGGGAGTGGGGAATTTATGACCATAGCGCCTGGGCAGCGGGTATTGAGGCAGGGTTTCAGTTCATTCACATTCCGTGGAAACCATGGATAAGGGCGGGCTGCTTTGCTTCATCCGGCGATTCTGATCCCGCAGACGGTGATCATGAGACCTTCTATCAAATTCTTCCCACGGCTAGAAAATATGCCCTTTTCCCTTTCTATAATATGATGAATAATAAAGATTTTTTTCTGCAGACAATTCTTAAGCCATTAAAGAAAGTGGTTATCAGAGCGGATCTCCACTTTCTGCGCCTGAGTGAGGGAAATGACAGATGGTACATGGGGGCCGGCCCAACCCAGAAAGATGGAGCAATATTCGGATATATCGCACGCCCGAGTGGTGGAGCTGAGGATTTAGCCACAGTTTTAGAAATGATGATCATCTACAACTATTCAAAATATTTTTCCAGCAATCTATATTATGGCCAT
>JGI24723J26617_10003837_pt1 | contig 10666 bp, 8 predicted proteins | sample Cruoilmetagenom6_FD_26617 | JGI IMG/M metagenome (IMG submission 26617) | reverse complement strand
ATTCCTCCATAACCGTATTGTTCATTCATCATACTTTTATACAATTCATGCCCGGGATGCGATTGCAAACCTGGATAAACCGTTTTTAAGCCAGCTTTTTCGAAGCGTTCGGCCAAATAGAGTGCATTGTGGCTGTGTTGTTGCATTCTTATATGAAGCGTACGTAGATTCTTTAATATAGAAGCCGCTCTAAGGCTGTCCATCGATGCACCTAAAAGCATGCTGGCGCCATCGTTAACATTGCGAAGGGTGTCAATTAACTCCTGACTTCCGCAGGTAACACCACCCATGGTGTCACTACTNCCGTTGATGAATTTCGTTAGACTGTGCATNACCACATCGGCGCCAAGTTTGATAGGGGAGATGGTTAAAGGAGAAAAAGTATTATCTACCAATAATTGNAGTNCGTGTTTCTTTGCTATTTTCGCTAAACCTTCAATATCGGCTATTTCAAGCAATGGATTGCTTACACATTCGCAAAAAATAATTTTGGTTTTTTCTGTGATCGCAGCTTCCACAACATCCAATTTTGTGATGTCTACAAAGGAAGTTTCAATACCCAATCGAGGTGTAAAGTTTTTAAGGAAAGCATAGGTTCCTCCATAAATAGTTCTACTTGAAACTACATGATCACCTGCTTGACAAAATTGTAAGATTGTAGGTGTGATGGCACCCATCCCACTTGCCGCAACATTGGCGGTTTCAGTTCCTTCCATGGCAGCTAATGCCTCACCTAAATATAAATTAGACGGCGTAGAATGTCTTGAGTAGAGATAACAACCATCAGCGTTACCTTCAAAGGTATCAAACATCGTTTTTGCCGATAAGAAAGTGTATGTTGATGAATCTGAAATAGACGGATTCACACCTCCAAATTCACCAAAATATTGTAAATCTTGAATATTATTTGCGGGTTTAAAGTCTTTATTTGCCATGATTTTAGGTTTGAGTGATTACTCTTCAAAAATAGCGATAGCTAGTATAATTTTTAACAGATGATATGTACTTTAGATGATAAATCTATAATATGAAGTATATGGTGATTTTTATTCTTATAATACACAAGCGCTTTTGTATCTTGCCGAAAATATTTCTGTTATGGTTTTTGATAAAACGGATATCGCCTTGTTAAAACAGTTGCAAACCGACTGTAAACAAACCAATAAAGAGTTGTCTGGAAAACTTAATCTTTCAGTGACGGCTATCTACGAACGTATTAAAAAATTAGAGCGCCAAGGTATCATAGAACGGTATGTCGCTATCATCGATGGAAAATCGATTGATCTTGGTTTAATTGTTTTTTGCCATGTAAAACTTGAAAAGCACGTAAAAGAAGCGATCACGCATTTTGAAAAAGACATAGCGAACTTAAGCGAAGTATTGGAATGTTTTCATGTAAGTGGAGAGTATGATTATTTGCTGAAAGTTGTGGTGGCAGATATGGAACACTTTCGTGCATTTATGGTAAATAAGTTAACGTCTCTACAATATGTGGGTAGTACGCAAAGTTCCTTTACAATCAATCGCGTAAAATACACAACAGCACTCACACTATGAAAGGTAAAATATACAGTCTCGGCCTAGAATTTTTACTGCTATTTGTTATCATGCCCGTTAGTTTTACGATCGGTTATCCCTTATGGGTTAAAGCGTTATTGGCGGTAAGCGGTTTTCTTTATATTCTGGTGCTTCTTAAAAAAGCGGAAGGGATTTCTTTCAGAATAAAAAAAGGGATCAAATGGAAAGCCTTTACAAAGCGAATTGTAATAACCTTCTTGATCATCGCAATACTAACCACAACCTTCGTGATTAATACGCAGCCAGAAGCATTATTTATTGTTCCGCGAACCAACATGCTCTTATTTATAGGGATCTTATTTGTATATTCTGTTTTCTCGGTTTGGCCGCAAGAAATAATCTATCGCACTTTTTTCTTTGAGCGGTATGACATACTTTTTAAAAGTAGGTCATTACTTATTTTTGTCAATGCCGTTGTATTCTCCTTGGCACATTTGTTCTTTCGGAATACCTTGGTTTTAGTGCTTACTTTTTTAGGCGGACTTATCTTCGGAATGACCTATGTAAGGTTNCGAAGTACGACACTTGTTACTATAGAACACGCGCTTTACGGAAATTGGCTCTTTACTGTTGGTATGGGTGAAATGCTGGCATTTCCCGGTTATGAAGCATAACATGTTCCGAAGAAGTTGTAAAAATCGTCTTTTTGTTGCGCAAACTTTTAAAGGCTAAATTTTTAAACTCGTAAGGGGAATTGTACCTTTGTTATTCAGTTCCGAAGACAAAATTCGGAGATTCAGTTTTAATCTTAAAATAGACTTTGTTATGTCAAAATATGATGTTGCCGTTATTGGTTCAGGCCCTGGAGGGTATGTTGCAGCGATACGTTGCGCCCAATTAGGAATGAAAACCGCGCTCATTGAAAAATATAGCTCCCTTGGAGGTACTTGCTTAAATGTTGGTTGTATTCCAAGTAAGGCTTTATTAGATTCTTCACACCATTATGAAGAAGCGATCAAACATTTTGCCGATCANGGTATCGAGATCCCGGGAGAAGTAAAGATCAATTTCAAAAAAATGATCGAGCGTAAAGCGGCTGTCGTTGATCAAACGACCAAAGGCATCAAATTTTTAATGGATAAGAACAAAGTGGATGTTTATACAGGTGTTGGTTCATTCAAAGATGCTACACACATTACTATTGAAGGAGAAAAGAACGAAACGATCGAAGCAGCAAATACGATCATCGCTACAGGTAGTAAACCATCTACCTTGCCTTTTATTAAATTGGATAAAGAACGCGTAATTACCTCTACGGAAGCGCTTACGTTAAAAGAGATTCCAAAGCATTTAGTGGTGATAGGGGGCGGAGTGATTGGTCTTGAACTAGGACAAGTGTACCGTCGTTTAGGGGCTGAGGTCTCTATTATAGAGTATATGGACCGGATTATTCCAACCATGGACAGCGCTCAGAGTAAAGAGCTAATGAAGGCGATGAAGAAGCAAGGTGTAAAATTTTATGTATCTCATAAAGTTTCAGCTGTGGAACGAAAAAAGAACGAAGTAATCGTGACTGCAACCGATAAAAAAGACAATCAAGTTACTTTTACTGGTGATTATTGTTTGGTAAGCGTTGGACGTCATGCGTATACCGAAGGTCTCAAACCAGAGAACGCAGGTGTTAAGATCACAGAGCGTGGCTTGGTTGAAACCAACGGTCAATTACAAACCAATGTAAAGAATATTTATGCTGTTGGTGATGTAGTGAAAGGTGCGATGCTTGCGCACAAGGCTTCGGAAGAAGGTACCTTGGTGGCGGAAGTTATTGCTGGACAAAAACCACATATTGATTATAACTTAATTCCGGGTGTTGTATATACATGGCCAGAAGTTGCTTCAGTAGGAAAAACGGAAGAGCAATTAAAAGAAGCTAAGGTAGCATATAAATCGGGTCAATTTCCGATGCGTGCTTTAGGTAGAAGTCGGGCGAGTGGTGATACTGAAGGTTTTGTTAAGATCCTTTCAGATAAAAATACAGACGAAGTACTTGGTGTACATATGGTTGGAGCGCGTGTAGCCGATCTTATTGCCGAAGCGGTTGTTGCGATGGAATTTCGCGCAAGTGCTGAAGATATCGCGCGAATGAGTCATGCACACCCAACATATGCAGAAGCGGTTAAAGAAGCAGCATTGGCGGCAACCGATAATCGTTCGCTACATATCTAAACGCAACCTAATATAGTTTAAATATAAAAGCCCGCTACATTGCTGTAGCGGGCTTTTTTAGGCGGGGGAGCCTTCTTACTGTCGTTTTTATTTAATTACGTTTACTTTCCAACTTCTGCTTGCGGGGTTGATTGACCCGCTGCTCACGTTTGCAAGGCGAATGGTTACTGTATTTGAAGAGCTTACAAAGCAATTCCAAGAAACACCAGTTTCAATGCCTCCATTAGGAGAGCAAGAGCAAGTATCTCCAACGCTTGCGCCTGTTACCGTCATCGTTAGATCTGCAGAGCTGCTTGATGAAATTGAAGGGAAATTTAAGCTAGATGTACTGGTGTATCCTTTCATTAATACTTGTCTGCTGTTTGACGCAGGCGTAAAGTATAAATTTGTTCCGTCATATTCCATAGCTCCCGCTTCAGGTGTTGCTAAATTAGTTCCACTTGTAAATTTTAAGGGCGCAGTGTTCGCCGATGAGCGTCCAGCGCGTATGTGAAGTGTGGCGGTTGGGTTTTGTTCTGAAAGTCCAGTATTTCCATTGCTTCGCACAGAAATTCGTTGTTGTTGTGAGGTAGATCCTGATGGAGTTGTAGAAATGACAAATCTTGAGGGAGCGCTTCCTGGGGTAGCGATTCCATCCATATAAAAACGGAATCCACCATTTTCAACGATATTATTTCCGTCGTGAGTTTTAACAATCAATGATCCAATCTCACCGTTATTGGCCAGATTGGTAGGAGTGCTCAATGTTCCGCCTGTATTGTAAAAAATTAGGTTCGGCGGATTGGTGTTTGCACTTGTAATTTGGATATCATTATCTCCAGGTCCTTTAAATTCAAAACGTTCAATTGGGTCACTAGTTCCAAATCCAATACGGCCATCATCTGTAATAACCATATCAGTTCCTGTTAGTTTGGCACGATTCGCATAGATCAATTTATCGCCAGTTGAATTTACACCGGGTTTCCATTCTTCAGCACCAATACCAACCCATCTTGTGTTAGGGTTATCCCAATAGTAGAAACCAACGTCATCTGTACCATCAAGCGTGGTTAAAAAAACCAACATACCATTTTGGTCTGAGCCTGGGTCTATTGAAGGGAAAGCATCAATTCTTGGAATTAATATTCCATCTAAATTTGAAGGAGCTGCGGGATTGCTTGCTAGGATGTCTAAAATACTTTTTGGATCTGTAGTTCCGATTCCAACTTGTGCTGATGTTGATACAATGGCGCACAGGAACAATAGAATACTTGCGTAGGTAATTTTTTTCATAAGTGAGATAATTTGGGGTTATCTTAGCGCAAAAATAGACAAAAATTTGAATTAGGACTACGTGTAAACACTTACAAATCAAAGAAATTCGCCAAAATATGCTTTAAATTCGCTGAAATACATAAAATGAATAACACTTGATAGGATTATGGTTGTATTTTGTAGGATTTTTCAATATTTTTAAAAAGTAGCGCCTATTTGAAGTCTTTTTTTAAAGAATTTTTAATTGTATGAAACGTTTCCATAAGAAATATGGGGTTAGCTTAACGCCCCATTTTAAGCATAAACTATTGTATTGGGCACAACAGTTTGATGATGTGGCTTGGCTGGATAGTAATTTCCATGATCAAAAACACACCAGCTATCAGGCTATTTTGGCAGTTGACGCCTTTACGGGAATACAAACAGATGTTTTTAAAGCTTTCGAAAAGTTAGAAGAATATCAATCCACCATAGGGGATTGGGTCTTCGGGTATCTTACATATGATCTAAAGAATGATGTAGAGCGCTTATTTTCAGTAAATCACGATGCGTTAAAGTTTCCTGATTTATACTTTTTTCAGCCGAAGCGGTTGTTTCTTTTTTCCGAAGATCACGTGGACATCCATTATTTGAATATGATCGATGATGAGCTTGAAAGTGATTGGGAAGCCATCATGACTTCCGAAGTGCCTTTAACTAGGGACAAAGTAATAGAGCCTCCTAAAATCAAATTACGAACTTCTAAGGATACGTACTTTGAAAAGCTGAGCGAAATGCTTGGACATATTGAACGTGGTGATATTTATGAAGCGAATTTTTGTCAGGAATTTTACGCAGAACATACAGATATTGATCCGTTGCAAACGTTTTTCCATCTAAACGATATTTCTACACCTCCCTTTGCGGGTTATTTAAAAGTAGGAGAGCGGCATGTTTTATCGGCTTCTCCAGAACGGTATTTAAAGAAAACGGGAAATGTGATTATCTCGCAGCCTATAAAAGGAACCGCAGCGCGTCTAAAAGATAGTGATGCCGATGAGCAGATGAAGCGAGCACTAGAGAGCGATCCCAAGGAACGTAGTGAAAACATCATGATCACAGATCTTGTGCGCAATGATCTATCTAGAATTGCTAAGAAAGGATCGGTTGCTGTAGAAGAATTGTGTAAGATCTATACCTTTGAGCAGGTGCATCAGATGATAACGACGGTGCGTTGTGAAGTGGATGAGTCTATTACTCCTGTGCAAATTATCAGAAATACATTTCCTATGGGAAGTATGACTGGAGCGCCAAAAGTTTCGGCCATGAAGATCATTGATAGACTCGAGGACGCTAAACGTGGTATCTATAGTGGCGCTATTGGGTATTTTACACCCAGTGGGGATTTTGACTTTAGTGTAGTGATTAGGAGTATACTGTATGATTCTTTAAAAAGGTATGTAAGCTTCTCTGTGGGCGGAGCAATACCGCGAAATCAATTCCAGAGAAAGAATATGAGGAGTGTCTTTTAAAAGGAAAGGCAATGCGGCAAGCGTTAGAACGTTCTTAAATATGTTGTTAATTATGCATAAAATATGTTTATGTTTTAATTAATGCATATTTTGTATTTATGTTTTATTTAAAACATAAATTTGTATATTTGAGTAAATTATATATTTATGAGATATGCGGCATTATCTGGTGATATAATATCTTCAACCAGTCTAAACAATNAAGATAAGGCATTATTAGAGCGTTCCTTAAAAAACCTTTTAGATGATNTAGAAAAACATTTTGATGTCTACGGAAGGATCATTAAAGGTGATTACCTTGAATGTGTGGTGCCTAATGCGAAGCAAGGCTTACGCGTAGCCCTAGCAATAAAGAGTTTTGTAAAAAGCATTCCAATTGAACTAAGTTCTTACAAAAATAAAAAGCGTGCTAAACTTTATAAAGAGCATGGTATCAGGCTTGCTATTGGCCTCGGCGAATTAGATCGATATGAACCCGAAAATGGCGTGATGGATGGTGAGGCTATTTACTTTTCAGGGCGTCTTATAAATAATGCTACTTCTACCTATGATAAAGAAAGAATTGTTATTAAGCATACCTTGTTTTTTGCTTCCAATGATGAACAGTTAAACGCCCAATGGGAGGCTATTATGGCTTTGCTTGACGTTTTATTTAGTAAAGCTACTTCAAGACAGAGCGAAGTATTATATTTGAAATTACTAGGAAATGATGAAGCTGCTATTGCACAACAACTCGGTATAGATCAATCTGTGGTAAACCGTCATTCTACCAGTGTTGGCTGGAATGCAATTGAAACCACAGTTGCATATTTTAATAGTAGTATTTTAACGTAATTGTATGGGTTTTACTGAATTTTTAACACTACAGATCATAGCACACATCTTGGCCGATTACTTCTTCCAAACAGATGCGCTTGCTACAGATAAAAACCATAAAGGTTTTAGAAGTAAATTCTTAGTATGGCACACGCTCATTGTTTTTGCCCTGTCGTGGTTGTTGTCGTTTCAACTAAAGTTTTTCGTCGGAGCAGGAATCATTGCCATTACGCATTATCTCATTGATGGTTTTAAACCTAAATTGAANAGAAGCAAAATGCTTGGGCTGTATGCNTTTTTTATCGATCAGGGGCTTCATATACTAATTCTGGCAGCTGTTGCTTGGTTTTATAATGACTATCACGGACTCTATTTCTATTGGGAACCACCAATAGAAGCGCGCACCTATTTTGTGATCTTGGCTTATATGCTTTGTCTTAAACCTGCCAATATCATCATCAAAGAAATTTTTAGCGTTTCAAAGATCGATGTCGCTCTCAGTGCCAAAGACGAGCAAAACAAAGAATCACATTCTCATGAATTACCCAATGCTGGTAAGNTNATTGGTATTTTAGAACGTCTCTTAACCTTAACATTTATATTGCTTGGTCAATACCAAGCCGTTGGTTTTTTAATCGCTGCAAAATCNGTTTTACGCTATAAAGACACCGATACATTAAAAACCGAATACGTCCTCATTGGAACGATGCTCAGTTTTGGTATCGCCGTTGGGTTGGGCGCATTGGTGATGATCTAATCAAATGAAGAAAGAATTAAAAAAACATATTGCCACTGCATTCCCTTTTTTAGAAGGAAAGCGTCTTCTTGTTGCGTGTAGCGGAGGATTAGACAGTGTTTCTCTTACATTTTTACTGAAAGATCTTGGATACGAGATCGGTTTGGCGCATTGCAATTTTATGTTGCGAGGTGATGAAAGTGATGAGGATGCTGACTTTGTCTTGCATTTAGCCGAACGGCTGGATCTTCCTTTTTTTACTGAATCATTTGATACAGTGAAGTATGCTTCCGAAGAAAAACGCTCTATTCAAGTTGCAGCGCGTGAACTTCGATATGGTTGGTTTGCTGAAATTCTAACCGACTTTAAATATGATTATGTCGTGACGGCACACCATGCCGATGATGATCTGGAAACGTTTTTTATCAATTTGTCACGTGGCACCGGACTTCGAGGTCTTACCGGGATCCCAGCATTGAATGAACAAATCATTCGGCCATTGCTACCATTTACGCGCGACGAGATCATGGCGTATGCCAAAAAGAAAGCCTTTTACTGGCGGGAAGATAGTAGCAATGCTTCCGACAAATACCTGCGGAATGATCTTCGGAAAAATGTATTACCTCCCTTCAAAAAGATTTCAAAGAGCATTATAACTAATTTTCAAAATACGCAGCAACACCTTCGCGGTAGCGAACGTCTCATTGCCGATTATATGTCGCTGGTTTATAATTTGGTCATTTCTGAAACTTCGGAAGNATACCGAATTAATATTGAGAAGTTAAAAGATCTTCCCAATACCTCCGATCTACTTTACGANTTATTGCACAGTTTCGGATTTACAGATTTCCAAGCCATTGAAACGCTCTTATCGGCGCAGTCTGGAAAGCAAGTATTTTCAAATACACATGCTTTGTTGAAGGACAGAACCGAGCTCGTTTTAACAAAAATTGNTTCAGAAGCAACAGTAACGAGCTTTAAAATTTCCGAAGAGACAAAAAGAATAGATTTTCCTATCGATTTACACTTGCAAATCTTTAATTCTATCGGTGAAATAGGGCATAATAGCATTTATGTTGATAATGAGAAACTTACTTATCCACTTACCCTTCGAAAATGGCGCGAAGGNGATGTTTTNCAGCCATTTGGCATGAAAGGAAATAAAAAAATAAGCAAGTTTTTTAAAGATGAAAAGTTATCTTTAACGGCTAAAGCGAATATTTGGCTTTTATGTAGCGCCGACCAAATTGTTTGGGTGGTGGGACTGCGAGCCGATGACCGATTTAAAGTAACCGAACTGACAAAACAAATTCTCAAAATTTCGACCAAGTAACCACAGCATTATGAAGCAATTTTTTTCTGGACTGATTATTCTTTTTACTTTTTTTGGCACTCTTACTTCAATCGCCCAAATTGACGTTCCTGTAACTTGGGAATCTTCCATTGAGAAAACGGGTGACGATACGTTTCAACTTGTAATGAAAGCTCAAATTATTGACGGCTGGTATTTATATACGCAAGAGGTTCACGACGATGGTCCAATTCCTACATCTTTTACGTTTGAAGGAGCTGGAGAAAAATTTGAACTAATTGGTGATGTTGTTGAAAGCGAATCGCTTACAAAATACGATAAGATCTTTGAGATGGATCTGTCTTATTTTAAGCATGATGCCACGTTTACTCAGAATATTAAAATGTTGGANCCCAATTATGCTACTATTGTTGCTGCAGTGGATTTTCAATCTTGTGATGATGAGAAATGTATTTTTGAGTTAGCTGAATTTGAATTTGCTGTTCCTGGCGTAAAAGCGGTTTCAGAAGATACTGCAACAACAGAAGAAGTAAGCGCTCCTGAAGATGAAGAACAAAAAGGGCTTTGGGGTATTTTTATACTCGGATTAGGAGCTGGATTGATCGCATTGTTCACACCGTGCGTGTTTCCGCTAATTCCTATGACGGTAAGCTTCTTTACCAAACAAAGTAAAACCAAGGCTGCCGGAATCAAAAACGCGCTTATTTATGGGTTGTCTATTATTGTGATCTATGTGGTTTTAGGCACAGCGGTCGTGGCTATTTTTGGGGCAGGAGCTATCAATGAGTTCTCTACGGGTGTTGCATTTAACTTAATTTTCTTCTTAGTGCTGGTGATCTTTGCTGCGTCATTTTTAGGTGCATTTGAAATTATGTTACCAAACTCTTGGGCTAATAAAATTGATCGGAAAGCAGATAAAGGTGGTTATGTAGGGATCTTTTTTATGGCGCTTGCTTTAGCCATTGTTTCTTTTTCATGTACTGGTCCGTTTGTAGGAAATATTATTGTATTGTCTGCTTCTGAAGGAGGAATGGCACCTATGATTGGAATGTTAGGTTTTTCCATGGCTATCGCTTTACCATTCATGCTTTTTGCCATGTTCCCAGGTTGGTTGAATTCGCTTCCAAAGAGTGGAGGATGGTTAAATACGGTAAAGGTTGTTTTAGGTTTTCTAGAATTAGCATTGGCGTTCAAATTCTTATCGCAAGCCGATTTGGTGATGCAATACCACTTTTTGGAAAGAGAAGTCTTTATCGCGATCTGGATCGCTGTATTTGGAGGTTTGGCCTTGTA
>JGI24723J26617_10003833_pt1 | contig 10671 bp, 10 predicted proteins | sample Cruoilmetagenom6_FD_26617 | JGI IMG/M metagenome (IMG submission 26617) | reverse complement strand
CCATAATCATCCCAATACAGGCCGTTGTGCACAAACACATTTGAATTATAGCGTTCCGCTTGATTTTTGGAAATGAAAACAGTGTTTTTATCTATATGCTCNTCAGGCTTGGGATTGCCGTGCATTGTTATAATGTAAGGGGTATTTATNGGCTGTCTGGGNGGNTAGTTAAAGTGAACAAGGTCAACATCTTTGGGTATTTGGTCGTTGATGTCTTTAGTCTGNTCCAATTGAATACTCTCAGCNAAATCGCCCGTAAAACCTTCCGGAACTAAAAAAGTAACCTTATGGCCAAGCTCGTGAAGACATTTGCCAAGCCCCCAAATAACGCGTTCGGTTCCTCCGTATTTCAGGGCGGGAATAGGGCCAGACCAATCAACTATTAAAATGTGCATAACAGTTTTTACTTAATTACTTTTATTGCGCTTTGTCTCCAAAAAACCTTAAAAATAGGGTATTTTTATCAAAATAGCATGAATGGCAAAGGTAGGTTCAAAAAGTTCCATTCAGAACATTTTAAAGGTGAATTTATTATTTGAAAACTTGGTTTAGACTATTAAAGCTTCTGAATCGTTTTGTAGTTTTACCAACAAATTGAAGTGGATGTACAAAAAACTGAAACACTACATTAGAAAGCGAAAGCTCGAAAAGAAGTTACGCGAGGAAGCAATTCATCTAAATTTTTTGGATTTTGACAAAACCAAAAAAGGGGTGTTAATTATAGACAGTATTATTCCAGAATACGACCGCGATTCTGGCTCGCGACGTCTTTTCCACATAATTGAAATTATGCTGAAACGTGGTTTCAATGTTTTTTTATTGGCAGACACTAAAGAATATAGATTTAAAAATGAGTATTGCCAGACCTATCGAAATATGGGAGCTGTCGTTTATGAGCCGGCTTTGGATGAAAACAATAAACTTATAGACCGCGAGAAATTCATTCAACTTATAAGCCCACATATTGAATTTGCTTGGCTGCACCGCCCCGATATCTTTTTTAAATATTATGTTTTTGTGAAAAAGTTTTCAAAGGCAAAACTGGTTTTTGATATGGTTGATTTTCATTATTTGCGTTTGAAGCGTGAGTGGGAGCGAAGCAAGGACCCATCAATTGAAAAGTTGATGAATAAATATTTGAAGATGGAACTTCACAATGCTGAAATGGCAGATGTGGTTGCGCCTATAACGGAAGAAGACAAAAATGAATTACTTCCATTGCTTCACGGCAAAACCGAAATGGTCGTGGTGGGAAATATCCATCAGTTCAAAAATGAAAATTCAGGTTTTAAAAATTTCAACCAACGGGAAAACCTTTTATTTATTGGAAGTTTTATTCATACGCCCAATTTGGATGCTGTAAAATACCTGCACGATAAAATACTTCCAATCTTGTTGAAAGAACTGCCAGCACTTAAAATTGAGATAATAGGGAGTTACGCGCCACAGGAAATACTGGATATGAATTCTGAAAATTTTAGGGTTTTGGGCTTTGTTGAAGACATTTCCGAATATTTCAACAGGGTAAAATTATTTGTGGCTCCATTGGCTTTTGGCGCTGGAATCAAAGGAAAAATAGGACAAAGTTTGGAGTTTGGTCTTCCGTTGGTAACTACAGAGATAGGTGCCGAAGGTTTCAATTTTTCGCCCAATGAAGAACTGATGCTAGCTCCTTTCGATAGTCCTAAAGATTTCGCTGAAAAAATTATTTCACTTTACACCGATGAAACTTTATGGAATCAGGTAAGTGATAATTCTAAAAAAATATTGAAGCCATTTTCAATTGCCAATATTGAGGAGAATGTAATGAAAATNCTAAAATAATTATTTTAGGTTAAAGACATCTTCCACCCATCCTTCCAGTGAATATTTTCGATAGATTTCTTGAGGAATGGGCACGTAAGGAGTTTCAAAAAAACTTTTNGGAATGTCTGGATTTTCTGGGTCTATTATTAAAATATTTTCCGGATTGTAAAAATCGAATTCCTGAACATACTTATTTGAGGTAATGATTTTCTTTTGAAAACCCAATGCCTCAAAAATCCTGAAACTTAACCCAGCTTGTTCATCACGCAGTAAATCCAAAACCGTTTTAGATTTATTAATTTCCTGATGAACCTGTTGCTGATTCTGTCTTTCTTCAGTAAAAATTATATTAGGGTGAATTCCGTCAGGTTTGTTTTTTCCCACCACTACAAAATGTGACTTTAGATTTTTTTGTTTTAAAATTTCGGCAATCCTATTCATTGTTTCCAAACGTTCATCCAAATAACTAATGGTAAAACAATCATATTTCACATCGTCTATTTTGGGTATTTTTTTTTCAAAATAGATATAGTTTGTAAGAGGTATTAAGTTGTAGGTTTTAACATCTTCAGGATCAAANGAAAANACGGTATCAAAAAGTTNGATTTCCAATAAATGGCTTATAGGCCTACGTTTGCTGCTGTCATAGAGATATGCAATGTATCTATTTGTGAGTTTTTTTATTTTTTTATGGGTGGAAACTGAAATGATTTCGGGGTTTATAATGAGGATTTGATCTTGCTTGCCCAATGNNGCCAATTCATTCAAAATATATTCCTCACGTTTGATTTTCTTGGTGTTTTTTTTCAAAATAAGCTTGTTGAAAAAATTTCCAATTCTATGAAATATAGTGGGGTATTGATGTTTGTAACCTCTAAGATTAATATGATGTGCCACAATTCCTTTTTTTTGAAGCGCATCAACAATATGATGATCATAATTCCAGAAATCGAAACTGATAAGGCAGATTTTCATAAATGTTATTTCGGTAAAAATAGAAAATTTAAACAGTTATTGGCGAAACTGTATCTTTGAAGAAAAAATCAAAGAATGAAAAAAATTCACGTCGGCTTTTTACTTTCCTATGATTATGAAAATCTTAAAAAGGCCATTCCGCCAGTTTATGAGGATGCTGATGCTATTTTTATAGCAGAGGATAAGGAATACAGAACTTGGTCTGGTGAAAAATTTCAGGTTTCGCCTTCGTTTTACTATTGGTTAAAGGAATTTGACAGCGAAAAGAAAATCCAGATTTATAAAGACGATTTTTACATTCCTGAACTTTCCGCCATTGAAAACGATACAAGGGAGCGCACTTTGCTTTCTGAAAAAATGGGTGTTGGCAACTGGTTGGTGCAAGTGGATGCCGACGAATATTTTATCGATTTTAAAGGTTTTGTAAAAACACTCAGGAAGTACGATAGCTTTTTAAAAAATCCCGAGAAAACGCCAGTTCAGATTGCAGGATTTCTTATAAATATGTACAAATACACAGACGAGGGTTTGTTGTATGTTGACAATCCCACAAAGGTTTTATTGGCTACCAATTTCCCAAAATACACCTTTGCGCGCCAAAACCGAAAGCGTATTATTTATACCGATAACCTTTTGATGCACGAATGCATTTCGAGAAGCGAAAAAGATTTGATGACGAAACTTACCAACTGGGGCCATTCCAAGGATTTTGATATTGAACAATACGTTGAAAAGTGGCGCTCGGTGAATAAAGATAATTATAAGGAAATGCAGGATTTTTTCTATCTGCAACCCGAAGGTTGGAAAACATTGGATTATATAGGTTCCAAAAATATGGACGAAATAAAAAGACAGTTGAACGCAAAACCCGAATTGCACCCTTCGCCATTTTTTCTTTTCAAAAAAAATATTGGGCAATATTTTAAACACCTTTTTAAATGAAGACTTCGCTATTAATTTCTACATACAATTGGCCCCAAGCTTTGGAATTGGTTCTTTTAAGCGCCAACAATCAAACCGAACAACCAGACGAAATCCTGATTGCTGATGATGGCTCCTCGGAAGAAACAAAAAATTTAATTGAAGATTTCAAAAAGAAATTGATTGTTCCAATCTATCATTTTTGGCACGAGGACAAAGGTTTCCGAAAATCCATTATTTTGAACAAGGCCATCGCTGCCGCANAGGGTGCATACATCATTCAAGTGGATGGCGATTGCATTCTGCACAAAGATTTTGTNCGNGACCACAAAGCGCTTGCGCAGCCCAATGTTTACCTTTTTGGGAGTCGGGTGAATATTAAGGAGGANTTTCTTCCGAAGTTGTTCGCTTCGCAAAAAATAAAGTTTAATTTCTTTGACANAGGCATAAAAAAACGAACACGTAATCTTCGNGTTCCAGCGTTGAGCAGTCTTTACAAAACCACTGATGCGGTTTCTGATAAAATGCGTGGTTGTAACGTTTCCTTTTGGAAAAAAGATGTGATTGCCGTAAACGGTTATAATGAAGAATTTGAAGGCTGGGGCCGTGAAGATTCTGAACTGATTATACGAATGATGCACAACGGCGTTTTGGGAAGAAGATTGCGTTATCGTGGCATNGTTTACCACATTTGGCACAAAGTGAAAGACCAAAGCCGTTTTGAAATTAATGATTCNNTACAGGAAAAAGCACTTGCAGCGAAGAGCAAGTGGTGCGAAAAAGGGATTGATAAATATTTGTAANCATCCCTCTAAATCTCNTACTTTTACTTCGCTCAGCGCAAAGCTTCAAAGGGAGGTTTTTTAATCAATCTTNCGATACAAAAGCCAAAGATTCACATACCTTTTAAAAACCGAAAAAGCACTCACGTAAGCCAAAACAAAGCCTTCCTTTCCNTCTAAAATTCCCAATCGGAAAAAAAACTGGTTCAAAAAGCGNTAAAACGGACGGAATAGAAAATGATAATAATTTGGCTTTTTTCCTTTTTTGTAGAGCATCTCTGCCTGTAGCGCGCTGTAACGGTGTGCTTTTGCTGTGTAATCGTCAAATGATTTATAGGTGTGATGCGGTAAAGTGGTTTTTAAATTCTCCGTTTCGCCTTCTGTTTCTAAAGTTTCGTGAACCAAATTTGCGTTGTACTGNCAATGGTTTCTATTAAAAAAACGNACCACANAGTCATTCTGCAAGCCACTGTATTTTATGCGTTTTCCCATAAAATAGAAATCCCGTTTCACGAAATAGGCGATTGCTTTTGGGTGTTTGCCTTTTTCAATTATTTCGTCTGCCAGCGCTGGAGTTATCTCTTCATCCAAATCAAAAAAAGTGACCCAATCNTTTTTCGCTTTCGAAATGGCGAAGTTTTTTTGTTTTGAAAAATTATCAAACTCACGTTGGTAAACAGAAACTTTTTCGTGCTTAGAGGCCAAAGCTACCGTTTCATCTGTAGAAAANGAATCTACAATNACAATTTCATCCGCAAACCAAAGGCTTTTTAGATATGCCTCAATATTGTGCGCTTCATTAAGCGTAATGGCAATAGCAGTGATTTTTACAGGGTTTTCCAAAAATGGGTTGTAGTTTGCGTAAAAGTAATAATTTTACAGCTATAAATTTGAAAACTGTTATGGCGAAGCTCCCAATTTTAATGTACCATCACGTTACCGTTGAAGATGGAAAAGGCTTGACCATTTCCGTGGAAAATCTTGAAAAGCAATTTAATCACTTAGCTGAAAACGGCTATAAAACTTTTCACTTAAAAGAATTGCTANAGCTAAAAGAATTGCCAAAAGGTAAAAATATAGTTATCACTTTTGATGATGGTTATGTGAGCCAATTGGATCTNGCATTGCCATTGCTAAANAAATATAAGTTGAAAGCCACATTTTTTGTTCCGCTTGATTTTTTAGGAAAAACAGATACTTGGAATACTTCTTCTTTGGAAATAATGACCNTAGANCAATTGAAATCTCTAGATTCTAAAATTGTTGAACTNGGTTTTCATTCTTTTTATCATAAAAAATACACTGAACTTTCCAATGCTGAAATTGAGGCAGACACGCGTCGTTGCTTGGAATTCGTTTCTGAAAATGGATTGAGGTTTTCGCCAGTTTTGGCCTATCCGTATGGTAAATTTCCGAAGGAAAAGGCACGCAATGAAATTTTCAAAAAAACACTGAAGATAAACGGAATTGAATATGGTTTGCGGATTGGCAACCGAATAAATAGTTTTCCTTTTAAAAAACCTTTTGAAATTGAACGAATTGACGTGAAAGGGGAATTTTCATTACTAAAGTTTCGGCAGAAAATCCGCTTTGGGAAATTATTTTAGATTTTTGGATATGTGTTGTTTATTTCATTCCTTTTTGAAGCAACATCAACTTCACATACCTTTCAAAAACGCCGTACGCATTCACGGCAGCAACGGTCATTCCTGGAACACCGTCACGAAAGCCACCTTTTAAAACAAAAGAACGAAAAAACCGATAGGTGGGTTTGAAAATTAAGTGCAACCAAGTAGTTTTTTTTCCTTTATCGAATTGTTGTTTCGCTTGAAACCATGCATATGCTTCTTTTTTTGAAATATAACTACCGAAATCTTTGTAAGTGAAATGGAGCATTTTATTTTTCAATTTCCCAATACTACCCTCACATTGCAGTTTTTCATGAACCGAACCAGAAAATGCCGCACCTTCCCTTTTTACCAATCGCAGTACATCATCACTGTGATGATAGAGAAAGCGATTCATATAAAAATGGGGAAAATTTATTTTATAACCGCCGTGTTTTGGGTTTTGGATCGTTTCTTTTATTTCGGCTTCTAGAGAGTGGGTTACGCGTTCGTCNGCATCAACAAAAAGGACCCAATCGCCTGTTGCTTCTTTTAACGCGAAGTTTTTCTGGTTAGAAAAGTTATCAAACTTTCGCTGAAGGAATTTGGAGGCGTATTGTTTGGCTATTTCTGGNGTTTTATCAGTGCTGAAGGAGTCGATCACGATTATTTCATCAGCAAAAGCAACGGAAAACAACGCATCCTCAATATATGCTTCTTCGTTGAAAGTAGGTATGATTACGGTTAGTTTCGGGNNCTTCACAAAGATTAATTTTCATTTCGAAATTACAACTTTTTGTTTCTAGAGCCAACTTCATAAATAACTTTATCTTTGCACTAATGAAGCAACTGGACACTTCCATAATTATCAGCACCTATAATTCCACCGTATGGTTGGAAAAAGTGCTTTATGGCTATAATAATCAAACATATAGACAATTTGAAGTGGTAATTGCCGATGATGGTTCCAATGATGAAACGNGGCAGTTGCTTAAAAAGATGGAAGCAGAGGTTTTTTACCCAATAGTACATGTTTGGCACGAGGACAATGGTTTTCAGAAATCTCAAATTCTCAATAAAGCNATCAAACAGTGTAGTACCGAATATATTATTATGAGTGATGGCGACTGCATTCCGCGAAAGGATTTTGTGGAGCAGCACGTTAAGTATCGTGAAGAAGGTTATTTTCTTTCGGGNGGCTATTTTATGTTNCCGATGAATATTTCTGAAGAAATCAGCAAAGAAGATATTTATTCGGAAAAGTGCTTTGACCTTAAATGGCTGAAGAAACATGGCTTGAAAACTTCTTTTAAAAATAACAAACTTCACTCTGGCCCGTTTAAGGCTTCCCTTTTAAATGCCTTAACACCTACCAATGCTAGTTGGAACGGGCACAATGCTTCTGGGTGGAAGAAAGATATTTTGGCTATAAACGGATTTGACGAACGTATGCAATACGGCGGCCAGGATCGTGAACTTGGGGAACGTTTGACGAATCTAGGAATAAAAAGCAAGCANATTCGCTACAATGCAGTGGTATTGCATTTAGACCATCCGCGCGGTTACAAAAACCAGCAGTCCATTGAAAAAAATCTGGCCATTCGCAGACAAACCCGCGACCAAAAAAAGAAATGGACTCCTTATGGCATTGTAAAAANNACAGATACAACACCTTATGTTTCNGTAATNGTGAGCACCTATAACCAACCGGAATGGCTTCAAAAAGCACTTTGGGGTTTTGAGCAACAATTGGAAAAGAATTTTGAAATCGTGATCGCAGATGATGGNTCAACTGAAGAAACAAAGATGTTGATCAATTCGTTTAAAGAAACTTCTTCTTTAAAAATNACTCATGTTTGGCAGGAAGACCACGGTTTTCAGAAAACAAAAATTCTTAACAAAGCCATTGTCGCTTCAAAAGGAGAGTACCTTATTTTTACGGATGGCGACTGCATTCCACGAAATGATTTGGTTTCAACACATTTGGGACTGAGCCGTCCGGGATGTTTTCTTTCGGCAGGTTATTTTAAGTTGTCGATGAAAATTTCGAAACAGATCACTAAGAATGATATTGAAACCCAGCGTTGTTTTAATGCAAAATGGCTTTTGAAACACGGACTGAAAAAAACCTTTAAGATTAACAAACTTACTAGCTACGGCTTGAAAGAAGATATTCTTAACACNTTCACCCCAACAAGTGCCACTTGGGATGGCAATAATGCTTCCGGCTGGCGCAAGGATGTTCTTGCTGTTAACGGTTTTGATGAGCGCATGCAATACGGCGGGGAAGACCGTGAAATGGGTGAGCGGTTAATGAACTACGGAATAAAACCACAGCAAATTAGATACAGCACTGTAACTTTACACTTGGATCACGAGCGCGGATATGTTACCAAGGAAATGTTTGTGAAAAATAAAGCAATCAGAAAAGTTACAAAACAAGAAAAACGTATTTGGACAGAACACGGAATTATTAAATCTGCAAATCCTGTAAATCTTCCGAAAGAAGAAGTTTTTAAAANTTAAGAAGAAAACTTTGTGAGATGATGCTCCAAAAANGGTTTTAGTTTTGAGAGNATCAATTCTGGGGTCAATTCTTTGTAAAGTGAATTTGGATCTTCTTCAATGTTTCTTCGTTCTTCTAAAGTGAAACTGCTGAAAAGATCTGGCTTTTCCTCCAATAAATGTATGGAATCGTGATGGTCGCCATCCTCAAAACTGCACCAATGCTCTTTGTTTACGTATGGCGAATAAATTGTGAANGTTGGTTTGTCAAGCGCTTTGGTAATGTGAACACTTCCTCCTTCATTTGAAACCAAAAGGTCGCATTTATTCATCAATTTTATAAATCCCCGTATGGAATCTTCGTAGATTTCAAGGTNTATTTGATCTTTGTTTTTGCACATTTCGTAAACCTTTTGTGCTTCTTCTTTTTGGTTGGGGGCGTAATTGAAAAGAATAGTACCGCGATAGTTTTCAGTAATGTAATCTATTATTTCAACCATATATTTATAGGGCATGGATTTTTGGGGCGTGCTACCCAAAATGCCCAACATAATCACGGGTTTTTGAAGAGAGTCAATTCTGCTGTATTGTTTTTCTTCTTCCGTCAAGAATATTTTTGGGGTATATTCGGGTGCTTTCAATTCAAAAACGGAAGCAATCATATTAATTCTGTCCTCAATTGCCTTGCCGCAGTTTTTGGAACGGTGTTTCAAATGGCTTATAGGATGGGTGTAAAAAGGAAGTTTCAAATCTTTATGGGCGCGCTTTAGTCCAATCCTGTACTCGGCACCCGAAAAAAGACAGATCAGCCTGCTTTGCAACTTGGAATAGGGATCAAAAATAATGTCATATTCTTCCTTTTTTATTTTTGAAATCGTTTGGAAAAGCTTGGTGTAGCTCTTTAGTTCTTTTTCCTTTACTGCGATAATGCGATCAATGTTGGGATTGTTCTCCAGAACACCTGCAGTATATTCATATACAAAATAGGTAACTTCACTTTCGGGAAATACCTTTTTTATATTATTGGCAATGACGGAGCTGATGAGCACGTCACCAATTCTTTTGTTTTGTATTACGAGAATTTTCTTCATATAGATTACCTTCGCAAAATACCTTTTTTAAAAGTATCTTTTTTATAAATGCACGAGAATTTTATTATCAACCCAAAATATTCCCACTTGGCTGAAAAGCTTAAGGAGGTGCTTCACGATTTTTCCCATAAAGGAGAATATGTGACTAAGGGCGAGCGCAATGTGATAAAAATGGTGCAACTTGAAGGAATTTCCTTCAATATTAAAAAATTTAAAACACCNAATGCTTTTCAGTCGTTAGTTTATAAATTTATTCGGAAAAGCAAAGCGAAGCGCTCTTTTGAATACGCGTCAAAATTGATTGATTTTGGAATAAACACCCCTTTTCCCGTGGCTTATTTGGAAGTTTTTTTAGGAGGGTTACAGGAGAGTTTCTACATAAGCGAACACATTGATTACGATTTTGATTTTCGGGAATTGATACACAATCCCAGATTTAAAAAACGAAACGAGATATTAAGACAGTTCACGAAATTTACTTTTAAACTTCACGAAAANGGCGTGAATTTTTTGGACCATTCNCCTGGAAATACACTAATAATGGANCACGGGAATAATACGTATGATTTCTATTTAATTGATTTAAACCGAATGCGTTTTGAACCCATGGATTTTAACGCACGTATGCACAACTTCCGCAGATTGTGGCTTTCAAAGACGATGGTTAAAATTATGGCGCAGGAATATGCGGAGCTTTCCGGTAAAAGTTTTGAAGAAACCCATGCACTGATGTTGAAGCATAGTAGGGCTTTTCAGAAGAAGGTTAATAGTAAGAAGCTTAGAAGAAAGAAAAATAATTGATGGCGAATGTTTATTTATAACTAAAATAAGTATGTGTTAATATTCTCTATTTTACTTTTTTTGTTGTCAATTTATGTTTTTCTATCCTATTATAACGACTGGGAACACTCTAAAAAGCAATGGCAAAAAGGTATCCCATATTCTAAAAACGATAAAGCTTTAGGTGTAATAATAGCTATCATC
>JGI24723J26617_10003830_pt1 | contig 10675 bp, 8 predicted proteins | sample Cruoilmetagenom6_FD_26617 | JGI IMG/M metagenome (IMG submission 26617) | reverse complement strand
CCATCGTATTTCTGTTCCATTCCTTAAGTTCTTTTGCACAATGGGAACCTGGTTTTGATGTTAAAGAAGCGACTTCTACCATTGCTATGTGTAATAGTTTTAATTTTATAGAACAATATGGTACTAGCGAAAACATCATTCCGGAGCATTTTAATTTGCACCATACTTCCGATGTGCTAGGAATGGACAATAAGTTTGAAGTCTATAAAAACGAAAATGTAGGTGTTATTAACTACAGAGGTTCTACAGATAAAATGATTAGTTGGGTAGAAAATTGCTATTCTGCTATGATTCCGGCAAAAGGCGAAATTATTATAGATGAGAAAGCGCATGATTACTCTTTTGCTTCCGATGAAAATGCAGCAGTTCATGCTGGTTACGGATTAACAGTAGTGATGCTTTCCGAAGAAATTATAGGACAAATACAAGCCTTAAATCAAAAAGGAATCTATAATATAATGATAACGGGTCATAGTCAAGGTGGTGCTTTGGCAAGCCTGACACGAGCGTATTTAGAGAATTTACCAAAAGGCGAAGTGTCCAAAAAGAACATCTATAAAACCTATGCGTATGCGCAACCCATGTGTGGAAATAAAGAGTTTGCGGAAGAATACAATACTAGATTTAGTGATGCAGGAACGAGTTATTCTATTATAAATNCCGAAGATCCTGTGCCATATATGCCTTTTAATTACGAAGAAGAAAAACTAATTACGAAGAAAAAAATTGGAGCTTGGATTTTTGGTGATAGCCAATTTAAAGCGAAAAAACTTGGTCAAGACGCTTTTATACGTTTGTTTGAAAGAGGAATAACGGGTTATGTAAAAGGAAGCAACTCGTTAATTAATAAGATTCTAGGGTTGAAATTCGGAAAAATTGAAATGCCTGCGTTTGTAGCGGATATTAATTATTATCCTACAGGAGAACTAAAAGAACTTCCAGTATTTGAGTACCCAAAAGTAGCAGTCGATCCTTCTGAAGCATCAGAAGAGGAAAGGAAAGATTTAGAACAAGATGCTAACGGGAAATGGTATAAAAAGGAAGCGAAATTTTTTCAGCATAAGCCTTATAATTATTATGTTGCTGTACTAAAAAAATGGAACGTTCCTGCGTATAATCGTTTAGAGGAGAGGTATTTACTTAGTGATTTGTAAAATATACTATTGTAATAAGCCGTTTTAAATTCCTTATTTTAAATTTTCTATGTAGTAGAATTTCTTCCGAAAAACAGAGAAATCAAACCCTATTTACCTACTTTATTTTATTTCTTGAGACTTTAGGCTTCTAAAAAATTTCCTAAACCCTTTTATAATAATGGTTAAGAGTCTTTTTTTGACTATTTTTGCAGCAATATGCAAGAATTAAAACTTTCAGATTGGTTACCTACCACAAACAAAGAGGTTAAAATACGCGGTTGGCAAGAGCTAGACGTTATACTTTTTAGCGGAGATGCTTATGTAGATCATCCTACATTTGGTCCTGCAGTAATTGGTCGTATGTTAGAAAGTTTTGGTTTGCGAGTTGCTATTGTGCCGCAACCTAGTGTAACCGATAATCTACAAGATTTTGTAAAATTAGGGAAACCAAAATTATTTTTTGGGGTTACAGGTGGTTGTATGGATCCTATGATTAGCAACTATAATGCGAATAAAAAAAGAAGGGATAAAGATGCCTATACGCCAAATGGTGATATTGGTTTTAGACCTGATTATGCGACTTCTGTATATTCTAAAATTTTAAAAGACAAATGGCCAGATACACCAGTTTTAATTGGTGGAATTGAAGCGTCATTGCGTCGTGTAACGCATTATGATTATTGGAGTGATAAGCTAATGCCATCTATTTTAGAAACTTCTAAAGCAGATATGTTGGTGTACGGAATGGGCGAACAACCATTGCGTGAAGTAGTTCGTTTACTAGAAAAAGGAGTGCCTTTTAATAGTATAAATACGGTGCTTCAAACAGCAGTACTTTTAAATAAAAATGAAAAAATTCCGAAGAACAGTAACTGGGAAGATATAGAAATACAGTCTCATGAAGTTTGTTTAAAGGATAAGAAGAAGTATGCTTCTAACTTTAAAACCATAGAGCAAGAATCGAATAAACTTGCAGCAAGAAGAATTTTTCAAAAAATAGGGGATAAGACGTTGATGATAAATCCGCCATATCCAACCATGACCGAAGCGGAAATTGATGCTTCTTTCGATTTACCATATACTAGATTACCACACCCAAAGTATAATAAACGCGGACCAATTCCTGCATTCGAAATGATTAAGTTTTCCATTAATATCCACAGAGGATGTTTTGGTGGTTGTAGCTTTTGTACCATTTCTGCGCATCAAGGAAAATTTATAGCGTCACGTAGTAAAGAATCTATTTTAAAAGAAGTAGATACGGTTGCTAATATGTCAGATTTTAAAGGTTATCTGAGTGATATTGGTGGACCAAGTGCCAACATGTATCAAATGAAAGGGAAAGTGCAATCTATTTGCGATAAGTGTGTTGCGCCTAGTTGTATTTCGCCTGTAATATGTAGTAATTTGGATACGTCACATAAGCCGTTAACCGAATTATATCAAGCAGTAGATAGTCATCCAAAAGTAAAGAAATCTTTTATCGGTTCTGGAATTAGACACGATATGTTAGTGCCAGAATTTAATAAGAATGCAGATCCAAAAGAATTGGATGCATATACCGAAGAAGTGATGACTAAGCACGTTTCTGGCCGACTTAAAGTAGCGCCAGAACATACTAGTGATCCGGTTTTAAAACTGATGCGTAAACCTTCGTTTAAATACTTTCATAAGTTTAAAGAACGTTTTGATAAGATTAATGTAGCGAAGAATTTAAAGCTTCAGCTAATCCCTTATTTTATATCGAATCATCCTGCTTGTGAAGTAGAAGATATGGCAAACCTAGCTGCCGAAACCAAAGATATGGGTTTTCAGCTAGAGCAAGTGCAAGGTTTTACACCAACACCAATGACGGTTGCTACGGTGATTTATTATAGTGGCTATCATCCGTACACGCTTAAAAAAGTAAATACGCCTATTACTAGAAAAGAAAAAGATGAACAACATCGTTTTTTCTTCTGGTATAAAGACGAAAATAAGGCGTGGATAAAAAAGACTTTAAATAAGTTAGGTCGTGAGGATTTACTAAAAGTATTACTTCCTGAAAAGGATGAGAAATGGCGTAAAAACAAACCTAAAGGTGATGCCAAAAACACGTTTAATGACGCGGTTCCTTTTAATCAGCGTAAGAATAAAGCAAAATTTAGAGGCAAGAAGAAAAAAAGATAGTCTTTTTTATTTACTTCATTATTTTTTAGTTTGTAACTTACTTATTTTATATTCGTAAATTATTGATTCTTTTCTATGAATATAATTGGAATTTCTTGTTTCTATCATGATGCTGCTGCATGTTTACTACAAAACGGTAAACTAGTTTCTGCAGCTCAAGAAGAAAGGTTTTCTAGAATTAAGCACGATAAAGCTTTTCCAAATAAAGCAATAGCCTTTTGTTTGAAGGCGAACAATCTAAATATCTCAGATATAGATTTAATTGTTTTTTATGAAAAGCCATTTATTAAGTTTGATCGTATAATAAATACCTTATTAAATCAAACACCATTTACATTTAGTTTGTTTCGAGATACATTAATGTCTTGGCTAAAAAGTAAATTATGGGTTTCTAGCATTATTAAAGAGGAGTTAGATTATAAAGGCGAGATTATTTACAGTGAGCATCATGAAGCACATGCAGCCGGAAGCTTTTTTACGTCTCCTTTTAAAGAAGCTGTAATTGTTACTATTGATGGTGTAGGTGAAAAAGCTTGTACCTCTATTTCTGTTGGTAAAAATAATAAAGTAGAAATAATAAAAGAGCAGCATTATCCACATTCCATAGGTTTGTTATATTCTGCATTTACGCAGTATTGTGGTTTTAAAGTGAACTCTGGAGAGTATAAATTGATGGGTTTAGCACCTTATGGTAAGCCGATTTATAAACAGCTAATATTAGACAATATGGTTCGTTATGATAGCTCCGGATTAGTAGATTTGAATTTGTCTTGTTTTTCTTTCGAAAAAGGAAAATCAACAATTAACGCCAAGTTCTGCAATGTTTTTGGAAAGAAACAGAGAGCTCTAGATGGAGAAATGGAAGATTTTTATTGTGATATAGCTTCTTCTATTCAAGCCGTTATTGAAGATATTATATGCACCGTATTAAAGCATGCTAAAGAATTAACAGGTTTGAATAATTTGTGCCTTTCTGGCGGAGTAGCTTTAAATTGTAAAGCAAATGGAGAACTTTTAGGTAAAGATCTATTCGATAATATATGGGTGCAACCTGCATCTGGTGATTCTGGATGTTCTGTTGGTGCAGCTTATGTTGGATGGAATAACTACTTAAAAAAAGAAAGAATATATCTTAAAGATTCTTTAAAAGATCAAGCCTATTTGGGATCTTCATATAGCGATGAAGATATAGAAAAATGCCTTAATAGTTACAAGTTAACTTATCAAAGGTTAGACAATGCTACGCTTTGTGATATGGTCTCTTCCGCTTTACAACAAAAACAAATTGTAGGTTGGTTTCAAGATGAAATGGAATTTGGGCCAAGAGCATTAGGACATAGAAGCATTTTGGCTAGTCCGCTATTTGAAGATATGAAAAAACATGTTAATTTAAATATTAAATTTAGAGAAGGTTTTAGACCATTTGCTCCCATTGTACTTGAAGAAGATTGTAACGAATGGTTTGATATGAAAGATGTGATATCAAAATATATGTTGTTTACAGTAAAGAGTGATAAAAAGAAAGAGATTCCGTCTTGTATTCATGAAGATAATACAGCAAGAGTACAGACTTTAAATAAAGCAGAAAACCCTTTATTGCATAATTTGATAAGTGATTTTAAAGTTAAAACAGATTGTCCAGTATTAATTAATACATCATTTAATGTACGAGGAGAACCAATTGTAGAATCTCCATTAGATGCTTTAAGGTGTTTCTTTTATACCAAAATGGATCTGTTAGTTTTGGGGAATTTTGTTTTACAAAAACAAGATAATTTAGAAGTAGATCAACAACTAATTGTAAGTGAAAATTATGAATTGGATTAAAACAACCCTATCTAAGGTTATAGAGGCCAGTAAATCACCAAAGAAACAGAAGGAGTTTGGTTATTTGTCTGCGGTCATAATTTTTATTATTTTAGGAATATCTATTTATAAAAACGGATTGCTATTAAATCAAAGTCAGGTTTTTATTGGCATTAGCTTATTATTAGTTTTACTTGTTACCTTTGCTTTAAAGCGTGTTTTTTTACCTTTTTTAACTTTATGGTTATTAGTAGGTGAGCTTTTAGGGTTTGTTACAAGCTACATCATTATGGGCGTTGTTTATTTTATCCTTTTTTCACCAATATCTCTTATTGTAAGATTATTTAGAAGAGAAAAAGTATATCAGGCTGAATGGGTAATGGTGGATAGAGAAATAGATTATAAAAAATTAAGCTAATTATGAGTAAGTACGAAACTTTAAAACAGTTAGGAGCCTTTTTAATAGAACAAAAAAAATTCTGGTTAATTCCTATTATCATTGTGTTGGTTCTTTTAACCTTGCTTGTTGTTTTTGCTGAGAACTCCGTTATAGCTCCTTTTGTGTACACTTTGTTTTAATAGAATGCAGCTATTTAATAAAATTGGTAAACTAATATTCAAGATTGCAATTGTAGTTTTTCTAACATTACTTTTGTTCGAAATGTCTTATCGGTATCATGTAATCGATTTTTATAGCGCGCAAACAAACGGTTTAAATGCACAAAAAGACCTAGATACTACTAATGTGGGGCTCATGGTGTTTGGTGACTCTTTTTCGGCAACCTCCAAAGCAATTAATTATGTAGATATGCTTCGGGAAAGCGTTCCTAATCTTTCCGTTTTGAATTTTAGCGTTCCTGGATTTGGTATTAGACAGGTAAACACTTTTGCGGATAAAAAAATCAAAAAGCATACGCCGAAAGCAATTTTATATCAAGTATATGTTGGAAATGATTTGATAGATGTGAATCATTTATGGAATCTAGAAAAGTTTTCTTTATCTAGAAATTTATATTGGGAAGCTTCCGATTATTTTATGAGTTTGGGGTATTTAAATCAGCGATTAGCAATTCTTANTGTAAAGGCGGAAACTAGGCTTTCCGGAATCTTGAAAAAAGAGTTTGATAGCAGTTTGTATGATATTCGTACNAAACGATTTCTAAAAAGCGACGCTTATTATCTAGACCATATGTTAACGTTAAAAGGAGATTTTAAAAAGCGTTATTCGTCTTGGTTAAATCATATGCAAGATTTTCTAAATACCGTTCCCAAAGACATTCCTGTATATATAGTATGGATTCCGCATCAAGCACAAGTTNGCGATTATTATTACGAAAGTATGATAAAACTAGGAGCATCGTTTCAAGAAAAAACTGCAATTCAAAATCCGGATTACCCATTTTATAGTATCGCAAAAAGAGATTTAAGTAGCTATGAAAATGTTAAACATGTAAATCCGTTATCCTTTTTTCAATCCGAAGACACTGTAGATAATAGATTGTATTTTGTAAACGATCCACATATTAATAAGAGTGGAAACCTCGCATTACATGCTTTTTTAAAAAGCGAAATACCATTTCAGTGATATTATTCTAATAGTTTGCTATTCCGTTTCCGGTGCTGTTTCTAATTTTTCATCCTTTGCTATTAATTCTGGTGTTATATAAGATAACATTTTTTCAGCAACCAATTTGTTTCCTAGTTCACCTGTATGGCAGAAATCAAAATACATCGTTTTATTTGCCTTATCAAAGACATCGCTAATGTCTATAAATGTTGCATCATTTATCATTAAGGAGTCTTTTCTTACTGTTTCATAAGATAGCTTGTATAAGTTTTCATAATACTGATGGCTTTCGAAATAACCTTGTTCGGCTTCGGTTAAATTTTTCTTAGAAAAAATATTCGGTTGCATAAAATTGAATACTTTAAAGCCGTATGTATGCTCTAAACTTTTTGAAATCTTAACGAAACCAATATATGTTTCAGCAATATCTGTAGCCAAGGCATTTGGACGAGCCGTTAGTTGCTTGTAAGCCGAATCTGTAAACATTTTACGCTGCATGGTAGTAACAAATCTATATACATTACTAGAATATACCATTAAAGAAATACGCTTTTTATAACTATGCGCAATTTTGAATTCTTTTCGTCGGTTATATGCGTTTGTTGGTGTTCCGGCTTCGTTGTTTTGGTGCCCTGAAATAACTTCATTTACGCCATCATAAAAAATAACAATATCCGGAATGTTGTTTTTAATTAATTCGCGTTGTAGCTGAATATTCTCGGTAGCTCGTGTGTAGCCATGACAGCCAAAATTAGTGACTTCTACATTTTTATCAGGGAAGTTATCATGAATTAATTTAGATAATTCGGAGGATATGGTATGTTCGTCTCGAGCTCCAGAACTATACATGGTAGAACCTCCAAAACAAAATATTTTTAAGGCTGTTGCCGAATCTTTTAAGCTTGGATTTGCTGTTTTTCGGAGTCCGTTTTCATAAATCGTATTGTGTTTACCGCTCATCGGTTTAAAGCGATAATGTAAGTATGGCTCCCATTCCATNTCTTGCTGACGTAGTTCTCTAAAAATCTCTTTGATGGATTCGTCGTCCAAATCATCACCTTCATATAAACCGGAAGCAATAATACGTTCGGTGTTTCCGTCAATACCACTTTTGTCGTGATAATTATAAAAAATGCCTAGTCCGATTTCTAAAAGTAGAAAAAGGATTAACATGTTTATAGATAAGGTATAGATGAGTTTAAGTTTGCTTTTCACAGGTAAAAAAGGTTATAAAATATATTTAAATTTCTTATGCAGTAGAATTAAAAGATAACTTCCAATTCCAGATAGTATAATGGTTACAAAAGCTAAAGGTGTAGATTTTAATTCAAAAAAGCTAAGAATCAAAATAATAATTAACGGATGAATTAAGTATAGGGCAATAGAATAAGAGGATAATACTTTACTATTTATTTTAGAATGAAGTGTAAAAGTAAAAGAAGTAATTAGTAGTATTGGCCCTAAGAATAAAAATGAAAGACTCATATTAAACGATGCATTGGCGTTTATGTAATAATTAATCAAACTCTCTGCGGTAAGTAATAAAAAACTTAGGGATAAGAGTATGCTAGCTTTCTTCTTATTCATTTTTAAGTGAAATGCAGTACGACGAATTACATAACCAATACTTAAAAAGGGTAATGCGAAAAACAGAAAATTGCGATGTATTGGCGGAAAATCGATTATTTTAGATAAAACGGACGAAGGATTAAAAACATCAAAATTGCTTAAAGCTTGAATGGTGTAACCTATTAAATACAGAACAACAGCACCAACCAGTAGTTCTTTGTTAGATCGTTTACGAACGAAATAGAGTAATAAACCTCCAGGTAAAAGTGCCGCTAAATACCATAAGTGATTAAAGCCAAATAATACGGTTGGAATAATTTTTATAGGATTTTTGTACACAGGAATTATCCAGAAATAAACAAAAATGAGCATCCAAATAGCATATAAAATGCCAACTCGTTTTGCCCAGTTTTGGATACGGTTGTTTTGAAAAATACCAAAAAGAAAGAACCCATTGATACAAAAAAAGAAGGGAATTGGAATTCGGAACCAGCCATTACACGTGACATGATATGCCATTTTGTTATAGTCAAATAAAAACCCACAATGCACAGCAATAATAAGTATAGCAGCTATAATTTTTAAAAAATCTAGCAGTATGTTTCGTGAAGTATTTTGCAAATTGATTATGATTTTTGAATACTAAAGATATAATTTTTCTCTTGGACAACGCTCTTTTTTAAAATCAACGTTAAAGATAAACCGTTTTTAGTGGCAAGTTGTTTAATGTGCTCTATTTGACAATCTTCAGATAGAATCATCCAGGTATTTGGAGCAATATGATGCTGTAGTTGAAAGAATAACTTTTTAAAATACTCAAAATCTTCACCACAAAACCAAGCATGTTCTTTGACGTTTTTTGGCTTTTTTGGGTAATATGGCGGATTAATAATAATATACTCAAAGGTTTCTGCGGCTAAGTTTTCAAACAAATCAGAATATAAAACCTCTAAAGCAATTTTGTTTTTAATAGAAGCTTCTTTTAAGGCATCAATTGCTACTTGATTAATATCTGAAGCGGTTACTTTTGCGCCTTTAGAAGCAGCAAATAANGCAATAATACCAGAGCCACAACCAAGTTCTAAAAACGNTTTATTTTCAAGATTCATTGGTTTTAAAAAGTCCAATAAGATTTTTGTGCTAATGGTAAAATGTGGAGGAAATACGTCAGAACTTATAGCAACCTCAATGCCTTCATAGGTATAGCTTCGTTGCCTTAAGTGGTAGGTGTTAAACGCTAACTTTGCAATTGGAAATATGATTTTCTTTATCTTCTTTATCATGATTCCTGTTGCTATTCTGAGTAAAAACCTTCAATTTCTGGCTGACGATATTTCCATATTTTATGAAGTAATTTAATTTCATAAGGGAATTTATACCATCCATATTTAAAACGATATCCAGAAACGAGCTTTAATAGACTTTTTTTGTATCCTTTTATTCTAAAGTCGGAAACGGTTGGATAATAGCCATTTAAAACCGTTTCGAAATTTTGAATCGTATCGATCATGTATGGTTTTAACCATGGAGTTAATGGGTTTTTTCGTAAATCGAATTTCTCCCAACTTGGTGCTATCCATTCTTCTAAAGTTTCAGGAAAAGAAAAACCAGCATCTACAATTTGTTGGTATAATTCAGAACCTTCAGTAGGAACAGGACTATATAAATAGATTATAATTTCGGCATCTGGGTTTATCGCTTTTATTTCTTTAATAAAATTAATATCCCATAGAATTTGCTCATAAACCTTTTTTTCGTTTTTTCCTGGTAGCCCTAAAACAAAGGAAAGTTCTGGAATGATATCTGCCTTTTTCATACGTAACACAAAATCTTTAATCATTTGACCAGATTGTGTTCCTCCTTTATTCATCTGTTTTAATACTTCATCATTTCCAGTTTCGGCACCTAAAAACATCATTCTGCAACCAGCCTTTCGCATTAACTGTAAATCTTCATCCGAATATTTATTAATAGTATCAATTCGTCCTTCTCCCCACCATTCTATATTATCGTTTAATACTAAATTTGAAAATTCTAGCACACGTTTTTTAGAGGTGAAAAAGTTGTTATCATGAAACTCAATAGCATCAATATTATATTCATTCTTAAAATAACTAAAGTCTTTATAAATAGTTGTTGCTTTTTTTGCTTTCCATTTTGCGTTATAAATGGGTACAACAGCGCAAAAGGAACAGCTAAATGGGCATCCCATACTAGAATGATACGCAAACGTTCTTCTTCCCATAAAGGTTTTTGCTAGATAGTTTTCTAACGGATAAAACGTATTGAAATAGCTGTATGGATATGCTGGTAATGCATCTTGATCTAATAAGGCTTCTTTTACTGTTTCTGTAATTTCACCTTCCTCATTTTTGAAAATTAAGTTGCGAATTAATTGTAGTTTTTCGTCACTTTTTCCTTCTAAAAC
>JGI24723J26617_10003827_pt1 | contig 10679 bp, 11 predicted proteins | sample Cruoilmetagenom6_FD_26617 | JGI IMG/M metagenome (IMG submission 26617) | reverse complement strand
ACCACGCCATGCACGCCGTCGAGCTCACCCATCACCTCCCCGCCGGTCACTTCGTCATCGCCAAAGCCCTCATCCTCCTCGACCGACCCCAAGACGCGATCCAAGCCCTCCGCGTCTGCATCGCCCAAGCCCCCCAGATGCCCGGCGCCTACGAACTGCTCACCAAGCTCTACCGCAACCTCGGCATGACCCAAGAAGCGATCGACACCGCGCTGCGCAAAGCCAACGCCCAGATCCCCAAAGCCGCCAACGAGCAAAACTGAACAACCAGTTGAACAACCAGTCATGACCAACCAACCCACCATCATCGTCAGCGGCCTCCCCCGCTCAGGCACCAGCATGATGATGCAGATGCTCGCCGCCGCCAACATCGAACCCCTCACCGACCACCAACGCACCCCCGACCCCGACAACCCAAAGGGCTACTACGAGCACGAAGCCATCAAAGCCCTCGCCCGCGATCCCAGCCCGCTATTGAACGCTGCAGGCAAAGCCGCCAAGGTCATCCACCGCCTGCTCGCCCACCTCCCCGATGGACCAACCTACGCCATCATCTTCCTCCACCGCGACATCAACCAAGTCCTCGCCTCCCAGAGCGCCATGCTCGAACGCCTCAACCGCTCTGGTGCCAAGCTCGACACCGCTCGCCTCGCCGTGCTCTACCAAAACGAAGTCGCCGCCGCCCTCACCAACGCCCGCGCCCGCCCCAACACCCACCTCCTCGAACTCACCCACGCCGATGTCCTCGCCGACCCCACCAACGCCGCCAATCAACTCACCGAGTTCTTCGCCGCCCTGCCTAACTGGCACCGCCCCCTCGACCCCGCGGCCATGTCCAGAGCAGTAGACCCTCAGCTCCATCGCCAAAAATAACACGCCGTTCATAGCATCCCGTTTCAACCTGTGGAATACCAGGAATCGAACCCCCCTAAACGGGCGTGTAGCGGTCGAGTGATGAATATGATTCTGTGCCGATAGACCACACTCAAATTCAAACACATGCTCATGGGGTTTTCATACACATTTCCATATGCATCAGGTTATTCATATTGAATATTGTCTAAGTTTCCACTAAAATAGGTGTCCTACCGCCGGGTGATCTCAGAGGGAGTCATCATAAATCGGCAGAGCAATAGGCCCGCTCGGAGCAGCCCAACGCTCGAAATCAGACAGAAAACCTACACACACTGAGGGATACCATGTCAAAGAAAACAGCAATACTCACCGCCCTATGTACATGCGCTGGCGGCGCAATCGCAGCCGATGTCACTGTCGGCGACTACACCTTCGACCTCGATCAGTTCGCAGGAGCCGCAGTCAACTACCGTGCCGACGGGGCGGTCGCATTCGATGGCAAAGAATGGGATAACGCAGTTGGTGTGAACAACTACACGATCGGTGAACTTGCACATGTCCAAGCCGGCGGCGATCCAGGCGACCAACTCTCGCTCAGAAGCACCGGCTCCAACGGCCCAGACTGGTTTACCATGACCTTCGCCGTCGACCTCACCATCGGCGGGCCCGCCAGCGACACCTTCGTTTTCTACGAAATCACCAGCTCCAACGCAGGAGTCGATCCCGAAGGCACCAGCTGGGAAGTCAGCTTCAACGGCGGCGACTTCTACGCCGCAAACACCGGCGTCGCGACCTTCCTCGATAGCGGATCGCTCGGCCCAACCATCGAGAATGTCAACCAGATCGCCTTTGACCTCACCAGCTTCGGGCTCAGCGTCGGTGAGAAGCTCACCACTGTCATGGTCCGCAACCTCGATTCCGGCGACGGCACCTCCGACCCCGACTTCATCTTCGGCGGCCTCGAAGGGCCACTCGCCGTCGTCCCACTCCCACCCGCAGCATTCGCCGGCTTTGGCCTCCTCGCCGGTTGTGCTGGCGTGCGTCAGCTCCGCCGTCGATAACCAATCAGATCGCCCCTTTGGGTAATCAACGGGTAACCAAAAACTCCACAGTAAAACCCGCCAATAGGCGGGTTTTTTCATAACCAGAGTATGTGAATCGTGAGAACAGAGTCTGTCGCTTATCGCCGACGACGAGCAGTCATCAACCCGCCCATCCCGAGCAGCGCAAGCGCGCTCGGCGAAGGCACAAAGTCAACATTGTCGAGCGCCGAAGAATCGCCGCCAATGGTGTACTCGCCGCGGATGTAGAAGCCATCGAGATCCGCAAGCACCGCCTGGATATCAGACATCGTCGCATCGGTATCGCTCAAGGTCGCGTTGGCGAACGAGTTGACCATCATCCAGTCAGCGCTCTCATCAACAAGCGTCGAGACCGAAACCCATGTTCCGTTGATCGGCTGAACCCCGAAGTTGATCCCGATCGACATCCCCGCGCCAGTCAGCACGACATCGGCCAACGATCCACCGGTCCCCTGATTCCCTGTGATCCCAAGAATGTCATACGAGATCGAGTTCCCGTACAACCCAGAGACATCGCCTAAGTCTTCCGACGGCGCGGAGAAGAACCAGTAGTCCCCATTGGCCACATCCCGAGCCCGGATCGCCCCGAGCCCGTTGTTGCCGATCGTGTCGTCCCAGGTAAACCCGGTCGCATCAGAAACAACCGACCATCCCATCACATCGTTCTCAAACGAGTACGCAACCCCAGCCACCGCCGGCATCGCCAATGCACCAAACCCAATCCCTAAAAGTACAAGCTTCATGTCGTTTCCTCTCTCTCGTCTTTATGAATATCTAGATAGCTCATTATAGGCAATTTCGCACAATCTTCAACCGCCCTCACCCTCTTCGTCACATAACCCAAGATGCTGAGTTCAGCACCCCAAGCCCGGCGCACAACATCCCAAGCCGCATGAACAAACACTCAAACGGTGACGAAGGCACATCGGAAAGATGTCCACTTATTTCCTATGTTCGTCGAGCAATCGGAGCAGCACAGATTCCATCCGCCCCCCAATCACATCCCAAGAATGCCGCTCGGCTTCATCGCGCCCCGCCCGAGCCATCGCCCGCCAATGTGAATCCTCAAGATTCAATATCGTCTCAACAGCATCCGCAAGCACATCCGGATCGTCAGAATCGACAAGCGTCCCACCCCCAGATTGCAACAACTCCCGAGCCGCCCCCGCCGGAGTCGCCACCACCGGCGTTCCACTCGACATGGCCTCGAGCAATGGAAGCCCATAGCCCTCCTTGTCACTCGTAAACAGCCAGCAATCACAAGATGCATAAATTTCAGCAATACGCTCCTGAGAAGGCGCAGCCTCAAACTTTGATCCCGCAGGGAGCTCATCCACACCTGGTGCCCGTCCACCGAAACCCACAAACCGGCAATCAACACCCCGCTCCTGGAGAACCTCAACAGTCGCCGCGGCTAACCAAAACCGCTTAAAGTTGTCCCGCCCCATCCCAGAGTACATCGCGCCAATCACCCGCTGCCCACTCAGCCCACGGTCAACAAACCCAAAGTGCTCGGTGTCCAAGCCGTTCGGAACGAGCACCGCCGAGTCATCACCAAACTGCTCCCTTGCGATATTCATCAACCAGTCACTCACCACGATTTTGGGAATGGGTAATCGCCAAACCGCATCCACACGGTCTTTGGGCTGGCCAGGATGCGCCTCGTAATGCTGGAGGAAGTTGACCTGTATCCCCTTGCTCTTGGGCATCCTCGAGACCCACTCGGCCGTCTCCCACCAAGTCGCCACAATAATGTCCGCGTTCGGAACATCATCCGCCGTGATCGCTCGATACCGATCGATCGATTCAATCCGATACGCCGCGCCATCAAAGTGCGATGGCCCCCGAGCATGATCAGCAATCGCCCGCCCCCGAAGCCTCGCCCGAACCCGAGCCCGCAAGGAAGCCCGAGGCACACGCCCAGCAACCACCGTCACCGCATGCCCCCGCTCATGAAGCATCCGAGCATGCTCAGCAACAATCCGAATCCCACCGCTGAGATTATCGTCCGGGATGACGAATACAACTCGCATTTAGTGGCCTCGTAATGCAGAAGCTATCAGCTTCCACGATCTTCCATCGAAAGGCTTATGACAAAGCGCCTTCCAAGCATAATGCCTGGCGGTGTTTACATGGCCATCTCCGAGGGCCCACCAAGCCCACATCAAATGAGTCTGGTACACATTCCTATCAACATTTGCTGATGTCGCCCACTCAGAGGACGGAAGCCCGCGCCTCACATAAGCATCGCTCGCGGCTTTCCTAGCAGATTGAATCTGTTTCGCTCGTTGTGAATAGCCAATACTTGATGGATGAACTCTATAGCGGAGTCCGACATCAGGGAGGTTCGCGAGCTGTCCAACCTCGGCAAGTCGTAAAAACAAATCGACATCTTCTGCATGCGGATAATCCTCGTGATAACCGCCAACCTTTAGAAGGGCATCCCGTCGGATACATACAGAGGGATGGAAAATCGCGGCTCCAACTCCATCCAGACCCATCGAATCAATGCCCTCATGGTCCAATGGAGGAGTCATCACACGCAAGCAGCGATCAAATGGATCAACAATTTGCACATGCATGCCAACAGCAACGCATTCTGGATGGTGATCCAAATACTGAACCTGTCTTTCAAATCGATCACGCTCACAGACATCGTCTGCATCCATTCGGAAGACAAGGTCTCCAGTAGATTCTTCGATTGATCGATTCAATGTCTTGATCAGCCCCCGATTCTCTTGGGAGATCAGTCTGATACGCTTATCCATGGATGCCATTCGTGCTAAAAATTCACTAGATCCATCCGTCGAACCATCATCAATAATTACAAACTCAAAGGTAGTGTGCGTCTGATCAAGCACACTACGCACAGCTTGCTCCAAATATCGACCAGCGTTGAATACCGGGAGAAGCACACTCACGAAACCAGAACTCGTCATCTGATTAGTCCTCTCAAACAGCAAGCCAGGAGCCGATAACCTTGAGCGTTGAAAGGATCACTCGCAAGCGCTCGCAATGTATGACGGGCTGCAGAGCCTCGTTGGCCCTGCCGCAACGCGTTCCAGCCCCATCGTAGTCGAGCATCGACTGATTCCTCCTCCTCATGCACAAACTCCCAGTCCTCAGGCATATCTTCGTTCATTCGTGAGTACGCCTCGTTTACAATCATCCGAGCAGTTTCAGCTTGCTGAGCCCGCTTGGCAAGGCTCGTGCTGCCAAGATGCTGGCGATAACGGAGGAGCATATCGTCAACATTTGCGAGTCGGCCAAGCATCCCCAACCGCAGATAGAGATCAAGGTCCTGCGCGGTCCGGAACCGCTCATCATACCCGTCGATGCGATCAAGAGCCTCTTTACTGACGAGCAATCCAGGATGGGCCATCACGCCGCCATTGGCACGGAATAGTTCTTCGAAAATAGCATCGTGCGCGGTAGGGTTTTGAGTCTGAAATATCGGCACCCCCAACGGGTCAATCACCTCCGCCTGACAAGATACCGCCACCACATCCGGATTGGCTTTCATATAATGAAGCTGAAGCTCAAGCCGCGACGAAATACAAACATCATCGCTATCCATTCGTGCGATGTATCGTCCTGTGCACAACCCTAAACCTCTATTCAATGAGGCCGTCAGCCCGAGGTTCTTCTCATTCCGGACAAGCTTGATCCGGGGATCGGCTACCATGTACCGAGACAAGATGGATGCAGAGCGATCAGTTGATGCATCATCGACGATCACAAAGTCAAAATCAGTAAATGTTTGCGAAAGAACACTGTCTATCGCATCGCAAAGATAGCGATCATCGTTGTGGACCGCCATGAGTACCGAGATGGTATCTTCCTTGTGCAATATATTATCCACGAATTACAGATCGAAAATGCCGGGCCTTAGATCGAGCCGCGGCTTTCCCGCGGCGAGCGTTCCACAACATGATTGGTATCATTTCTCCCAGAATGCTAAGCCGGCCTACAGAAGGCGATGCGATACTATTGTCATGCCAGCCCATCGATAGATGTTGGCTAAAAGACCATGGAATATCGCAAAGCGCTGGATGATCGGTAAGAACTTGAGCGATCAGGGCTAGCGTATGGACTCTGAACCATGTAGGAAATGCTCCCGATTCATCAACATTTGATGACGTAGTGGGGATACCCATATGGACATATGGTTCTCCCTTTGAGTATGAGAAGCCTCCATCAGAGTTTTGGTTTGATAGAATGTGATTGACACATCGGCGCAATGCAACTTTAATCGCAGGGCGGCGGTAGTCATATCGCTTGTATAGATTTACCAAAATATCGACAGCATCAACGTCCTCACAAGCGCCACCGCCGCCCCATGGTCTAAAACCGCCATCAAAGTGCTGGAGAGAGAGAACAGAATCGACAAGGCGGTTGGCAGACCGAATTGTACGGTTTTCATAGTAATACACCAATAACTGATGGTAACCACCATATACGGCATTGGGCACGCCACAATACCCATTGGTACCCCATAACCCGGTGTTTGGATCAATCATTCGGTCGAGCCACTCGAACCAAATTTCGAGCGCCTCACGTGCACCATCAAATTTTTCATGATCACGCAGATAGACTAACAACTGGCCCACAAAGAGAAGGTTGTTTCCTTCAAACCAAGCGTCATGCAAGTCGCGTTGGTCAAGCCAATCGTGTAGATAGCCCTTGTCACAAAAAGCATGCGCTGCAGCTAACGGATAAAGAGGAGCAATGCCAAACCCCTGTAGCACGGGTAAGGTTGCACAGGTGAGATGTAAGAGCAGGTGGGTCTCATCGTGCAGGGCGCCCTGTTCAGGCTTCCATGAAGTAAGCTCAGGCCCCCTAAAGAGGCCTGTTTCAGGGTCTTGAAAAGACAGTATCGCGTCGGTGCTCTTTTTTGCGGCCTTGTACGAACCTCCCAAAAACTGAATGGTCTGGAGGGCATAGCAAGTTCCATACAGTGTGCCCGGCTTGTTAGGAACAGATGCCGCGATTCCAGTGTTTTCATCAAAGAGAGATCGTGCAAAACATTCTGCCCTTTGATTCCACGCCATAGTTTCGTTATGCATCAGATTGCCTTTTGCTACCGATTATGTACATCACACGTAAATCTGATACATCTCGTTCCCATCGGCGTTCAATTATAAAATGCGGTTCTAGAATCGCGAGCAACTCATCTGGCTGATACTCTTTGATATGATATGGATTTCCGCTGTGCTGGCCGTCCACTCGATAAGGTGACGAAATATAAATTCGGCCATTCGCTCTTAGTGCTCTTACTGATTCAAGCAGAAATGATTTACCAACCTCTGGGGGGACATGCTCAATTCCCTCTAAGCAGACAATGAAATCAAGGGATTGGTCATCCACAGGAAGCTTTGCCATTGAGCCTACCCGAAAGTCTGCTTTCTTCCCGTAGCATTCGATTGCTTCATGGATGGATTGTTCGTCAATGTCAATACCAATAAGACTCTTTGCGCCTGACAAATACGAAGTCCCCCAGCCCATACCACAAGGAATGTCAAGAACATCCAACCCCTTAGATAACGCAGCAGCTTCACGGTATCTTGCTTCGAATGCTTTGCGGAAAGGAGAGACGTTATGAGAGAGCCAAGGCACGATTCCTCTCCTCATGCGGAACTTCCACTTAGAGCCAAAGCCGGGGTCATCAGGATGAGCGCGTTCAGCCATTCTATATTCCTATATACTTATTGCACATGTGTCGGCAAAGTTGATGCAGCCGTAATGTTCCAGTCCGCTTTTAGATAGAAAACACCATCGCCAGAAGTGCTTCGGTAGCCGCTCCCATAGACATCAGATTCGATAATATCGATTGAAAACAAATCTTCTACGGCGTCTACTCGGCCAGCTGATTTGTTAGCAACGGAAACATCAATGGCATATCTCCCAGGGACCAGAGGCAAGGAGTCACATTGAAAAATACAATCATGGAATTCTGCTTGCTCCAAAGTGCTTGGGGGGGTCATGCCTGTGTTGTGCATTGCGAGCCACTCCCCACTCATTGACTTGATGATTACACCAACCTGAAGCGAAGGGTCATTAGAGAGACCTTCTACGCGAACATGAATGTTGACAGGCTCACCCATTAGAAATGTTCGCTTCTGTTGCTTTGTATCTGAAATTTTGATGCTCTGAATGTATTTTTTTTCGCTATACTGATTTGAACGATTTAGCAAATTGACATTGTTGTCAGTCTGATTCTCTGCTCCTGCGATGTATTTGCTAATAACCTTTGAAGGTTCATTGTCAAAAACAAGTTTGCCGCCAGTAAGCAGTATCGCTCTGCAGCATAATCCCGCAACCGCTGCCATATTGTGGCTTACAAAGAGAACGGTCCGTTCACCGCCCGCAACCTGCTTCATCTTGCCTAAACATTTTGCTTGAAACTCATGGTCCCCAACCGCTAGCACCTCATCAACAATCAAAATCTCCGGCTCAAGATGAGCCGCCACAGAAAACGCAAGCCGAACCTTCTGCCCAGAAGAATACCGCTTGATCGGCGTATCCAAAAACCGCTCAACACCGCTAAAATCAACGATCTCATCAAACTTCCGGTCGATCTCGGCCTTCCGCATCCCCAAAATCGTCCCATTCATATAAATATTCTCTCGCCCAGACAACTCTGGATGAAAGCCGGTACCGACCTCAAGCAAAGACGACACACGACCACGCATCCGGATCTCCCCAGTCGTCGGCTCCGTGATCCGGCTGAGCACCTTAAGCAGCGTGCTCTTGCCCGCGCCATTCCGCCCGATGATCCCCAACACCTCACCCTTATGCACATCAAAGGACACATCACGCAACGCCCAAAGCGTGTCCTTCCCTTCCCCGCCCGAAGCTGTGTCCAGACGCCGAAGATTCCGCAGATTGCGAAACGGTGCCTTGGCCATATTGCTCATCGAGCCAAAGAGCGTATCGCTCTTCTCCTGCTCAAGCCCAAGCCGATAGGCCTTGCCTAAATCACGTACCGAAATTGCTAAGTCCTGGTGCATATATGCGGTGCCCTTGTGCGTTATGCCACATCTGAAAAAAGCCGTTCCATCCGACGGAAATAATACACGCCGCTCACAGCAAGCACGATAGACGAAAACATCCCAACACCTATCAGATCCCAAGGCATCGACCGAGTCCCAAGCAGCGCAGACCGAAAGCCTTCAATCACACCAACCATCGGATTGAGCGCATAGACCAGCTGCCAACGCTCGGGAATCACGCTGACCGAATACACGACCGGAGCCATGTACATGATCAACTGCGTCGCAAACGACATCGCGTGCTTCACATCCCGGTACTGAACCGCCAGCGCACCAAGCCAGGTTCCCAGCCCGCTCGCCGCCAACACCATAATGAACACCAGCAGCGGAATCACCCAGATATCTCCGGTCGGTACAATCCGGTAAAAGATCAACATCCCCAGCATCAACACAAAGGCAATCGCAAAGTCGACAAGCTTCGAAGAGATAGCAGCCAGCGGCAAAATTAACCGCGGAAAGTAAACCTTCTTCACCATCTCCGCATTCCCAACCAAGCTGTTGGTACTATCAGTCATCGCATTGGAAAAATATGTCCAAGGCACCAAAGCAGCAAAGCTGAACACAGCATACGGTGCGCCCTCAGAATCAATCTTCACCAATCGACCAAAGATAATCGTAAACACGATCATACTGAACACCGGCTGAATGACCGCCCAAGATATTCCCAAGGCTGATTGAGCGTACCGGACCTTCACATTCCGCCAAGTCAAAAACCAGAACAAATCCCGATAATCACGCAGCTCTTTCCAATCGACAGCGACCCATCCCCGCCGCGGGCGGATGATGACTTCAGGGATTTCACTTTTTGAACTGGAAGACTGAGTGGTCGACATTGGATCGGTCATCCTGAGCGGAGAAAGACTGTGTATGTGCTGATTCATCGGTTGAATGTGCACATCCGATCCAGTGCTGATGGAGATAAACCATCAACAATCGAGTTCGCTTATGGGCTCGAATCCGATAGTCGAAGATCCAAATCCAGCCTCGGACATGCAAACAACAAAGATCAAACCCTTCCGAGCTATCTTGAGCCCACACTCAACGATTCTCGCTACTCCACTCAGGCATACAGCAAAGACATCATCTGCCTTTGCTGAACGTCCGTTGAGTAGGGGGCTGGTCGCTCGGAGCGAAATCAATCATTTATCGCACACCAATGCATTGACTTCAACTCATCAAAATCCTTGTAAAGCTCAAACAGAACACCTTTTTAAGGGCAGCCAGCGCCAAACACATCAAGGAACGCGCTCACATCGAAGAAGTCCCATTCCCCATCGCCCGTCAAGTCCGCGGCCGCGTCCTGAGCACCGAACAGGTCCAAGAACGCGCTGACATCAAAGAAGTCCAACTCGCCCATCGGCTCAGCGAAGTCCACCGGGCAACCGCCCTTCGAGACCACGCCCGAGACATCCAGGATCAACTCGTCGGCCGCCGCCAAGCTGCCAAAGAGCCCGCGATCGTTGTAGACCAAGAAGGTAAAGCTTGCACTGAACGCCCCCTCGTCGGCAGCGCTGATCGTCGCCTCAAACCCGGCGCTCTCGCCCGATTCGATCGAGTTGGTCGCCACGAAGTCCGTGGTGATCACGCCGGTATCGCCCGAACTCGAGATCAACTCGACATCCATCGGCGCCCCAAACACACCGCCATCGGCGATGTTAAAGAACTCGAACGATTGCGAGAAATCGCCAGA
>JGI24723J26617_10003824_pt1 | contig 10683 bp, 7 predicted proteins | sample Cruoilmetagenom6_FD_26617 | JGI IMG/M metagenome (IMG submission 26617) | reverse complement strand
GGCGACGACAACTTCGCGAGCCTCGCGGTTCTGCGCGAGGGTGAATTGGCGGGCGAGCTGAGTTTCATCGACGGCGCGCCGCACACAGTCGGATTGCGGACACTATGTGAAACGCGAGTCCTGTCCCTGCGGAGAGAGGCGTTCGAGGGCATCATCGACTCAAATCCTCAGCTGGTCTATAAGGTCATGCGGGCCGTGGCGCGTTCAGCACACCGAATCGTGCATCGCATGAATACCGAGTTCGTTGAACTCTCGAATTACATTTTCAAGCAACACGGCCGGTATTAAGCAAGGCCTGGAGTATTGACAAAAAAAGGGCGCCTCACGGCGCCCTTTCTCATTGTGTGGCCGGTTACTCGCCTGCTGCAGCCTCTTTGAGTTGTTTCAGCTCGTTTACCGGGACCTCGGCATAGTGGCTGAAGTCCATTGTGAAACTGCCATCTCCGCCCGTGAGTGATTTCAGTCGAGAGTGATAGCCCTGCAGCTCATGCAACGGCGCCTCACCTGAGACAACCAGTCGGCCGTCAGGCAAAGAATCGGTGCCACTGATCATGCCGCGCATTCCGGACAGGTCGCCGGTTACTCCACCTACGCAGTCACTCGGAATCGTGAAATCCACATGGACGATTGGTTCCATGACGATAGGACGTGCCTTCGCGATCGCATCAACGAATGCTTTCTTGCCAGCCTGCACAAATGCGATCTCCTTGGAGTCCACATTGTGGTGCTTGCCGTCATACACCGTGACCTTGATATCCTGCATCGGGTAACCGTGCATGGCGCCTTCTTTCATAATCTGGCGCACACCATTCTCTACGGCCGGAATAAACTGGTAGGGGATGGCGCCGCCAACCACCTTGTTGGCAAATTCGAAGCCACTGCCAGGCGGCAACGGTTCTACGCGCAGGTAGACCTCGCCAAACTGGCCGGCGCCGCCGGTCTGCTTCTTGTGGCGGTGATGGCCTTCGGCTTTCCCTGTAATCGTTTCGCGGTACGCGATCGATGGCAGAGACGTCACGATCTCCAGGCCATGGCGGTCCTTGATCTGCTGCATGACGGTCGCCAGGTGCAGTTCACCCAACCCCCGCAGGACCACCTCGTTCAACGTTGCATTGTGCTCCACCTGTATGGACGGATCTTCCGCTTCCGCAACATGCAGTGAATCGGATGTCTTCTGAGCATCCGCATCGTTCTTGGGCCGAATAGCGAGGCCAAACATCGGTCGCGGCAGCTTGATGGGCTTCAGGTGGAAATGGTCCTCGTCATGTGAGTCATGCAACACCGCGTCGTAATGCGCTTCATCTACACGCGGCACCGCGCAGATGTCGCCCGGGACGCCTGTCTCGACCTTGGTGTGTGTTTCGCCATTGACCTTGAGAAGTTGCGAAGCCTTGAAGGGCTTGCGCGCGTCGCCGACGAACAGCTGGTTGCCAGCATTAATCGTGCCCTGGTGAATACGGAATATGCCGAGTCGGCCCTTGAACGTATCGATGTTCACCATGAATACGTGTGCGATCGCGTGCAGGCCTGGATCGGGTTTCACGCTGGCCTCTTCGGCTTCTGCACCTTCGCCCGTGAAGAACCTCGGCGGATTGGCCTCGGTCGGGTTCGGCATCAGGCGTTCGAAGATCTGCAGCAGCTGGCGGATGCCCGCTCCGGTCTCGGCAGAAACGAAACAGACAGGTACGAGGTGACCCTCACGCAGCGCTTTCTCGAAAGGATCGTGCAGCTGTTCGGGTTGCAGCTCCTCTCCCTGCTCGAGATAGATTTCCATGAGGTCCTCGTCGACTTCTACAACCTGGTCGACGATCTGTGTGTGCGCCTCTTTCACCGTACTGAACGCAGTCTCGTCGCCTTCAGGCTGGAAGAAACAATCGACGACACCTGTCCCGTCTGCTGATGGCAGGTTCATGGGCAGGCATTCAGCACCGAATGCTTCCTGAATGTCATTGAAAACTTTTGGCAGGTCGATGCCGTCTGCGTCGATCTGGTTGATAATGATCATGCGGCACATGCGTTGTTTCTGTGCGGCGTCCATCATGCGGCGGGCAATCATCTCGACGCCGGCCTGGGCGTTAATAACAACCGCTGCCGTTTCGGCGGCGGGCAGGACCGACAGGGCGCGGCCGTAGAAGTCGCGGTATCCCGGGGTGTCGATCAGGTTGACGTGAATTCCCTCGTGATCGAGGTGACAGACTGAGTTGATCTGGGAGTGTCCGATTTCCTTTTCACGTGGTGTGTAGTCAGAAACGGTAGTGCCTTTATCGATTGAGCCTTTTTCCGCGATCTTTCCACCGGCATACAACAGGGCTTCTGTCAGTAGCGTCTTTCCCGCGTGGCTCGGTCCCACCAAGCAAACGTTACGGATATCAGCAGTAGAATAGGGCATGAGCTTTGTCCTCTCGGCTTGTTTCCCGTCAGCATAGCGCAGCACTTACAGCGCTAATATTTCGGTTTTACACGTCGTGCTGGCCCTGCAGCCAGCCTGCCGCACCAAGAAGAATATTTCTATATTTCGGCCACTTGATTGGGCAAGGCTCTATTCTTCTGCCGGCGCGTCAAATGATTTAGAAAAGAATAGCGCATTCAGGAACAACTTGTTGGTGCCGTACCAGTATCCGCGAAAGTTGGGGTTGTCGGCGAACAGGATTATGGCACCTGCCGCAGCACGCTCCGCGATCAAAGCGGCCGTTCCGGCGAGCTCTTCCTCGTTTTCGGCAGACACGAATCCGGAGAAGGCGGGCTTTTCATCGTAGACGATAACTGTTGCCCAGGGATTCTTGGTCGGCTCCATTGGCTCCTTGAAATTCTTGTGCAGGTAAATGTTGCGCCGGTCATAGCCAAAACCCAGTGGGTGCGTGTTGTCGAGATCTGCGGAGAAGATTGCACCGCCGATAACCTCTTCAGCCTCCTGAGCGCGCTTCGCCGAATACGGCGATCGCCCGGCCGGCTCTTTCTCTTCTTCAGTTTCAGCCGATAGTGCCTCCTCGCTCGTGGGGTCCACCCAGTCAAGCGTGGTGGCACGAACCCAGGGCGCGGCATTGCGCATGCCGATCAGTGTCCCGCCTTCGGCCACCCAGAGTCGCAGGCGGTCTGCGAACTCCGGCTCATACTTGTCATAGTCGCCGTGCGGAAAAATGATGTGCGTGTAGTCGTTCCACTTAATGCCTGCGAGGCGATCGCGATCCCGCATGGTCAGCGGCATGTTCATGCGATAGTCGAGCAGATGCCAGATCTCACCGGCGTCATAGAGATTCACACTGCGGCCGACGGCGAGCAATACGTTTGGCTGTTTGACCGGCCTGAACGACGGTCCGCCAAGGTCGACACCGGCGGTACCCGTTGCGCTGCGGCCCGATACCACGGAATGCACGGTAACGCCATCTTCGACCGCAATCGTCCGCATCGTGTCAAGAATAATGTCGCGGTCCTTCGTCTGGCGATCAAAGGGCACGAGGATTGATCCGCGCGCCAGCTTAACCGGGCCGGAATTCGTCATTGCGGTGAACGGTTGGGTTGCGACGCTTGCGAGCAGCCCGGCTTCGAGAGCTCGCTGCAATGCCCGGGGCGCATAATAGCCACCCCACTCGAACACGTAGCCGTAATTCGACGACTCCGGAGCCGCAGCACTGGGTGCAGGCGGGGAGAACGCTTCCGCAATCACACCGTTGCGAACATCGCGCTTGCCAAGCGCCGCGTTCTGCAAGCCAAATGCCGCTGGCAGGGTCCACGTCGACACGTCGTAAAAAGTGTTGTCTTCGAATTCCCGGATAGTCTCAAACAAGCTGCGAATAAGACGATGCTGAGCTTGTGTGAACGGCACGATCAGCGAGTTGTCAGGTCGAAAGGTCTCGCCACTCACCGAGATCTCTCGGCCCAGCTTAAACGTCTCAATGCGATGATAGTTCAGCAGGTCGGCGAAGAAGTGCAGGCGGGCCGGATCATCCTGGGCACTCACGACCCACGCCTTGGTGGGGTAGGACGCTGCTTCTCTCAGCGCGGAATCGTAGAACGCCTTCTGGTAGCGCAAGTAATCCGGGCGCAGTCTCGCCCCGGCTTCGATACTCGCGATACTCGTACGGAAATGTTTGCGAATATTCTCGCGGTAGGTCCGCAGGCCGTGGGCCGTATCGAGCTCGCGGCCGTTGGTCGATCCGGCTTCGTACAGAATGCCTACGCCGCCGTTGACGAGTGGGAATGTCGAGCCCTTACCGATATAGAAATTGTCGAAGTCCTCGCCGTGGAAATACAGGCGACCCTCGGCATCGAGAAATTCCTCGGACGTTCGGGCGGTCTCGGCCATCAGGCGCTCCGCCTCGTCGGGGACCAGCGGATTGGTGCGCGTCGCGACGCCGGGGTGAAAATAGTAAGTCTGGCCGCCACTCATCTCATGGTAGTCAACGGTGAGATTTGGCCGCCATTCGTGCCACTTTTTCATCCATGCGCGTGGCTCGGGCTGGGCTAGCAGTAGCCACTGCCGGTTCAGGTCGAACCAGTAGTGATTAGTGCGCGCGTGCTGCCAGTTTAAATCGTGCTCAATGTGTGACGGGTCGCCGTTCGCGCGCTGGCCGCCATAGGCGTCCAGCCAGGCAATGCGCTGGTTGTGTCCATCGGGGTTAAATATCGCTGTCACCAGGACGACACTCTCGTCGAGAATACGGTCGAGTTCGGCGCTTTGGGCCGCCGCCAGGTAGTAAATGAATGGTAGCGACGCATCCATGCCACTGGCCTCCGCGCCATGGACGCCGTAGTTCAGCCACGTGACAACCGGCATGTCACTCGATACTGATTTTCCCGCCTGAGGTTCGGTCAGCGCGACATGCTGCTCCCGAATCTCGTCAATACGTTCGTGGTTGCCCGGTGACGTAGCAACGACAAACAGGATCGGGCGTCGCTCATGTGTATAGCCGATGGTCTCAACGGTCAGCCGATCGCTCAGGCCGGCAATTGTCGTTATGTAGTCGACGAGCTCATGGTGACGGACGGGTGCGTCACCGAGTTCATGGCCCAGCACGCTGGCCGGTGTTGGAATGGCCGCGTCATAACTGACATTGGTCGGATACATGTTTGCGTCTGCGTCACGCACATCCACGTCGGCGGACAACGGGGTGACAGGTAAAGCGAACAGCAGGGCGAGCAGGGCACGGCGCATTGGGTTCTCCGGCTTATTGTTATTTTGAATCCGTCTAATACTATATAAAAAGAGGCGCCCATGAAGGGCGCCTCTTATCTGCCGTTTGTTGTTATTTGCGGCTAGGGGGTTATTGCGGTACCGGTCTCGTTCCGTCGATCGCGGGGTCTGCAGTCCAGCCAAGGGCTATCCAGTCGATCTGGCCCTGGAGATGGCAGTCACCACAGTTGGAGTCCATGCCCCAGGCTTGCTCTGCCGGAGCGACTTCGTGATTGACTGACAGGAACATTTCCGTCTCAACGAAGCCAAAGTCCCCGCTCTGGTACGGCTGGTTTGTAACTACCGCCGCGTCCTGCAGCGCGAGATCCCAATCGAATGCGCCCCAGTACGGATTGGGTCCGCCGGCCAGGCCAAACAGATGCGGAACCATGATGCGTTGGTTCACAATGTCAGCAACCTGGTTGCCGATCATCTTCTTGAACGGGTAGATCATGGAGTCCGAATCCTGCCAATCGCCCATCGGCTCGGCCATGACGACAGGTTCTGTCGTGTACGTGTCATTGCCACCAAGGAACATCTTGCTGTACTTGCCATTGAAGAAGCGCAGTTCCGGTCGAACGTTGTTCGCCCAGACGAAGTCGCCTTTCTTCTTGTCGTACGTCGCGCGGCCGGTCGCCGGGTCAACCGGGATCGGGGTGATATCCTGACCTGCTGTGTCCCAATACCACTCGACCTTCGTCGACGTGTTTCGAGCGAATGTCGGGATATGGCAAACCTGGCAAGCAAGGCGTTGATGACGGTTGTTCTGGAACACGAGTTCAACCGACGTGCCGATATGGATGTTGCCCATATCGCCATGGCAGTCGTCGCACTGTCTCATATCGCCTTCGTCAACTGAGTGATACGGCATGCCGCCGATACCATGCGACAGCATGTTGCCATCGGTATCGCGCCGGACCTGGTGGCAGGCTACACATTCCATGTCGCCGCCATCCGTGCCCATGTGCACGTCGAATTCACGCGTGGTGTCAGCCATAGACAAGGAAATGTCGCCGTGTTTGACGTTGTCACCGCCGCCCGCTTTCGCGTGGCAGTCGATGCAGTTTTCGATCGTCGGCGTGCCGCCGTTCATAGCGACGCTCTGGGCGACCAGGTCAAGGTCTACAGTCCCGACAGGAAGACCCGCTGTGGTAGGCGCTTTGGCGTAAGTCGCTGTCTGGTCGTGGCAGACGAGGCAGTCGATGTTTTCGGGATTGCCGAAATCATAGGTATTGTCGGCGTAGCCGTAGCCAGCGTGACACTGGGTGCAACGTGCTTCGTTCGACGCAAGGGCAATACAGAAATTGTTCAGGATGTCCTTCTTGCCGTGAATCTCGCCTTCGAATCCTTCGATGTTGGTTGCAACACCTTCCCACTTGAAGTGAGCCGTTTCGAGGATTTCGTCAGCCAGTTTGCCGTGGCAGTTCAGGCAGGACTGTGTGCCTTCGTATGCATGCTCAGTGAAATACCCCGCATGCAATTGGTCGATTTCATAGGCACCACTCGCGTAAGCGTTGCAGTCATAGACGTCTACGACGCCGTCGCCGTTGATGTCTTCTTCAGTATCGCCGACACCATTATTATTCAGGTCCCAGCAAGCCTGACCGGCAGCACCATCGGTGCCATCCGTGCCATTGGCGCCCGACGCGCCGTTGGCGCCCGCAGCGCCATCGCTGCCCTCGCAACCTGCCAGTCCTAAGCCGAGGGCAAAGGCGAGCAGGAGAAAGGCGTGTTTCAAAATTCCATGCCTTGTGGTCATTAGTGTTACTCCCAACGTGAGTGTTTAAAGCGTGAGTGGTTAAAGCGCGAGACGGGCAGATTCAGGAATAGAATCGGCCCGGATTGATCCAGGGCTCGGGCAGGTAGCGCGAACGCGCCTGATGTTGCGATGAGCATTATTCTTCTGCTTGCAGTCCGCCCAACATTAGCTAATCCGCTTATGCGAAATTACTAATATCCGATGGGTATCTTCCTCTTCGTGGTGGGAATCTCTATACGGTGGAGCATGGATAGTGGTAAGGGCTTTTACCTACCCCTTACGTGGCAAGGTCTGCATTGAATCGGCGGCCTTTTTGCCCCATCGTAGGAGGATGAGAGGCGATACCCGCAACCGCATCCTCGTGGCCAGCCTTCTGCTATTCAATGAGCACGGCGAGCCCGGGACGACGACCAACGAAATCGCTGACGAATTGGATATCAGCCCGGGCAACCTCCACTACCATTTCAGGAAAAAGGCGCAAATCGTCGACGCGCTGCTGGATGAGTTCCAGGCGGATGCCAAGAGAGTATTGACGCCCCCGGAAGTCGATGTCGTCACGGTTGATGACTTCTGGGTATTCCTGCACCTGCTGCTCGAGTGCACGGCGGCTTATCGGTTCCTGTTTCGGGATCTTGAGTCGCTGAGTGAACGCCACCCCCGCGTTCAGCTTGTTCTCGGGCGCTTCGCCAAAGGCCTGGCGACACTATTCGAGCTGTACCTGAGGCAACTGGCAGCGAGCGGCCTACTGGCGCTCGGGGACGATGAGGCTGTCATCATTGCCCGTAACCTGGCGGTCATAGCATTGTTCTCGGATCGATTTGACGGGTTGACCAGGCAGGCGACGACAGCCGACGACTCGGCGCTGCGCATAGCGGGCTCGATTCTGAATGTGTTGAAGCCGCTGGCGGCGAAAGAGTCCGCCGCACACATCGAGGATCTCGCCGCTCACTACGAAACCTAGCGGCCCCAAAAAAAAGGGCCACGCAAGCGTGGCCCTTTAGGAAAAAGCTACCTGAGGGGGGATTAGGCAGCTTTCTTGAACGTGTCGCGTACTTTGTCGCGGGTTTCGTCAACTTTCTGTTCTACGTCCTTGCGGAAGTCTTCAACCTTGTCTTCCCATTTGTCGAAGACCTTCTCGCCGTCCTTCGCGTACTTATTGAATCTCTTGTCGATTTCGTTGAATTTCTTGTCGAATTCTTTCTGTACGTAAGAGAACAGGCCGAGGCTTGCCATAAACGTCTTATTGGCAGCCTTGAACGGCACCGCGATTACGCTGTCTTCAAAAGTGTCTTCAATTTTCTCGAAAACGGTCTTTTCCGGCACTACTTTCTTTACACGAACCTTCCTGGCTGGTGCTTTCTTAACCGCAGGTTTCTTGACCTCTGGTTTCTTGGCCTCAACCTTCTTTGCCGGAACTTTCTTTTCAAGTGCTTGTTTAACTTCAACTTTATCGATCATGTCATTCGTCCTAATGCTGGGTCACTTTTTCGTTTTGGCAGATTTCTTCTTCGCTGCCGGTCTCTTGGTCGTCCGCTTGCTGGCCGCCTTTTTCTTGGCAGCAGGCTTACCTTGCTCATTCAGCAGCCGAATAATCTTGTTCAGTTTCTTGTTGATTTCGTCGATGTCGTTCTTGCTGGGGACGTTCAGGCGATCCATGGCGTCCGCAACGCGTGAATCGAATGCACTGTGGAGTTTGTCCAGCTGCGACTTGCCGCGGACCTGGTCGAGCAGCCCGGTCGCTTTCGACTGTGCGTCGTCTGCCATATCGCGAATCGTGTCCTGCACATCGTCGATCAGCGATTCAGTCTTTGTCGTCGTCATCTTGCGAAATTTCTCGCCTTCCTTGATAAGCGACTCGAAATGCTCGGCGCCCTTTTTCTGTGCGCCGGAAAGTGCCCCGAGCCCGGCCATAAATGCGTGCTCAAGCTGTTCGGCAATCTCGCTGACGCGCTTGTCGCTATCTTTTTGATTCTTTGTGGATTTCTTGCCAGCCATGGTATTGCTCCAGGGGGTCAGTTCATTTCGATGATTGAATCCTAGCTGTTAGGATTAGGGTGTTCACACTAATACCGAAGGCGCGACAGGACGTAATGAGAATTCGACGGAACCACCATCTCGGGATCGAGGAAGCCCGAGTTCGCGCCGACCGCATCGCGGCTGATCTGCAGCGGCAGTTTTCCTTACGTTCGGCCTGGGAGGGCGACGCCTTGCATGTGAAGGGTAATGGTGTGAGCGGTCAGCTGCAGGTCGACGAGGAGCACTTCGAGCTCAATGTGAAGCTGGGCCTGGCGCTTAAACTCATGGAGGGGCCGATCCGGTCGGCCATAGAGAAGATGATTGACAAAGAGCTCGGCTGACCGAGCCCGTCTTTCCCACCTCAGTATTTGTTCAGTGCGCCATGTTCCGTTTTCTGTTTTTCGACCATGGCAGCTACGTCAGCCAGGAGCGCTTTGGCATCGTAGACAATGCCATCCTTGATCGTATGCGTAACGCCACCGACTCGCGCCGGTTCGCCGGTTGCGTCGTCGAGTTTGACCGCACCGGTGCCGTACAGCACTTTCAGATTCTCGAGAGGATTCTCATCGACGATCACAAGATCGGCGAGCAGACCCGGGCGCACGACGCCGAATTCGATGTCCCTGCCGGTCGGTTTGAACAACTCCTGTGCACCGTGCATGGTTGCAGCCCGAATGACNTCGAGCGGGTGAAAACCGGCTTCCTGTAGCATCTCGAGCTCGAGAATCGTGCCGAATCCGTATAACTGGTAGATGAAGCCCGAATCGGAGCCGACCGTGACGCGACCGCCGCGGTTCTTGTAATCATTCAGGAACTGCATCCAGACGTGATAGAAGTTCCGCCATGCCACTTCATCCTCGGTCGTCCAGTAGAACCAGTACGCACCGTGGCTTTCACGGCTCGGCTTGAAGAAGTCCCACTGCGTCGGCAGCGTGTACGTGTCATGCCAGTCCGCATTGCGGGCCCGGTCCACGTCGCGGCCGGCCGAGTAAATGGTCATCGTCGGGTTGATCGTGAAATCGAGTGCGAGAAACTCATCCAGCAACGCGTTCCACTTGTCGGAGCCACGTCCCGAGATCAGGTTCCACTGGCGCGCAACCTGGCCGAAGCGGTGCTGCTCATTGCCGTAGTTCATATCGGGTGGCCAGGGCTGCACGTCATGATCTTCGTACAAGGCCTCGAACAGACCGTAGTAGTGGGTGAGCGTACCGAGACCCAGCCGTGCCGCATCCTGGGCATTCATCTGGGCAACACCCATCTGGCCGAGGTGGGCGACCGAGCCGAGCTTTAGTGTCCTGGCTTCGTCGAGCATTGCCTGCATGATGGCAGGCCGGTGCGATCCGAGCTTCAGGCCATCGATGCCTTCGCGCGCTGCATAGCGCACCCACTTGCGGGCATCGTCGGGTGTGAGGATACGCTTGTCCGCGTAGTCTTCGCCCGAGCCCATTGTGTGATACGAGAAAATCCGCGGCGCGGTGATTTCATTACCGGCGCTGCGTTGCTTTTCTGCCAGTGAGAATTCCATGTGGCCGCTCGGAACCCCGCGCACTGTCGTTATGCCGTGGCCGAGCCAGAGTTTGTACGTGTACTCGGCTTCAGGGGCCTTACTCGCGCCACCGGTATGCGTGTGAGTGTCGACGATGCCGGGCATGACGTAGGAACCGTGCGCATCGATCTCATTCGTTGCATCCCCGGGACGACCGTCCGGGTCAATTTCGAGCCCCGGGTAGCCAACCGA
>JGI24723J26617_10003823_pt1 | contig 10686 bp, 11 predicted proteins | sample Cruoilmetagenom6_FD_26617 | JGI IMG/M metagenome (IMG submission 26617) | reverse complement strand
CCATAGCTCAGTTGGGAGAGCGCTTGCATGGCATGCAAGAGGTCAGGGGTTCGACTCCCCTTGGCTCCACCAAATCTCACTAAATCAATTCCCTGATGGTTCGTTTGTGCCCAGCGCAACAACCAAGTGCCTGTCGGAATGGTATTGCCCATAAGGGCAATCGCAACATCCCCGCCTGCCAGACGTTCGGCCTTGATCCCACAACCGTCGCCAGAAGGGAAAAGGGACCCAACCATTCAGCCACCAATTTGCGTTCCATTGAATATCCGGTGCGAAATTTTTCATTAACAAGGGCGCAAGTGCGACCATTGAGAATGCCCCGCCCCAACTACGGACAGACAAATAGGCCATACCAAAACTTCGGATATTTCACATAAGACAACCTGCCAGACACATCCCTGTTATTCTTCCCGACGATCTATTCTGCTGCGACTAGGGAAGGTAACGTAACAAAAACCTTCGTCCGACAATGAAAGCAGACCAATGATAGCAACCTATTCCGAAGACTACGCAATGAGCATCGGGAATGATTTCCCGGAATTGAGAGATGCCCTGCGAAAGCTATGCGCCGAATATCCACCCGAATATTGGCGCGCGCTGGATAAGGAAGAAGGATATCCAGACGCATTCGTTAAGGCGATGAGCGACGGGGGATATTTGTCTTCGCTGATACCAGAGGAATATGGCGGGCTGGGGCTACCGTATCGCGCGGCTCAACTTATCCTTCAGACAGTTCACGAAGAAGGGTGCAATGCGGGCGCCTGTTTTGCCCAGATGTATACAATGGGGACGGTTCTTAAGCACGGCAATGCAGACCAGAAACAGCGCTATCTGCCCAAAATTGCCACAGGCGAACTGCGCTTGCAGGCCTTTGGTGTCACCGAGCCAGGGGCTGGTTCGGAAACGCTAAAGCTCAAGACACGGGCCGTGCGACACGGTGATAAATATCTGATCAACGGCCAAAAAATCTGGACGTCACGCGTTGCGCATTCGGATCTGATGCTGCTGCTGGCGCGCACCACACCGCTTGACGAAGTGAAGCACCGAAAGCATGGGTTGTCGGTGTTTCTGCTCGACATCAAACAGGCGCTAAAGGATGGCACCGTCGAGATTAAGCCAATCGACATTATGACCAACCACCTGACCTATGAAGTATTTTTCAACGATGCCGTTGTGCCCGCCGCCGACCTGATCGGCGAAGAGGGCGAAGGTTTTTCCTACATCCTGTCCAGCATGAACGCAGAGCGCACGCTTGCCTGTGGCATCGCGATAGGCACGGGCAACTGGTTAACCAAAAAGGCCGTCGACTATGCCAATGAGCGCATTGTATTTGGCAGTCCAATTGCAAAAAATCAGGGCATCCAGTTTCCGATTGCACAAGCCCACGCCGAAGTGGACGCAGCTGACCTTATGGCACGACGGGCGGCGGCCTTGTTGGACGCGGGTGTCCCCTGTGGATACGAAGCGAACGCCGCCAAACACATGGCCGCCGATGCAGCATGGAGCGCTGCCGATACCTGCATGCAGACTTTTGGCGGATTTGGCGTCGCGCGCGAGTACGATGTCGAAAGGGTCTGGCGCGAGATACGTCATTTGCGGACAGCGCCGATTTCAACCAACCTGATCCTTGCATTTATTGCGCAAAAACTCGGCATGCCGAAGTCCTACTAGCGCCGAAACAGGCGCGGCAACCCAGTCCGCGCCTAGGAACGCCTTGCGCATCACTAATCAAGCGTTTGGCGGTATCGCATCAAGGACACGGTAATGATCGCGAGCATGATGAACGAAATTGCCAACATATCGCCGGTAATATCGGACATTGATCCCGCCTTCAGCATGACTTTGCGCGTCAGGCGCAAAAAATGCGTTGCCGGAATGGCCGAACCAATGGCCTGCGCCCAGCCCGGCATTCCGGCAAACGGAAACATGAACCCCGACAGAAGGATTGTGGGCAACAATGTAAAGAAAGATATCTGCATCGCCTGCATTTGCGATTTCGACAATGTGGAAATCAGGAAACCAAGCGCCAAATTCACCACTATGTATAGATTGAAACCCGCAAAGAATGCCAAAAAGCTGCCGGTAAACGGGACATCGAACAAGAATCGTGCCGCGACAAGAAAAACAAATGTCTGGACGTATCCGACAAAGACGTAAGGAATGATCTTTCCAAGCATCACCTCCATCGGTCGCACCGGCGTCGCTATCAGGGCCTCCATCGTTCCTTTTTCGGTTTCGCGAACAATCGCCACAGCAGTGATCATAACCATTGTCATGGAAAGGATGATCGCCAACAATCCCGGCACAATATTGGTCGCGGTTTTGCCCTCGGGATTATACTGACGATGGATGCTTACCGAAAACGGCGGCGGAGCACGGGCTGCGAATTGAAGCGGTCCGGTCAGGGTTTCATTTATCGCCACCTGAATAATTCCGGTCATGGCGCCAACCGCGCCACTGGTAGCAGCAGGGTCGGACGCATCTGCCGACAGCAAGATATCCGGCCTCAGCCCGCGCGCCGCGTCACGTTCAAAATTCGCTGGAATGACAACCACAAAACTGGCCGAGCCTTCGCGTAGCGCACGGTCGCCCTCTTGCTTGCTGGTCACGGTTCCTACGAACTTGAAATAGTCTGATGTTTCCATACCCTTTAAGACCGCCCGCGTTACCGGTCCGGTATCGGCCATTTCAACCAATGTCGGCAGGTTCTTGGGGTCGGAATTTATCGCAAATCCAAATAGCAAAAGCTGCATGATCGGAATTCCGATCATCATTCCAAACGTCACGCGATCCCGACGCATTTGAACAAACTCTTTAAACAGAACAGCACCAAATCGGGCGAGTGAAAACATAGTCAGGCCTTTCCCGCAAATTCGGTGAAATTATCCGAAGCCCCGGCCATCAAATAAATAAATGCCTCTTCCAGCCCCGCCTCTTTCCTTTTCCAATTGTGGGTTTCGCGCTTTTTTTGCGCACGCACTGCCCGATCAAGCGCCGCTGCATCGGTGCCAGAAACATGCAACACCGCCCCAAACCGGGCCACCTGCCCAACNCCGGGGGTTGTGCGCAATTCGGCCTCTAAAGCGTTAATATCCGGCCCATCAACACGCCACGTAGACAGACCAATCATTTTGGGAATCTCTGCCGCCGGTCCTGANATCAGCTTTTTNCCATAGGCGATGTAGGCCANCGCATCACATTGCACGGCCTCATCCATGTAGTGGGTTGAAACCAAAACAGTCACCCCCCGCGCCGATAACCGTCGTATTTCATCCCAAAAATCCCGGCGCGCTTTGGGATCCACCCCCGCAGTTGGTTCATCCAACAAAAGCAATTGGGGGCTGTGCAACATACAGGCAGCCAGTGCGAGCCGCTGCTTCCAGCCGCCTGACAATGTACCAGCCAGCTGTTTGGCACGATCCGCCAAACCTAAATCCAATAGCGCCTGATCCACCTTTTTGCGTCGATCTTTCATTCGATACATGCGGCCGATGAAATCGAGGTTCTCCCGTATCGTTAAATCTTCGTAAAGCGAGAATTTCTGCGTCATNTACCCGACGTGNTCTTTGATCCGACGTGACTCGGTCAAAATGTCGTATCCCAAACATTGGCCTTGNCCCCCGTTCGGCGTCAGCAAGCCGCACATCATACGAATTGTTGTGGTTTTCCCGCTGCCGTTTGGCCCAAGAAACCCGTAGATCGCGCCCTTTGGAACCTCCATGTCAAAATCATCGACAACCTTCCGGTCGCCAAATACCTTGGTCAGCCCACGCACCGAAATCGCCATCTTGGGCGCGTTCATGGCTGGCGTCGCAAGGTAATCGGTTGCCCGGGCATCAAACCCAGGCTGTCGGTCAAAACAGCCTCGGCGCGAAACACCAGACGCGCGCGTTCGTCGCGGCTGTATAGGATCGGCGGCGTGTATTGCGGGTCCGAAGCCATCCGCGTGATTTTTACCGTCAGCCCCTGCGCGCAGCCATCACACGACAAAGCCAGCACATCGCCGATTGCAAATCCGGCCCGTTCCGGTTCCGGCAGAAAGAACAGTGCTTTCATATTGCCCGGAGGAAGAATGGACATCGCCGGAGCGCCGATACCCACAACTTCGCCATCGCTAAAGAACACCCGTTCAACCAGCCCTGTTACTGGGGCCAAAACGATCCGGTCATCAAGGGCAGAACGGGCAAGATCTGCATTGGCGCGCGCTGCTGCCAGCGATGCCTCGGCCGCAACAACCTGCGCATCCCTTGCCGGCAGTTCCGCAACTATAAGTTCGGCGCTTAACTGGGCCACCAACGCATTAGCGCTTTCCACCGCAGCCATTTCTGCTTCCACTTGTGCGGACGGCAGCAACCCCCGGGCGGAAAGCTGTTCAGAGCGTTCCAGCGTTGTGCGCGCAAGATGCTGGTCGGCCTCGGCACGGCTTAAAGTGGCCCGGATCACTTCAATTTCTTCGCTCCGCCGACCGGTTTGAAGGTTTGCCAAATTTGCCTGCGCCACCGCAACCTGCGCCTCGGCAGCGCGCATGGCTGCTTTTTCTTTCGTATCTTCAAGTTGTAATACCTGCTGCCCCGAAGTGACCTGATCCCCCTCTTGCACAGCAACCGAGACAATCCGCCCCGAACCAGACGGCGCAACATGCACATAGTCGCCTTCAAGGTATCCGTTGAAAACTGAATCTGGCGGTTGCCCGAAACCGGGCAGGACAAAAGCAATTGCACTTACAAGCCACGTGGGAAGACTGCTCATTTCTTATCCTCCATTTCAGGTTCAAGGCCGGCAAAAAGAATAGAAAGGTGGTTGTTGACCAATTTTTCAAATTCCAAACCATCGTCAGGCTGAACTTCGAATACCTCTGCCAACATCACGTGCAGCATCAAAGGCCCGATCAAGCTTCGAACCGTCAGTTCAGGATCGACCGGACGAATAAAACCGCCTTCCACGCCCTGCGCGATCAAAACCGTCAGCGCCGGGATGACCTTGTCCAGCACCTGGGTGCGATACATTTGTGCAATCTCAGGTGCATTCACCGCCTCGCGCATTACCAATTTGGGCACAGCAAATACGTCTGGTCCGGATGCTGCAGACGCTGTCATTGTCATGAACTTACGGATCACCGGACGCGGATCACCCCNATAGCCCGCAATGACTCCAAGCGCCTGATCGGCAGTCGGCACGATAGCGCGCGCCACCAGCCCCTCTAGCAGCGCCTTTTTTGACGGGAAATACAGATAGACGGCACCTTTAGACAGGCCCGCGCGGGTGGCTATCTGTTCGACGGTGGTTTTTGCGAATCCGTTCTGCGTAAACAGCGCCAGCGCCGCATCAAGCACTTCATCAGGTCGCGCATCTGCCCGTCGCCGGAATTTAGGGCGCTCATCGGCCGGTTGGCCCAGCTCGTCTGGCTGATCTGACTCTTTCTGCATNCCCCTTACTAACTGACNGGTCGGTTAGTAGCAAGCATGCAAAATCACCGGCAAGCAGCGCGGCGAAAAATCAGTGCAGCCGTGCCTGGACCAAATATCCTTCGACCGACTCTTCGCCCAATGCCCTAAGTGCTTCAAGACGGTGAAGACCTTCGATCAGCACGAACCTGCCCTTGCCCGCGCGCACCCGGATCGGCGTGGTTTGCCCGTCTTCCAACATGCTTTCGGCGATTTCCTGAACCTTCGCTGCATCCAGCGTTTTCATGCGTTTCACGGGCACATAGATTTCAGAAATTGGGAAATACTGTCTTTTCAACATCGTCAGATATCCTTTCGGTAACCATCCGCCGGATTTTCCCTAGCCTCCAGATGAAACGCCTTCGAGGTGAAATGTTCAAGTGTTTCGAGTAGTTCGGTGGCAACTTAGCCTTGCATGACAAAAATAACCTTTCACCGGCAACCCGACACTGAAGAACACTTGACTTACCGTCGCCAGCGGGCATCATGATAAAACGATTAATCACCTGAGTCTGGCATGCAACCTAAACTGCGGGACATTGCGAAAGATCTGGGCGTTTCCACCGCCACCGTATCCAATGCGCTTTCAGGCAATGGCCGCGTTTCGGCCCAACTCAGGGACCGAATTCGCGCCAAGGCCACTGCGATGGCCTATTCTCCCAGCCTTCAGGGACGGGCTTTGCGGACCGGGCGCAGTGGCGTGATTGGGCTTGTTCTTCCAGACATCTCAAATCCGCTATTCCCGGCCTTTGCCCAGTCGATCGAGGCCGCCGCAGAGAAAGTTGGCTATGGCGTGCTGATCGCGGATTCGCACGGCAACGCTGGCGATCAAAATGACGCCCTACAGCGTATGATGCGTCAGGGCGCTGACGGCATCGTAATTATTCCACGCAGAGGCACCCGGATGAAGGACATAGGGCTGCCGGTTGCGGTTGTGGACACCCCTTCAACGCCCGAAAATTCGGTGTCCGCCGATCACAAAGATGGTGGGCGGATCGCAGCCCGACATCTTCAGGGTCTTGGCCATCGCAAAATTGCTCTTGTCGCAGACAGTCGCAATTCATCGGTCCAGAATGACCGAATTGATGGCATGAAAGAGGCAATGAACCCTGACACTGAATTTCGCGTTATCTGGCTTGAAGACAATCGGAAACCGGGGTTCTTGTCATTGGTGTCAGAGGGGTTCACCGGCTTTATCGCGACGTCTGACCTGCACGCTTTGACCGCGCTCACGCAATTTCAACGCGGCGGCATATCTGTGCCCGATCAGGTCAGTGTCATGGGGTTTGATGACCTTGCGTTCTCGGCTGCGATTACGCCCTCTTTGACCACATTAGCCCAAGATACCGACCAAATCGCCACCCGAGCCGTCGCCAGCCTGACTGCACAAATCGATGGCAGGACGCCGCTCGAAAAAACTGTGGTTCCAATGAAATTAATTGGACGAGATTCAACCAAAGCTGCCCCAGAAACTTAACAACATGGAGAAGATAAAATGCTAAAGAAAATGATGCTGACCGGTGCGGCGACGATGCTGCTGGCGTCCGGCGCATTCGCTCAGGACAAGACCCTAACGATATCGGTCTATAGCTTTTCGCAGGATGCGTTCAAAGAACTGGTCTATGGCCCGTTTGAAAAGATCTGCGGATGTAAAATCGTTGTCGAAACCGGCAATTCGGTCGAACGGCTGGCAAAGATCGAGGCCAACAAGGCCAACCCGGTGATCGACATGGCCGTGCTTTCCACCCATGACGCGCTGGGGGCGGCACGCAAAGGCCTGTTGCAACCGATTGATGCCTCTGCCCTGTCCAATTACGACAAGCTTTACGACATCGCCAAAGACCCACTGGGCGATATGCTGGGTGTCGGCTATACGTTTTATGCCACATCAATCGTATATCGCACCGACAAGGTCACCGTCGACAGCTGGGCAGACCTATTGTCGCCCGAACTGGCAGGCAATGTCGCGCTGCCCGATGTGACCACCAATCAGGGCCCGCCGTCGCTTTATATGATCGGCAAAGCCATGGGCGACACGTCAACAGACCTGACAGCACCAATCAACGCCGTGGGTGAAAAGGCCGACGACATTGTTACGTATTACGTCCGTTCGTCGCAGTTGGCGCAACTGATGCAGCAGGAAGAAATCTGGGCTGCTCCGGTTGGGCGCTTTGCTTGGGGGCGGTTCAAGGACAACGGTCTGCCAATGGCATGGGCCACCCCGAAAGAGGGCCAGACAGGCGGCATGAACGTGATGGTCATGACAGCCAACAACGGCAACGAAGAGCTGGCGCATCAGTTCATGGATTTCTGGCTTTCCACCGAAATACAGACAGCGCTGGCCGAGGCACTGGTCGACAGCCCGGCAAACTCTGAGGTTACGGTTTCTGATGAAGTTGCCGCAAACCTGACTTACGGCGCAGAAACCGTTGGCCAGTTGGACCTGCTGTCACCAGATGTCATACTTGATAAACGCGACAGCTGGCTGGAACAGTGGAACACCAAGGTCGTTAAATAACCCATGTTTGAGAACCGCGCAGTCGGTCTTGCATTAACCCTGCCCGCGGCGATCTTCGCCGCGGCGCTTTTTCTGGTGCCAGTGGGCATCCTGCTGTCCGAAGCGTTTAAGGTCGACGGCGGCTGGTCCATCAGTGCCTACATTGATTTCTTTTCCAGTGGCCGCAACCGAACGGTATTTTTGCGAACCCTGAAACTGGGCGCGCTTGTCGCCGGGGTTTCGGCAATCGTCGGTTACGCCGCCGCTTTCGTGATTGTCAGCCTGCCACCAACGTCGCGGGGGCGCATTTTTGGGCTGGTGACTTTGCCCCTGATGATTTCGCCCGTCGCGCGAACCTATGCGTGGCTGGTCATTCTTGGGCGCACCGGGTTTGTAAACCAAATTCTGGTGAACCTGGGCATTACCGACACCCCATTTCGCATCCTGTTTTCCGAAACCGCCGTGTTCATCGGGCTGCTGCAATTATTCATGCCGCTGATGATAATCTCGCTGGTGTCAGCGATGGAAAACATGCCCAAAGACGCGGTTCCCGCCGCGCGCATTCTNGGCGCCAACTGGTTTCAGGTTTTCTGGCGGGTGATCCTGCCANTAACCCGCGAGGGTCTGGTGATCGGCGGCACGCTGGTCTTCACCGGGTCGATGACAGCCTANATCACGCCCGCCATTCTGGGTGGGTCCAAAGTGCTGATGCTTGAAACGCTGCTTTATCAGCGCGTCACCGTCGCCAATGATTTTGTATCGGCCAGCGTGATCGCGATGATCCTTATCGTGATGAGCTTTTCTGCCAACCTGCTGCTCAAACGCATTGCAACAGCGCGGAAAAACCGATGAACAGTCGCGTTGCCACATGGGTCATTCTTGGCCTCACATTGACGTTCCTGATCGGGCCGTTCCTGATCATAATCGCAGCCTCTCTTTCGGCCGGAAACAACCTGGCGTTTCCGCCTCAGGGGATTTCGCTGAAATGGTTCATCAAAGTTTTTCAGATCGAAAGCTTCCGGGCCAGCTTTGGCGTATCAATGTTTCTGGCCATCTTTGGCACATTGGCGGCCCTGGTGCTTGGCGTGCCGGCATCCTACGCAATGACCCGCTACAAAGTTCCGGGTGCCGAGACCGTTCGCCTGATTGTTTCATCCCCGATCATCGTTCCCGGTATCATCGTTGGCCTGGCGCTGCTGCGTTATCTGGTCATTCCAACCGGCTTTGGCATCGGCCCGGCATGTTTCTGGCCCACACGGCGCTGGTGTTGCCCTACGCTGTGCGTGTTGTGTCTGCCAGCATGGAAAACCTGCGCGTCGACATGGAAGAGGCCGCGCTTTTGCTGGGGTGTTCGCGTTTCGGGGCATTCCGGCGGGTTGTGCTGCCCAATATTCGCGGCGGCGTGCTGGCGGCCTTTATTCTGGGCTTTGTTACCAGTTTCAATCAGGTGCCAGTGTCGCTGTTCCTATCGGGGCCGGGATTGCGCACGCTGCCAATCGACATGATGGCATATATGGAAATTAACTATGATCCATCGGTCGCAGCGCTGTCGTCGCTATTGGCGTTCATGTCGATCGGAATCATCTTTGTGGCCGAAAAGTTTCTGGGATTATCAAAATATGTCTGACTTTGTTCTGCTGGAAAACCTGACGCTTGCATACGGCAAGACAATCGCGGTTCAGGGGCTGAACCTGTCAATCAACAAGGGTGAGCTGATAACTCTGCTCGGCCCGTCGGGCTGCGGCAAGACCACGACGATGCGTGCAATCGCCGGGCTGATGCCTTTGCGTGGCGGCAAGGTTTGGATTGATGGCAATGACGTTTCGCGCATACCGCCCAGCAAACGCCAGGTCGGGTTGGTGTTTCAGTCTTACGCGCTATTCCCGCACCTGAGCGTTTTTGAAAATGTTGCCTTCGGCCTGCGCCTGCGCTCGGAATCCAACCTGAAGCAAAAGGTTATGGCTGGGTTGGAAATGGTTGGACTAAGTGAATTCGCCGACCGTCACCCCACCGATTTGTCGGGCGGCCAGCAGCAACGTGTCGCGCTTGCCCGCTCGGTCGTGATGAAACCCAAAGTCCTGTTGCTGGATGAACCCTTGTCCAATCTTGATGCACGGCTACGGCTGGAAATGCGCACAGAGCTTCAGCGGCTGCAAAAAGACACCGGCATCACGATGGTTTTCGTGACCCACGATCAATCCGAGGCTTTGGCACTGGCCGATCGGATTGTCCTGATGCGCGACGGGGCAATCGAGCAGATCGACACACCAGAACAGATTTATTCCGCGCCGGTATCAGGTTTTGCCGCTGATTTTGTCGGGTTCGAGACGATCCTGCCGGACGGCAAAGGCGGCGGAAACGCATGGCGCCCCAGCGCTGTGGTTTTGGGGAAAGGGCCCTATAGCGGCACGGTGCGCGGGGCTTCGTTCGCGGGGGAGCGGCGTGAATATGTGCTGGACAGCAAAATTGGCGTGGTAAAGGCGGACGTTTCAGTGGCACAGCCCGCTTTTGAAATTGGACAGAGCGTTGATTTTGATTTGCCCTCCGATGCAGCCGTCCATCTGGCGCGGGTCGGTTGATGGGTGTCTGGATCGACACCGATATGGGCGCAGATGATCTGTTTGCCATCTTGCTGGTAATGCAGCATCGCCACGTGGATGGAATATCGCTGAGTTTCGGCAATGCGACATTGGCACAGGTTGAAAAGAATGCAGCGGGCGCGGCCAGATCGTTTGACTGGCAGGT
>JGI24723J26617_10003822_pt1 | contig 10687 bp, 10 predicted proteins | sample Cruoilmetagenom6_FD_26617 | JGI IMG/M metagenome (IMG submission 26617) | reverse complement strand
GAAAAACACACCGATTTTATTTTCACGACGCTGGCCGAAGAATTTGGTTTTGTCGGGGGAATTTCGCTTTTGGCGCTTTATACGATGATCATTCTCTTTTGCGTCGTCTCTGCAATGTCAAACAAGGATCGTTTCGGCTCGCTTGTTACGCTTGGCGTCGCCGCGGCGTTCTTTTTGTTCTTTGCTGTTAACATGTCGATGGTCATGGGGCTTGCACCTGTGGTTGGTGTGCCGCTGCCGCTGGTATCCTACGGCGGGTCAGCGATGCTGGTTCTGCTCGCAGCATTTGGCCTGGTTCAAAGTGCGCATGTTCACCGCCCAAGGAGCAAAAGATGACNCTGAATGTGCTGTTCTCGGCGCGTCCGGAAAAATGGGAAGCATATCAGACAGTCCTGAANTCTGCCTGCCAAACGGCTGGTCTGGCGGTCAATCTGCAACCGGAAATGGACCCGGCGCTGGTGGACTATATCGTGTTCGCCCCCAATGGCCCGATTTCTGATTTTGGGCAGTTCCCAAGGCTCAAAGCCACACTTGGCCTTTGGGCCGGGGTTGAAAGCATTGTGACCAATCCAACCCTGAAAACCCCGCTAACCCGTATGGTCGACAGCGGCCTTAGCGAAGGAATGGCAGAATGGGTCACGGGCCATGTTTTGCGCCACCACTTGGGAATGGATGCACAAATTTGCAATCAAAACCGGACCTGGCAGCCCATTGTCCCGCCACTTGCGCGCAACCGTTCTGTTGGGATGCTTGGGCTTGGGCAACTGGGAACCGCCTGCGCGCGCACCCTTGCCGGGCTGAATTTTCCGGTCATGGCATGGTCGCGACGCCCCCGAAGCCTGGACGGTATTGAAACACATCACGGCGCCGCCGGGCTGGCGCAGGTTCTGGCGCAGGCGGAAATTCTAGTCTTGTTGTTGCCACTAACATCCGCCACAGAAAACATTCTGAACGTCGAAAACCTAAACCTGATGCCCAAGGGTGCTGTGGTCATCAACCCCGGCCGAGGGCAATTAATCGACGATGACGCGCTGCTTGGCGCACTGAATTGCGGCCAAATTTCCCATGCAACGCTGGATGTCTTCCGTCAGGAACCGTTGCCCGCGGATCACCCCTATTGGGCCCATCCCAACGTCACAGTCACCCCCCATGTGGCGTCAGAAACCCGGCCCGAGACCGCGTCACAGGTCATCGCCGAAAATATCCGGCGTTGTGAGGCAGGCGAAGAAATGAAGTTTCTGGTGGACCGGGCAGCAGGCTATTAGCGCAGTTTTGGCGGATTGTCCGTGTCCATTCCGGGGGCGGCACCGGGGATTTTGGCTGGTTCTGGCACGGGAATTTCAAACCGCAATCCGACGTTTACGAGATGCGGCAATATTGACGCCTCGGACCCAAAGAACGACACATCCAAATTCAGGCCATCCTCGCCGGTGAACACCAGTGCTTCATTGACCGCCTGAACCAACGCACCTTCGCTGCCAGCAACCGGATTGATAATGGCAAGCAGATACCCAGAGCGCCCGCTTTTATAAGCTGCATCAACCAGATAGGCCGCATCCGCAAGACCGGTCGCAAGCGCGAGTTTACTGCTCAAAGCCTCAAAAAGAGCGTCCGACAGATCCACAGGTGCCGCCAGCTTGACCGGCAAATCTGTCGCTTCCTGCGCTTTTTCAGCCAGCATATCGCGCAACCACGCCAAAGCGTCCGGCGGGATCAAAATACTGGACGGTGCCACGTCCAAATTGACGCCCAGCCCCACATCCTGCCCGGCCAGCATATTCACCAGTGAACGCCCAGACAAAGCCGCATAGGGAACAGTTCCGGTCGCAAATTCGGCCAAGCGTTCCTCGGTATCGAAGACAAGGCAAAATTGCGCACCCTCTGCCGTCAGAATTTTTGGTGCCAGCGTTTCCAGATCGGATTCTTCTTCCAGCAACACGCACAACTCGGTATCGGCCAAGCGTTCGTAAAACCGAAGCCGCGCGACTTTATCCTGTTCGTTCGCCTGCATCATTTCATGCGCGTGATCCAAAGCTGTCATATCAACCATTCAGCACCTTCCTGACCTGCTGTCGCAGTGCCGGTAACAGTTCGCGTTCAAACCACAGATTCTTTTTCAGCCACGCTGTGTTGCGCCAAGACGGATGGGGCAGCGGGAAAACAGATGGCGCACAATCACCCCATCCGCGCACCGTATCGGTGACACTGGCCTTAGATTTCAAATGCCATTTTTGTGCATAACCACCCACAAGGATCGTCAGGCGGATATTCCCAAGGCCTTCCATAACGCGGCGATGCCACGATTTTGCACAGATCGCCGGTGGCGCCAGATCAGCACCTTTTGCATTATATCCGGGAAAGCAGAATGCCATCGGGACAATCGCCACACGTGCACGGTCATAAAATTCGGGCGCATCCAAACCCAGCCAATCGCGCAGCCGATCACCCGAAGGGTCCGTAAACGGCCGCCCCGACTGGTGAACCCGCATCCCCGGTGCCTGCCCTGCAATCAGAATAGAAGCGCTTTCATCAAACCAGACTGTGGGGCGGGGTTCATGCGCCGTCGCGGTTCCCGCAAAACGCTCTGCGCATAGCTGGCAGGCAGAGATTTCGGATTTGAGGTTGGCAAACTGCGACTGCATAGGTGCCAAGTATCGCCGTTGCGCCGGGTGCGCAATTCCAACTTGACTAATTTCGTTATTTCTAGAATTATCGAAATATGAAACAAGAATCTCCTCACTCGCAGTCCGTCCTACGTGCCGCTGCGGCATTTTCGGCGCTTGGCTCGGAACAACGCCTTCAGGTATTGCGATCGATCGTGCGGGCTGGGCCCGAGGGCGTCAGCATTGGTGAACTTGGCCAGCGCAGCGGCGTCACCGGCTCGACGCTGACCCATCACATGAAAATCCTGTCCCAGGCCGGTCTTGTTGAGCAGATGCGTCAGGGGCGCTCGATTATCTGTTTTGCAGCCGCCTATGATGAAATGCGCGCGCTTTCCCAATTCCTGTTGTCGGAATGCTGCGCCGATAGCCAAGAAGCAACCAAGGACCACGACCATGTCTGAGCTGACCCAATCACCGCGCAACATGGGCACAGTTTGGAAACGCATCGACAAAGCCCTGCTGGTGATCGTGCTGATCCCGCTGATGGTGGCAATATTTGACCCCGCGCAACTATGGCCCACATTGCGCTTTGCTGGGGGCGCGATTGCCCAAACCGGGGTTTTCATTGCGTTTGCNGTGTTNGCGATCGGCTATCTTAAGGCAACCGGCGCGGAGTCACTGCTGGCNCGCGCCTTTGAGGGCCGCGAAGTCAAAATGATAGTCTTAGCGGCTTTGATGGGTGGCATATCACCATTCTGTTCGTGCGAGGTGATCCCGTTCATCGCAGCCCTTCTTGCCGTAGGCGCACCGCTGTCTGCCGTCATGGCCTTTTGGCTGTCATCGCCGCTGATGGACCCGGCAATGTTTCTGATTACCGGCGGAACGCTTGGGTTTGATTTTGCAATTGCCAAGACGTTGGCTGCCGTTGCTCTGGGGTTGTTTGGTGGCTTTGTTGTCAAAGGGTTTGCCAACGGCCCGATATTTGCCAACCCACTGCGCGAGGCGACGGTCCAAAGCGGCTGTGGCTGCGGCTCGAACCCATTTACCGGCAAGCCGGAATGGCGTTTCTGGCNCGATACAGAACGGCGCGATATGTTTCGCGAAACNGTCNTGGACAACGCATTTTTTCTGGGGAAATGGTTGCTGCTTGCCTATTTGTTCGAAGCTTTGATGCTGCACTACATCCCGGCCCAGATGATAGCCAATGTGCTTGGCGGAAACGGCCTGATGCCAATCATTCTTGGCGCGCTGGTTGGTGCCCCGGCCTATCTGAACGGTTATGCGGCTGTGCCATTGGTGGACGCGCTGCTAACCCAGGGCATGTCAAACGGCGCGGCGATGTCGTTTGTGATCGCTGGCGGCGTCAGTTGCATTCCGGCCGCGATAGCGGTTTGGGCACTGGTCAAACCGCGTGTTTTCGCCGCCTATCTGGGAATTGCGATGGTAGGNGCGATGGCAGCCGGCATCATTTGGTCNATTGTGGCCTAACCGACACGAATTTTTTCGTCTCGAGGTTGTCGAACACTGCTGCATGAATTATCTCAACCGAACAATCGGCTGGGAGGCTCTTAATGTATCGCGTCTGGAATTTCGTAACCAACTATTCATTGTTGCTGATCGCAGGCGCACTGATTGCGTTAGTCTGGGCAAATATCAATCCGCACAGCTATCATAATTTCGTTGAATTCGTTCTGATTGACGACTTTTTTATTGGCCACCCGCACCTTGACGAAAACGGACATGTCCACCGAACCCTGACGCTGCACTATCTGTTCAACGACGTGCTAATGGCGTTTTTCTTTGCGATTGCCGCCAAAGAAGTCTGGGAAGCCGTGATTCTGAAAAACGGTGCCCTGCGCGGGCGCAAGGCCGCAACACCGCTGTTTGCCACACTGGGCGGAATGCTTGGGCCGATTACGGTTTATCTTGGCTTGGCAATGTTCCTTGGCTCGGATGTTTTTGATGCGGTGTCACGCGGCTGGGCGATCCCGACGGCGACAGACATTGCGTTTTCTTACCTTGTTGGCCGGATCGTGTTTGGCGCCGGTCATCCGGCAGTGCGCTTTCTGCTGCTGCTGGCAATCGCTGACGATGCCGCCGGGTTGATTATTCTGGCGATATTTTATCCCTCAAGCGAACTGGCAATGGAATGGCTGCTGCTGTCAGTGGGCGCTGCGGTTGCCGTTTACGTTCTCTTTAACTGGCTTCCCAGAACGCTGGATCGCGGCAACCAAGACCGCCCGCGTTCGACATGGATGCGCCAAAAATTGTCGTTCTGGCCATATGCTGTCGCAGGCGCACTTAGCTGGTATGGGTTTCAGGAATCAGGATTGCACCCTGCCCTTGGCCTACTGCCAATCGTTGCAACCCTTCCGCATGCAGACCGGGCCTTTGGTATCTTTTCGGAAGCCGAGCAATACCTGACTGATTTGCTGAACCACGTCGAGCATTTGCTGAAACATCCGGTCGAGATCATATTGTTCTTCTTTGGCCTGCTGAACGCAGGCGTCGAGTTTTCGTCAATCGGTTCGCCAACATGGCTGGTTTTGTCCGGGTTGCTTATCGGCAAACCTGCCGGGGTTTTGCTGTTTGGCTGGTTCGCGGCGCATCCGCTTAGGCTGGGATTGCCGACAGGTATGCGTACCTCGGACCTGTTTGTGATCGGCTGTGTCTCTGCCATCGGGTTTACGGTTTCGCTGTTCATCGCATCGGTTGCTTTTGACAGTAGCGTCACACTGGAAGGCATCAATGTGAGGGACGCCGCCAAAATGGGTGCGTTGCTAAGCTTCTTTGCCGCGATAATTTCCATTATCGCAGGCAAATTACTGCGCGTGGAAAAACAAAACGGCTAAGCAAACCCCAGCATTCGCGACAATTCGCCTATGAATTTGGCCTGCGCTGCTTGCCAACGCGCCATTTCCGTTGTGTTAAGCACCCATGTTCCGACATAATGGGCGCGAAATGGCCAGCAATAGGTCATCGTTAACAAACCCCTGATAGGGGATGCACGAGGCAACACTCCCGGCAGGAGCGCGTGAATGCTCGAATTCAATAATGTGAGCAAGTCATTCTGGACTGGCAAACAAAGGAAGGTCATCCTTGATCGGGCCTCGTTTCGTATCGAGATGGGCAATTCGCTTGGCATTCTGGCTCCGAACGGCACCGGGAAAACAACGATCATCAATATGATGGCCGGGTTGGAAAAACCTGACGAAGGCAACATCACAAAAACCTGCCGAGTCTCTTTTCCTTTGGGCTTTATGGGCGGCATTGTCGGCAAACATACGGCCCGTGAAAACGCTCGCTTCGTGGCACAGCTATATGGGTTGGATCCGGACTACATGGAGGCGTTTACCCGCTGGCTGACAGGGATCGAGGAATATTTCGACATGCCTGTAGCCACCTACAGTTCCGGCATGCGGGCGCGGTTTTGTTTCTCTTTATTGCTGGCGCTGGAATTTGACATCTACCTGATTGACGAAGGTATGCCGGGCACCACTGATGTTGAATTCAATCGCAAAGCCGGCACAATCCTGCGCGAACGACTAGAGAACGCGACTGTCGTCGTCGTTTCGCACCAAACCTCTACTCTGGAAAAGTTCTGCCGTTCAGCGGCGGTCATCAAGGACGGCCAGTTTATGCTGTTCGATACACTGGAAGAAGCAAGGGCATTTTATGACTACCAAGCCTAAAGCCAAAAAATACCGCATCCGCCGNAGTAGCTCGCTAGCTGAGCCGCTGAACAAACTGAAAGCGGCGGTCAATCCGGCTGGCGAAGATACCGGGCCAACACACCCGGCGCTGGACGAAAACACACCAACCGAAGACGGTTTTGGCGATCAGGCTTTTCCAACATCCCAAAAGGNATCGGAAAAGGCATCCAAGTCAATCTCGGCCGAAATTGAAGCGATCAAAAAAGAAGGCCTGACGGGGCGCCAATTGCGCATGGCGCGAAGGGTTGCGCAGAAAAACCGGCTTGCGCCGACGTCTGACTATGACGCGATCCGCCTGTTACGCCAAAAGGGGATCGACCCGTTCAAACGCTCTAACATGCTCGAACTCGTGTCCCCGCAAGATACGGGTGGCGCCAGTGCGCCAAACCTTCCCAAGACCGTCGAAAAAGGAAGCTTGCCCTCAACCAAGGTCATGTCCGAAGACGGCCGCGCAGGCGAAATTTTTAGAATTCAGCAGGATATCGCANAACGTCGCCGGCGCAAATTGCTGCTATTGGTGACACGGCTTAGTTTTTTCGTTTTCCTGCCCACCCTTATTGTTGGGTTTTATTATTATTTTGTTGCGACACCGCTTTTCGCAACAAAGTCTGAATTCCTTATTCAGCAGGCAGATTCTCAGGGCGGTGGGTCACTGGGTGGACTGTTCTCGGGGACCGGGTTTGCGACATCGCAGGACTCGATCACTGTCCAAAGTTATTTGCAATCGCGCGAGGCGATGCTGCGGCTGGACAGCGACATTGGTTTCAAAAGCCATTTCAGTCAGGATTTCGTCGACCCACTGCAACGTCTGGAAACAGACAGCACCAACGAAGAGGCCTATCGACTGTATCAACGGTTGGTCAAAATTGGCTACGACCCCACCGAAGGCATCGTAAAGATGGAGGTGATCGCCGCCGATCCGGCAACCAGCGCCCTCTATTCACGCGCTCTTATTAAATATGCCGAGGAACAGGTCGACAATCTGACCCAGCGTTTGCGCGGCGACCAGATGAGCGGTTCGCGCGAAAGTTTTGAGGATGCTGAATTCAAAATGAAGGCAGCACAGGAACGCGTGCTGTCTTTGCAAGAACGCCTTGGGGTGATCGACGCTGTCACCGAAACCAGTGCAGTCATGAGCCAAGTCACAAACTTTGAAATCCAGTTGCAGGAAAAGCGGCTGCAACTGCAGCAATTGCTTGACAATCAGCGGCCCAATCAGGCCCGCGTTGACGGTGTTCAGGGCGATATTAGCCGGTTGGGCGCATTGATCGCCGAGCTTCGCGCGCAGCTGACCACAAGCGGTAGTGACAACACATCGCTGGCGCGCATCAGCGGTGAACTTCGCATGGCCGAAATTGACCTGGAAACACGTCAGGTGATGATGCAACAATCCCTGCAACAGTTGGAAACCGCGCGGATCGAGGCTAACCGCCAAGTCCGGTATTTGTCGCTTGGCGTCAGCCCCACGCCCCCCGATGAACCGACCTATCCAAGAGCGTTTGAAAACACCATCGTCGCATTTTTTATATTTTCCGGGATCTACTTGATGGTGTCTTTGACGGCATCGATCCTGCGTGAACAGGTATCATCCTAAATGAAAACAGTTAACGTTAAAAACCTGACCATTGGCAACAACACGCCTTTGACCGTCATCGCCGGCCCCTGTCAGCTTGAAAGCGCGGACCATGCGCAAATGATCGCAGGGCGGATGCAAGAGGCATGTGCAGCCGTGGGCGCGAGCTTTGTGTTCAAGGCGTCCTATGACAAGGGCAACAGGACGTCGTTGTCGGGCATCCGCGGCCTGGGCTTAGACGAAGGTCTGGACGTGATGCGCGGCGTGGCCGGATCGCTTGGCGTTGCCACGCTGACAGACGTTCATTCGCCCGAACAATGCGCAGTGGCGGCCGATGTTGTGGACATAATCCAGATCCCGGCCTTCCTTTGTCGACAAACCGACATGCTTCTCGCGGCCGGAAACACCGGCGCTGTGGTAAATATCAAAAAGGGCCAGTTTCTTGCGCCCTGGGATATGCCCAATGTTGTCGCGAAAGTTGAATCAACCGGGAACACTCGCATCTTGCTAACTGAACGCGGAACATCCTTTGGTTATAACACTCTGGTGGCCGATATGCGCGCCCTGCCGGAAATGATGAAAACCGGCTACCCGGTGGTCATGGACGCAACCCATTCGGTCCAGCAACCGGGCGGGCGTGGTGGATCTTCCGGCGGCCAGCGGGAATTTGCGCCAGTTATGGCGCGCGCTGCTGTATCGCTGGGAATTGCATCGGTTTTCATTGAAACCCATGAGGATCCGGATCGCGCGCCGTCAGATGGCCCAAACATGATCCCTCTGGACAAGATGCCGCGATTGCTGGAAACACTGATGGAGTTTGATCATCTGGCCAAGTCCAATCCGATCCGGCTTTAAGACCATACGAGTTGAAAGGCGCGATAGTGGGCAAACCAAACCAAACCGTCACCCAGAACACATGGGAATTCCTGAGCGAGCCGATGATCGCCCCAACGGGATTTCGTGAATACGACGCCCGTTGGAAATACCCGGAAGAGATCAACCTGCCCGGTATAACTGCACTTGGCCTTGGTCTGGGTACACAAATGCACAAGCGCGGCATTCGCCCGCTTATCGCTGTTGGGAATGATTATCGCGACTATTCAGTCTCGATCAAAAACGCGCTTATTCTGGGGTTGGTTCAGGCCGGTATTGAGGTCAAAGATATCGGCCCTGCCCTGTCGCCAATGGCATATTTTAGCCAATTCCACCTTGATGCGCCTGCGGTTGCGATGGTTACGGCGTCCCATAATCCGAACGGATGGACCGGCGTCAAGATGGGCTTTGAGCGTCCGTTGACCCATGGGCCCGATGAAATGGCCGAACTGCGTGACATTGTTCTGACGGGCAGTGCACGCGCCCGCGCAGGTGGAGGCTGGGAACAGGTTGCGGATGTGAAGGCTGCCTATCTTGATGATCTTGTTGGCGACTTCAAACTGTCCAGACCGCTGAAAATTGTGTGCGCCACCGGCAACGGAACCGCATCAGAATTCGCGCCGGAATTGTTGGAACGTATCGGCGCGCAAGTCGTGCCGCTGCACACCAAGCTTGACTATACATTCCCCAATTACAACCCAAACCCCGAAGCCATGGAAATGCTGCATGACATGGCGCAGGCGGTGCGTGCATCGGGCGCCGATTTTGCGCTGGGGTTTGATGGTGACGGCGACCGTTGCGGCGTCGTCGATGACGAGGCGGAAGAAATATTTGCCGACAAGGTCGGCGTCATCATGGCGCGTGATCTGGCCCAATACCACGAAGGCGCCACAATCGTCGCGGACGTAAAATCCACCGGGCTTTTTGCCTCTGATCCGGTCCTTATGAAACACGGGATCACGGCAGACTATTGGAAAACAGGCCACTCGCACATGAAACGCCGGGTCCGCGATTTAGGGGCATTGGCGGGGTTCGAAAAATCTGGCCACTACTTTCTGGCCGAGCCTCTTGGCCGGGGGTACGACTGCGGCCTTCGTGTTGCCGTCGAGCTGTGTAAACTGATGGATCGCAATCCGACTAAATCGATGTCCGACCTGCGAAAGGCACTGCCACAAACATTTTCCAGCCCGACGATGTCACCTTATTGTGCAGACACAGAAAAATATGACGTGCTGGCAAGGATCGTCGCACGGCTGACAAAGCACCAAGCAGAGGTTGGCACATTCGCCGGTCGAAAAATTGAAGAGATAGTGACAGTTAACGGTGCGCGGGTGATCCTTGAAGGCGGAGCCTGGGCCCTGGTGCGCGCGTCTTCCAATACACCAAACCTTGTCGTGGTCTGCGAGAGCCTGACCAGCAACAGTGATTTGCGAATAGTTTTTGAAGAGATGGACAGCTTTATCCGGACAGAGCCATCGGTTGGCGACTACGATCAAAAACTGTAGATAAATCAGGCAGCCTGCGACAGCCCTTTAGAATCGCAAATCCGTTGGACATCGACCTTACGAATAGAAACCGCATTTTCGCAAAACGAGGCTTGAAACCAAGATCGTGAGCGCGTAACTACCCGCTCACAGTTGGGGTGTAGCCAAGTGGTAAGGCAATGCTTTTTGGTAGCATGTATCGTAGGTTCGAATCCTACCACCCCAGCCACGCACTTCCAGCATTCGAGACACGGCCAGTTTGCAGGGCAATTACCTTGAGTTTCCGGGGGCTTGGGGTCTGCCAATCCTGACTGAGACGCATTCGGGCGCCGCAATCGGTGCGATTCAGGGCTCCAGTCTCAGTTCGCCATTTCCACGGTACGAGTTTGGAGATTTGAGCGGCTGGGCAGGATCAAAGGCCTGCGAATTTCTCGCTCTGTT
>JGI24723J26617_10003819_pt1 | contig 10698 bp, 11 predicted proteins | sample Cruoilmetagenom6_FD_26617 | JGI IMG/M metagenome (IMG submission 26617) | reverse complement strand
TCACTACGCATCTTGAACTGTTTTACGCAACCTTGTACGTCTATCAAAAGCTTGCATTTGGTCAACAACTTTACTTTCTAAGAAATCAATGACGCGCTCTTCAACTTTAGTTTTAGATTTATATACTTTATTGATATAGGTAATTCCACCTGGTGACATCACATTAACTTCAACAAGTTTTCCTCCTATGACATCAATACCAACGAAATAAAGTCCGTCTTTAACGAGTTTCGGACCAATTTGCTTACATAATGCTTTTTCAGCTTTAGTTAAGGAATGCTTCTGAACAGAACCACCTGCAGACACATTAGAACGATGATCTTCAGAGCCAGGAACACGTTTCATTGCACCTACTGGTTCTCCATTTAATAATAAAATACGGACATCACCTTGATCTGCNCCTTCAATATAGTCTTGAAGAATTACATAATTAGAAGAGCCATCACCACTGTTAATGTAAAAATCTAACAACGAATTAATATTACTCATCGCAGATTTTTCAATCAAAATCACACCAGAACCACCAAANCCATTAAGAGGTTTGATAATCATTTTATCTGCTTTTGAATCTTTAATCTGTTTCACTAAATACTCCTTGTTTTTTGAAACATGTGTATTTGGAATTATATTACTATGTGCATCACCAAAGGCAGCTGTGTACAATTTATTATTGGCTTCACGCATACCTTCAAGTGAATTGACGATAAACACATCATCCTTTACAGAATCTAAAAAGTTTAACATAATTGGATCTAAAGGTGGATTTGCTCTAAAAAAGATAGCATCAAAACCAGCAAGTGGAAGCATTTCTTCTCTTAACTTTGTTTTATTATAAAACGCTTTTAATGAAGAAGGAACTTTTTCCATACGATTAATGACCATACAGAATGCATTTGTTACACTATCTCTAATCGTTAAATTTGCAGGTGTACACATTGCAACACCATGGCCTCGTTTAACGCATTCTTTTATTAATGCTAAGCTCGTATCGTTTTCTGGATCAATTTGTTCCCATGGATACATTATAAAACAAACATTCATAGTCTATTGTTTTTGGTTGATTAATCGAATTTAAATTTAAAATTTTTATTTTACTTCTTCATAGTTATCGTCCCAATTCTTAATCTTTGGCTCACCTAACTTTCCAACAGATTTTGCAACAACCATAGCAACTGTAGCATCACCTGTAACATTTACAACAGTACGACACATATCTAAAGGTCTATCGACTGCAAAAATTAGTGCTAAACCAATTGGTAATAATTCTGGTGGAAGTCCAACAGATTCTAAAACAATCACTAGCATAACCATTCCAGCTCCAGGAACTGCTGCACTACCTATAGAGGCTAATAAAGCGGTTAAGACAATCGTGATTTGATCTGCGAATGTTAAATCTAAACCGAGTGCTTGAAATATAAATACTGCTGCAACGGCTTGATATAAACTTGTACCATCCATATTGATTGTTGCTCCAACAGGTAATACAAAACTCGATACTTCTTTGTCTACTCCAATATGTTCTTCAACACGTTCCATAGTTACTGGAAGTGTTGCTGCACTTGAGCTTGTTGAAAATGCTAATAACTGCGCAGGACTAATTTCTTTTAAAAACCAAAATGGGTTTTTCTTAGTAAATGTTGCAACGATAATACAATAAAAAACAATCATTAAAACTAATCCAAAAACAACAACACCTGCATATTTTAATAAGGCAAATAATATATCAGGATCATCAGATGACACAACTACGTTTGCTAATAAAGCAAAAACAGCTATTGGTGCCGATAACATTATTAGATCTACCATTTTTAAAACGACGTCATTCAATGAATCAAATAGTTGTTTCATTGGTTCTGCGCGTTTTTCTCCAATAAGAAGCATTGAGATTCCTAAAAATATGGAGAAGAAAATCACCTGAAGCATCAATTTATTATTACTCAAAGCATTAAACGCATTATCAGGAACCATGTCTTCTAAAAACTGCAATGGACCAGTATTCATTTGTTTCGAAGCTTCAGCTATTTTAGCTTTTACACTACTGTTTTCTGAATAAGTATCTGTTAGTTTAGCAATGGTTTCTTCAGAAACACCATCACCAGGTTGTATAATATTTACCAGCGCTAATCCGATAGATATCGCAATGATGGTTGTAATAACATATATCCCAATGGTTTTTAATCCGATATTTTTGAATTTAGAAATGTCTTTTAAATCTGAAATCCCTTTAATTAAAGATGCTAATATTAATGGAATAGCAATCAATTTTAGCAATTTCACAAAAATAGAACCTATAGGTTTTATCCAGTCTTCAGTAAATGCTTTTCCTCCAACTTGAAGCATGATAAAGCCAAATACGAGACCTAATAACATTCCTATTAAAATTTTCCAGTGCAGTGCTAGTTTTCTCATGAATCTTAGTTAATATTAAATTCTATTTTCAATAATAATTTTTAATGATTACAGCAATTAGTATTATTATTCCGAAATAAAAGATTTTTCCATAAAGTCTGGCCGATTGGGCTTCTTTTAACTTTTTATCAAATCCATATTTTATAAATCTATTGTTTTCATCTTTATTAAGTTGATGATTATCAATACCAAAATCTTTTCTAAATACTGGAAAAAAGAAAAACGTAAAAAACTCTGCATTTGTCAATGGCATTGTTTTTCTTTTTTTAGCATTTTTCTCAGCTTCAGTCAAACTTTAAAAATTACTTATACATTTTATTCAGCAAATAAAAATCTGCTAAAACCAAAGCAGCCATAGCTTCGACAATAGGAATTGCTCTTGGTACAACACAAGGATCATGTCGTCCTTTACCTTGCATTTCAACAATATTCCCTGAACTATCTAATGTATTTTGCTTTTGAATTAAGGTTGCAACCGGTTTAAATGCAACTCTAAAGTAAATATCCATTCCGTTGCTAATTCCACCTTGAATTCCTCCAGATAGATTTGATTTCGTCGTTCCATCTTCATTGAACAAATCGTTATGCTCACTTCCAGTCATTCTTGCACCACAAAAACCACTGCCATATTCAAAACCTTTTACAGCATTAATACTTAACATGGCTTTACCTAAATCGGCATGAAGCTTATCAAAAACAGGTTCTCCTAATCCAATTGGTACATTTTGAAGTACACATGTAATCGTTCCTCCAATGGTATCGCCTTCTTTTTTAATGGCTTTTATTTTACTAATCATACGTTCAGCAGTTTCCATGTCTGGACAACGAACGTCGTTACTTTCAGTGTTAGAGAAATCTAAAGCCTGATATGGTTTTTCGAGAAAAATATCGCCAACAGAAGACGTATAGGCATTAATTTTAATAGTACTTAAGAATTGTTTCGCAATTGCTCCAGCAACAACACGAGATGCTGTTTCTCGCGCAGAACTTCGTCCACCTCCTCTATAATCTCTAATGCCATACTTTTTTTCGTAGGTATAATCTGCATGACTAGGACGATACACGTCTTTAATGTGAGAGTAATCTTTAGATTTCTGATTCGTATTTTTAATTATAAACCCAATTGGAGTTCCTGTGGTTTGTCCTTCAAAAATTCCTGAAAGAAACTCAACTGTATCTGGCTCTTTACGTTGTGTAACGATTGCAGATTGACCAGGTTTACGACGATCTAACTCGTCTTGTATCGCTTCAAAATTAATTTTCAATCCAGCAGGACAGCCATCTATAATTCCGCCAATGGCGACACCATGTGATTCTCCAAATGTGGTAAGTTTAAAAATTTTTCCGAAGGTATTTCCAGCCATAACTAAAGATTTTACGCTAAGGTACTTGTAAAAATAGAGAAACAAAAACAGGTTGACCATAAAGCCGCCTCTTTAAAAAAGAAAAAGGCATAACAATAGGTTAACAATTCGCTTAAATTTTAATAATAATTAATTGATACTTAGTTAATAATGAAAGTTGTTCTTTGTATAAATTATAGATTAGTAGCTTTTGAAAATAAAACGAAAAATAGAAATTGCTGTTATTTCTGATGTTCATCTTGGAACTTACGGTTGCCATGCCAAGCAACTGCTGACTTATCTTAATAGCATTGAACCAAAAAAGTTGATTTTAAATGGTGATATCATAGACATCTGGCAATTTAAAAAACGGTATTTCCCAAAGTCTCATTTACGTGTTATCAAGAAAATTATGGATATGGCTGCTGATGGCACTGAAATTATATATATTACAGGCAATCACGATGAAATGCTTCGTAAGTTTAGTGATACTAAAATTGGCAATATTTCAATCGTTGATAAAGTTGTTTTAGAACTTGATGGCAAAAAAGCTTGGTTTTTTCATGGAGATGTTTTTGATGTGTCTATTCAAAATGCAAAATGGCTCGCTAAATTAGGAGGTTACGGTTATGATATTTTAATTTTAGTAAACCGCTTAGTTAATTGGTGTTTAATACGATTAGGAAAAGAACGTTATTCACTTTCAAAGAAGATTAAAGATAGTGTAAAAGGTGCTGTGAAATATATTAATGACTTTGAAGATGTTGCTATAGATTTAGCAATAGAAAATGGATATGACTATGTAATTTGTGGGCATATTCATCAACCTAAAATGCTTATTAAAAAAAATAAAAACGGAAAAACAACCTATTTAAATTCAGGAGATTGGGTTGAAAATTTTACCGCTTTAGAATATCAATTTAAACGCTGGAAAATCTATAATTATAACAACGATAAGCTAAGAGCGTTTTATGTTGACGAAAATGTTAAAGACATGGAAGTGAAAGACCTTATAGCAGCAATTACAATTATCGATAAAAAAAAAGAAATCAAGTAATTAATGCGTTCTTTAATATGGTTATTGGATGCAAAGCGTCACGTTGTGTACCATCTTTTATTTGATGCCTGCAACTGGTGCCATTTGCTGAAATAAGGACGTCTTCTGAAGCATTTCGAACTGCTGGAAATAGTGTCTGCTCTCCTATTTGCATGCTAACATCATAGTGTTCTTTTTCATAACCAAAACTACCAGCCATGCCGCAACAACCACTCGGGATAATGGTGACTTTATAATTTTTAGGTAAGTTCAATACAGCAAAGCTAGATAATTGATTTATCAAAGCTTTTTGATGACAATGACCATGAAATTTTATCGTTTTTGATTCTTGTGTGAATTGATTTGAAGTAATATGTCCTAATTCGATTTCTTGTTGAATAAACTCTTCAATTAAGAACGTATGTTTTGCTATTTTTTGTGCTGAAGCTTTATCATCTGCTAATTTGAGGTATTCATCTTTAAATGTTAAAATTGCTGAAGGTTCAATCCCAATTAAAGGTGTTTGTTCTGAAATTAAATTCTTAAAAATGGAAACATTTTTATTCGCTATTTTTTTAGCTTGTTCCAATAGTCCTTTTGATAAAAATGAGCGACCAGATTCATGATGACTAACAAATTTAACATTGTAGTTGAGCGCTTTTAAAAGTTCAATAGTATCAACTCCAATGTTAGTGTCTAAATGATTTGTAAATTCATCAGTATATAAATACACGTCTTTTTTAAATTCATTTTTAATCTGTTTGTTTTTAAGTTCTTGAATTACCTTATCTAAACTTTTATTTGATATCAGAGGCAGTGTTCTTTTTGACGCAATTCCTAATGATTTTTTTAAAACTGAAGATGTAAAACCATTTGTAAACATGAAATTTGAAAGCTTAGGAAATTGACTTCCCAAATGATTTAAGCGATTATTATATGCAAATAACTTTGTGCGTAAAGAAACTCCATTAGATTTCTGATATTGGTATTGAAATTCAGCTTTTAAACTCGCAACATCAACACTACTAGGACATTCACTAGCACAAGCTTTACAGCTTAAACACAAATCGAAAACTCTTTCAGTTCTTTATGATTGAATTTATTTACCTTATCAGATTGCGTTAAAAACTCACGTAAAGCATTTGCTCTTGCTCTAGTCGTATCTTTTTCATTTCGTGTTGCTCTGTAACTTGGACACATAGTTCCGCCAAATTCTGGTAACTTTCTACAATCACCAGAACCATTGCATTTTTCTGCTTCACGCAAAATACCTAGTGAATTAGAAAAATCTAAAAGTGTTTTTATTTCAAGCTCTATTCTATCAGCCTCATAACGAAGCGACTGATCCATTGGGAACGCATCAACAATCTTTCCTGGATTAAAAATATTACTTGGATCAAAAGCAAATTTAATACGCTTCAATATGTCATAATTCTCTTCTCCAATCATCAATGGGATAAATTCAGCTCTTACAATTCCGTCACCATGTTCACCACTCATTGAGCCTTGATATTTCTTAACTAAATGCGCAACATCAGTTGTTATTTTCCTGAATAACTCAACATCTGCTTTCTTTTTTAAATTCAATATTGGACGCAAATGCAATTCTCCTGCTCCAGCATGCGCATAATACACTGCTTTTTGTCCGTGTTTTTGCATTAACGCAGTAAACTCTTCAATGTAATTTGANAAATCAGAAATAGAAACTGCTGTATCTTCAATACAAGCAGCTGTCTTTTTATCGCCAATCATATTGCCTAACAANCCTAAACCTGCTTTTCTGAGTTCGTTTGCTTTATCAATATCATCTCCTGAAAGTATTGGATTAGCAAAGCTTAGTTGTGTAGATTCGAGTGTATCGAGAATCTCTTGAACTTTTGTCTTTACATCTTCAATGGTATCAGCTCTAACCTCACACATTAAAACCGCTTCAGGATCACCAATGATAAAAGTCCTGTTTTCTTGTTGTGTTTTATTGTGTTTAGTGAGGTCTAAAATGGTTTTATCCATCATTTCACAAGTGAATAAATTGTGCTTAATAACAGGTCAACAGCATTTAAACAGTCTTGAATACTGTTAAAATGCGCAGCAACCATTATAGATTTCGTTGGAGGTAATTTATTTAATTGTAATGTGATTTGCGTTGTAAATGCAAGCGTGCCTTCACTTCCTGAAAGTAATTGACACATATTGAATTTATCTTTAGTTTTAGAAAAAACTTCAGAATTTATCAATTCATCAATAGCATAACCTGTGTTTCTACGATGTATTTCTGGTTTAGGAAAGTTATTTCTTATCTGTTGTTGAACATCATTCGAAGACAGCTCTTTATAAATTTGATTGTAAATTCTACCTTCAATAGTATCTAATTCTGTTTTCTTTTGAAATACTTCAGATGATACTTCAGAAAACACAACTTCACTTCCATCGCTCAAAATTGTATGCAGTTCTAAAACTTTATCTCTCGTTACTCCATATTGAATCGACGTTGTGCCTGAAGAATTATTTCCAACCATTCCTCCTATCATACAGCGATTCGAAGTCGATGTGTTCGGTCCAAAAAAGAGTCCGAAAGGCTTTAAATAAGTATTCAGTTCGTCTCTCACAACACCAGGTTGCACTGTTACTGTTTGTGCTTTTTCATTCACACCTAAAATCTTTGTGAAATGTTTTGAAACATCCACTACAATACCATGCCCAACACATTGACCTGCCAAAGATGTTCCTGCTGTTCTTGGAATTAATGATGTTTTATAAGTGTTAGCAAACTGAATAAGAGCCTTTATGTCAGTTTTTGTTTTTGGAATAGCCACTGCTAATGGTAACATTCTATACACTGAAGCGTCTGTTGCGTAAAGTGTTTTCATTAATTTATCAAAGTACAATTCGCCTTCTAATTGAGAGGATAGGATTTGTAATTGAGAATTAGTAACCATGAATAAGAATGTTTATAAAACTATAAAGAAAATTAATAAAACGCAGTTTTTGGCGTTATTTTTGTAAAACTAACCGAAATATAACTTAATAGGCTGTTTTTTTTTAAGCCTTCATCAATTTTAATTAACTTAAATTAAATCTTATGAAAAAATTATTTTTAGTAGCAATTACATGTATCGGTTTTGCAGCTTTGTCTAGCGCTCAAGAAATAGCAGAAAACGCTATTGGTCTTCGCTTAGGAGATAGCGATGGTGTTGGACCTGGAGTAAACTACCAAAGAGCTTTAGTGAAAATAACAGATTAGAATTAGATCTTGGCTGGAGAGATGGAAGTAATTATGATGCTTTTAAACTTGCTGGCTTATACCAGTGGGTTTGGAATCTTGACGGAAACTTCAACTGGTATGCTGGTGCTGGTGGAGGAATTGGTTCTGTAAAAATCAATAATGCTCCAAAAGGAGTTGACGATAGTAATACTTTTGTTTTTGCAGCAGGCGATGTGGGAATTGAATATAATTTTGATTTCCCTTTATTACTATCATTAGATTTTAGACCAGAAATCGGATTTGGAAATGATGATTTTGATACAAACGATTTAGATTTTGATATCGCTTTAGGCGTTAGATATCAGTTCTAAACATATATAAGGTAAAAAAAAGCCACTTTAATTAAAGTGGCTTTTTTTTGTTTATAAATATCGTTCTTTGATAATTTGACAATGATGATTCTCATGTCCTATTAAAATAAAACCAAGCGCTCTAACAGAAACATCACTCTTGCTGGCATTACCAATACGTAGTAGCATATCATCAGTAAAACTTCCAAAAAGAGCGACAGTTGCCAATCGTAGTGCTCTATATTCTTTTAATAAACTTTGTTTAGATCGCTTATTAGCATTGCTTGCTGTGGCGTATTCATTTTCATTATAACCAGGCAAAGCTTCAATTTCATTTCTTGCAAACGACAATGCTCTATAAGTGAACACACGTTCTGTATCTATAATATGCTGAACAAGCTCTTTGACGGTCCATTTACCTTCAGCATAAGTAAAATCGTATGTTTCTTCAGGTAAAGACTCTAAAAGTGAAATAACAGCATCTCCATTTTGTCTCAAGCCTTCTATTAAATCTAATTCACCAACTTTATCCAGGTAAAGCTTGTAGTATGAATTGTACTCATTATCATTAAGTAAATCTTTTGTCATCTAAATCTATGTGTTATCAAAAATAATAAAAACCTTTTATCAATATATTGACAAAAGGTTTTTATGGATTTTAAATCGTAATTAATCTTATGCTTATAATTCGTTAAAAATTGTATGCATTAAACGCTTCTTATCATTAATACTCTCTTCTAACGATATCATAGTTTCTGTTCTATAGATGCCATCGATGTCGTCTAGCATAAAAATAATATCTTTTGCATGTGAAGTATCTTTAGCTCTCACTTTACAGAAAATATTAAATTTCCCTGTAGTAATATGCGCCACAGTTACGTAAGGTATTTCATTAATACGCTCTAACACAAATTTAGTTTGAGAGGTATTGTTTAGAAACACACCAACATAAGCAATAAACGAATATCCAAGTTTTTTATAATCCAATGTTAAAGACGATCCTTGAATAATTCCAGCTTCCTCCATTTTCTTCACTCTAACATGAACAGTTCCAGCAGATATCTCTAGTTTTTTTGCTATATCAGTGAAAGGAATTCTCGTATTGTCGATTAACATATCTAAAATTTGATGATCAACTTCATCTAATTTGTACTTTGCCATTTTCCGAATTTTATTAAATTTTATACAAAAATAACGCAAAATGACTGAAGATAATGCATTACATATTAGTTATTTTTCAATTTCAGTGAAGATTTCTCATTATTTATTGATACGAAATCGTTTTCGCTTCCTTCAAGAACTATTTCGCCATCAATAGTCAAAACCTCAGAACCTCTAGCATCAATCACTTTATGAGCAAAAAAAGCACTCAAATCTGAAATTTTCTCAACTTTCGGCACAAAATGAATAGTATGGTTAATTAGTTTTTCTGTAAACTGAATACCTATATCTCTACTAGCTGTAGCTGTATTCCTTATAATAATATCATAAAACAGTTTCTTATTCTCAGGAATCTTAAAATAATCTTCATATTTGCTTCCTGTTATGATGTTTTCTGAAATGTACTGAATAGCGACAAGCAAAGATTGAAAGATAAATTCGCGAGTAATTTCTCTGTTGTAATCATTAGAAAAATGTCCAGCTTCAAATAAAACCGTAGGNACATTAAATCTTTGGAATGTATCACCTACACAATTTATATTGAAAGCATCNTCATAAATCCCAATCTGATTTGGAATTTGTTGTTGCAATTGTGAATGCATTACTGAAATAATTTCCATAGCAACCTTTCTTGTATCAGTAATTGTACAATTGTCATCTTGTGCAGGAGCAAGAAATGAAACAGTAGCCGAATTTCTAGTGTCTCCTGCACTGAATATTGTACGTTGACCATGTAGATTAAAGCAATAATCGGGTTTAAAAGAATCAAACACTTCTCTTAAAACGTTACTTTCTGGTTGCGAAAGCTCTTGAGCATCTCTATTTAAATCAACATTATTAGCATTTAGACGCGTATAAGCTTTGGCTCCATCTGGATTTAGTATTGGAATAATTTTAAGCGTACAAGTCTCTAGAATAGATTTCGAGATAGCTTCTGAAGCTAACAACACATTAAGCATGTCAAAAACGGCTTTAGTCGTCGTACTTTCATTGCCATGCATCTGAGACCACATTAATATTTTCTTCGAACCAGATCCTAATGTAATACTATAGATGTTTTCATTGTTAACAGAACGTCCAACACGATTCACAAATGGTTTTAAATCTGAATTTTCTAAAAGATTAATAATTGAATCCGTATGAATATAACGTCCAAAAAGAGATGCTTCTTTATAGGAGTTGAAAAGTAATTTTAGT
>JGI24723J26617_10003815_pt1 | contig 10709 bp, 9 predicted proteins | sample Cruoilmetagenom6_FD_26617 | JGI IMG/M metagenome (IMG submission 26617) | reverse complement strand
TATAGCGTCTTTTTTACAATATACGCTATTTAAACAAAATACTATGCGCGCATAACACATTTATCTCCAACAAAGTTTAGCTTGGTATAGTTGGAATTTTACAAATTCTTATAATTATCAATTTTAATATTTTTAGCCTTCAAATCGAACATTAAATTAAACAATCCGAAAAACGTTCTATTCAAATAAATAAAATGTTTAGAACCTCTATTGGCGTTCATTTTATTAAATCTTGTACTTTTAAAATAACGTTCTCCAATGGCTGCTATCTTCTCAAAAAATGCGGGATCTGAAAAATCAAAAATTTCCTCTCGAAAAGGTTGTGTAAAAAAGCTTAGCACATCGTGAAACATATTGGTAAAGAATGCTATTTCTTCTTCGGAATCGTCTTGTCTTAAAATCTCTAATATTAATAACTGCTTATGAAATTGTTTAGGATCATCTAAAATTTCTTTATTAAATAATTCGAAATAAGGAATATAAAAATCTTCCGGAATGATTTTCATACAACCAAAATCGATGGCAATTAGTTTTCCTTTTTCGGAAACTAAAAAATTACCAGGATGCGGATCGGCATGTACTTTCTTAAGCGTATGCATTTGATATAAGTAGAAATCCCATAATGCTTGTCCGAGTTGACCAGCAAGTTCAACGTTGGTATTTATTTTAGCAAATTCGGAAAGATGCATTCCTTCCATCCAATCCATCGTAATGATTTGTTGTGAGGAGAAATCTTCATAATATCTAGGGAATTCTAAATTTGGAATATGCGCACACGCAGCAACGACTTCATTACTTTGTTCTATCTCTAGTAAGTAATTGGTTTCTTCTAACAGTTTCCCTTCCACTTCTTTAAAATATACGTCGGAATGCTCTCCTTTTATGTTAAACATTTTCATAGCGATGGGTTTAACCATTGCCAAATCGGATAAAATACTATCAGCAATTCCTGGATACTGAATTTTAACAGCCAAGGTTTTTCCATCTTTTTCGGCTTTGTGTACTTGCCCGATACTCGCTGCATTTATTGCTTCCGGATTAAAAGCATCAAAAATTTCACTTGGGAATTTCCCAAAAGACTTTTTAAAGGTTTTCAAAACTAAAGGTGCAGATAATGGAGGTACCGAAAACTGCGACAAGGAGAATTTCTCCACATAGGCTTGCGGTAAAATGTTTTTCTCCATGCTTAGCATTTGTGCTAATTTTAAAGCAGAACCTTTTAAATCTTTTAAACTATCATAAATATCTGTGGCATTAGACTCGTCTAAACGCTCTTTGGCTTCTTCTTCGGAATGTACCATTTTATCGCCATAATATTTCAGATAATTTACGCCAACTTTCGCTCCCGTTTGCACCAATTTAGATGCTCTCTGAATTTTGGAAATTGGTATGTTTTTAAGTGTTTTCATACTCATGCCCGTGAAAACGGGTATCTTTTTTCAATTTATAGACTTACAGCTTACAAAAACTTTGCAGGTCTACTATTTCACTTTCTCTTTATATAAAAACTTCGCCAAATCAATTATATTATTCAAAGACTTGGTATTTAACAATTCGAAACTAGTGTTTAGTGATTTCTCAATAAAAATATCTGTTTTTTCGAATGCTTCCGATGTATCATCGAGCCAAAACTTCATGGTAAACAAGAACTGAATCCAGAAAGATTCTTTAATGGTTTTCTTTTGAATATTCTCAATGGTATCTACATTTAGACTAATTGTTTCTAAATCTAATTCTTCTACAAATGCCGTAAATCCACGTTTTAATCTAGAAAAGGTAGCAAATGCTTTCAGCTGATTTTCAAAACCTTTCAGATTGATTTTTATAAATTCTTTATTGAGCGACAGATTTTCAAAGAAGGTATAATACAAACTTAGCATCTTGTCTTTTTTAGTAAACGAAACATACTCTGGCGTTTGCTTTAAAATAGCTACAGAATTTTCAAAAAGCAATAAATAAATATCCTTTTCTACATCTTTAAAAGAGGTAAAATGGGTGTAAAAAACTTCTTCATCTAAAGCATGTATTTCGGCAAAACTTGTCACCGAATCTGGTTTACGATGGTGTTCTACCACATATTCCATGTACATGGTAAGTATATCTGAAGCTACAACTTTCTTTTTCTTGGCCATTAATCAAATGTTTGCTATAAAAGTACGAAACGTTTTGACCAAAACGAAGATCTATAAAACAAAAAAGGTTGCCTTTACAGACAACCTTTTCAACTAACCAACTTAATAATAAACAAAAACTTCTATACTATGCCATAAGCTTAGTAAATCTTTTTTTGCTAAGTTTTACGTGTTTTTTCATACCTGTTAAAGCAGTAAAAACTAAATCTTGATTTGTTGCAGCTATTTTCAAGCTGTCTTTTATTGCTTTGTTAGCAACCGTTTGCCATTGCTCTGCAACAACTATCGTTTCACTAACAACATCTTCTGTGGTATTTAGCGCATAATCGTTAGCCGATTCTGCTGCTTTTCTTGTTTTCTTTAATGCTTTAAAAACCATGTTTTTTGGAGCATCTAATATAGATTTTGTACGCATATCAAATTACTTTTTAAAAGTTATGGTATTATTTTGTTGCTTCTGCTTTAACTTCAGCAACTTTAGGAGCTACTTCTGTTTTAACCTCAGCTACTTTTGCAACTGTTTCTTTTTTAACTGCTATTGCTTTTTTAGCTACCGTTGCTTTTGCTTTAGGAGCCGTTTTTGTTACCGTTTTTTTAGTCGCCGTTGTTTTTTTTGCTACTGTCTTTTTAACTGCCGCTTTTTTAGGTGCTGCTTTTGCTACTACCTTAGTAGCTTTAGTTGTTTTACCAACTTTAGCTGTTGTTTTTTTAGCTACCGTCTTTTTAGTTGCTACTGCTTTTTTAGTTACTTTCTTTACTTTCGCTTTAGGCGTCTCTTTCGCTTCTTCAATAATAGCTTCTCCTTTATTAATGATCTTTGAAGCTTGCTCTAACACATCTCCTTTAAGTTCATTATACTTAGCCATTCCCATGTTTTTAATATCCTCGGAAACTTTTTCTGCTTTTTGAACCATTGGGTTTTCAGAAACTTTCTCTGTAATATCTTCTACGATATCCAATACTTTTTTAGCTACTGGATTGTTTATAGCCATATCTTTAGCTTTTTCAACTAATTCTGCATCGTAACCAACTAAATCCTTCATTTTATCTGATCCTGTTACAAACTGTCCTTTTACAGCTTCCGCAGTATCAAAAATCATATTAATTTGTTGCTCTCTTATTTTTTCTGACTTCTTAATTAACTTAGAAGCTAATTTTTGCCATTTTTCACCATTATCTACAACTGTATTTATTGTAGCTATAGATGCATTCACTAATTCTGTGTTAATTTTCTTTACAACATTAGTATCGTTCTTTACTTTACTTGTTGCCTTTTTTGCTACTTTTTTAGTTTTAGTTGCCATAATATATTGTTGTTATTGTGTTGCTATATTTAATTCTGGTACAAACATACAATCAGCGAGTTACAAATGAGTTGCACTTGTGTATGCGTTCCTTTTTATTTTGGAAATTATTTAGATTTTGCTAAAAACTTTACCGCTTTCCCTTTTACTGTTTCTAAAGTACTAAAAACCATATCTTGGTTTTTAGCAGATGCTTTTAAACCTTTCTTTACTAGTTTAGCTGAAAGACCTAATCCTTTTTCTGTTAAGTCAATAGATTTTGTAAATACTTTTTCTGTAGTGTTTATAGCGAAATCATTTGCTTTCGTAGTTAATCCTAATACTTTATTTGTAGTACTGTTGATTAATGTTGCTTTTGTTTTAGTAGCCATAATATATTGTTTAAATGCGTTATATCTTATTTTATGGTACAAACGTACAATCCGGTAGTTACAACTGAGTTACAAAAACGATGTTTAGCGATTTTTTTTTAGAAGGAAGAATAAAAAATTGAGTAAAAATAAGGGTTTACAGTGGAAAATTATTTTTTAAATATTTTACAATTAAATATTTTCAATCTCCTTTAGAAGATTTTTTGTAGCAGGAAGTGGCTCAATACCATATTCCTTATCTAGCACATCAGCACATTTTTGATAGGCTTTTATAGCTTGTGGTCTGTTTCCTTTTTTAATGTACGCTTGCATTTGAAGTCGGTATGCATCTTCCCATGTATTGTCTATTGCAATTGCACATTGTGCTAAACGGATGCTTTCTAACGGATTTTCATTTAATAAAATTTCAGCAAGGATTACATAAGCTCCTAAAATTAGGATTTGAATTTTCTCGCGTTCTTCCGAAGACCAATCTTCAAAAACACGATTGGGTAAATATACACCTCGATATAAGGCAATAGCTTCTTTATAAGCTTCTTTAGCAATGGCTTGATTTTCGCCAAAAGCTTCGTTACCTATTATTATATATTGTTCTAAAGCTTCGACATCCATCCAAACTTTTTCTAAATCCAATTGATAACTAATTCCTTGTCGAATCACAAAACTAGGCTCGGTTCGAGAAGGTCTTTCGGGTTCTAATACTTTATTAACACCATGTAATGCGACTTTAAAATCCCTATCGTCGCCATCTTCCCAAAGATGATCCATGATTTTTTCTTTATGAAGCGCATGCCGTTGTCGATTAGAAATTAAATACTGTAGTAACTGAACAGTTTTATCTCTCCCCCATTTTTTAGAATCTATTTTCTCATCATTTAGCCATAGATTAAACTGTCCCAAAGTCTGAATACGAATAATCGCATCCTTTTGAAACTGTTTTAATTCTATTAATCTATCTGAAAGTGGATTCATGTATAAGGCTTACTTCTTTTTAGTAGCTCGTGTCGTTTTAGCTATTTTCGTAGTTTTGGTTGTTTTTGCAGGAGTGCTAATAGCATCGACTTTAGCATTCAATTTTTTAATCTCATCTGCTAAAGCGTTAATAGAATCTTTTATAGTATTAAAATCAGATCGAGAAGCATTTCGCCATTGATCGATATGTACTTTATCCATTAAGTCTTCCCCCAAATAACTAATCTGATCTTGTATGTTTGCGACTTGCTTTCTAGGATCTTTAATGGTTTCTAGAATTACTTTCGGACCTTCTTTTGAAATGGTTTTCCAAAGCGAAAAACTCTTTTTCAATAGAGAATCCTGCACTTCGGGAGTTTCATGTTTTGTAGCTTGCAGAGTTAAATCAGCTAATTTGGACTGTATAAAAGCTACAGCTTCTTTAAAATCTGAAAAACTTTTATCATCACCGCCTTGCACATGCGATACTTTTCCGCGCCATTGCACCTTAGATTCACCATCTTCTTCAAAAATAATCTGGTTAAACCGAACCATAAAGGATGCTGTTTGGTCTGCTTTTTTAGCCATAATCTTAAAATTTTATCCGTTACAAATTACAATTCTTTTTTGAGAAATGAATTGCTCCGGAAACCGAATACCCTATTTAAGTTTTAAAATAGTTCTTATGCATGCATAGTATTTTAAAATATTTTCAGTACTTTAAATTTTAATTTCTGAAAAAGTTGTTCATGCATAAAAAATACGTCATCGCTTTTGATCAAGGTACAACCAGTACTAGGACCATTATTTTTGATGAAAAAGGTACTATTGTAGGTGTTTCGCAAAAAGAACTAACACAATATTATCCAGAATCTGGTTGGGTAGAACACGACCCTATTGAAATATATAACGACCAGAAAGAAACGTTTGAAACCGTTTTAAAAGACACCGGAATTCTTCCAGAAGAGATTGCAGCCATAGGAATTACCAACCAAAGAGAAACTACTGTGGTTTGGGATAAAGAAACAGGCAAACCTATCTACAATGCCATTGTTTGGCTAGATAATAGAACCAAAAACATTTGTAAGACTTTAAAAAAAGATGGCTTAGGAACTTATGTTCGAGAGCATACCGGTTTGGTTATTGATGCCTATTTTTCGGGAACCAAATTAAAATGGATTTTAGATAACGTACCAGAAGTACGTAAAAAAGCCGAAGCGGGACAACTACTTTTTGGAACGATAGATAGTTGGTTGATTTATAAATTTACCAACGGAAAGCAGCACGTTACAGACCATACCAACGCTTCCCGAACCATGCTGTATAATATTAAAGATTTAAAGTGGGACGCTACGTTGTTGGCTGCTTTAGATATTCCGAAATCGATGCTGCCAGAAGTAAAAACCTCCTCTTCTAATTTTGGAGCTGTAACGTATAACGGAATAGAACTTCCAATTTATGGTGTTGCTGGAGACCAACAGGCAGCTTTGTTCGGACAAGGAGGATCGGAAGCAGGAATTGCAAAAAACACTTATGGCACGGGTTGCTTCCTATTGCTCAATAATGGAAAAGATTATGTGTCTTCTAAAAACGGACTCATCACCACATTAACATGCAGCTTACCCAACGAACCTGTCAACTATGCATTAGAAGGTAGTATTTTTATTGGTGGAGCATCTATACAATGGTTACGCGATAAGTTGTTATTCATTAAGGATGCAAAAGAAACCGAGGCTATTTGTAAAAGTATTCCGCCATTACAAGATTTATATGTGGTTCCCGCTTTTGCAGGATTAGGAGCGCCATATTGGGATGCCAATGCAAAAGGTGCTATCTACGGAATCACCCTAGATATTGGAAAAAATGAAATTATTAAAGCAACCATTGAAGCTTTAGCCTACCAAACCAAAGATGTTATAAAAGCGATGGAAGAAGATAGCGGAAAAACACTAACTTCCTTAAAAGTCGATGGTGGTGCAAGTGCTAACAATTACCTGATGCAATTTCAATGTGATATGCTTGATGTTATTGTGGAAAGACCAACAATGCTAGAAATTACTGCTCTTGGAGCTGCCATGTTAGCAGGACTAAAAGCTGGAATTTGGTCTAGAAAAGACATGGAATCCATTCGAGATATAGATCAAGTTTTTACGCCAAAAATGGATATAAAAACAAGAACTCAAAAATATGCAGGCTGGTTGTCGGCTATTAAAAGAACCAAAACCTTTAATGACGAGGAGTAAATATTATGAAAGCAAAACCATTTTCTATTTTACATAGAGCCGAAGATCTTAAAACCGTAAGCACCCAAAAATTTGATCTTGTTATTATTGGTGGTGGTGTTACAGGAGCTGGAATTGCTTTAGATGCTGCATCACGAGGACTGAAAACATGTTTGATTGAAAAAAATGATTTCGCTTCTGGAACTAGTAACAAATCTACAAAACTAATTCATGGCGGTTTGCGTTATTTAAAGCAATTGGAAATTGGTTTGGTAAGGGAATCTGGTAGAGAACGTGCTATTGTACATAAGCTAGCACCGCATTTAGTGATTCCAGAAAAGATGCTTTTACCGCTTGTTGAAGATGGTACTTATGGTAAAATGATGACTTCTATCGGATTAAAAGTATATGATTTTTTAGCCGATGTAGAAGGTGACGATCGTAGGAGAATGCTAGACAAAGCAGAAACTTTAAAAAAAGAACCATTGCTTGATGCCGAGACGATTCTTGGTAGTGGTTATTATTCGGAATACAGAACAGATGATGCGCGACTCACCATCGAATTACTAAAAAAAGCTTCCGAATTTGGAGCAACCATTCTTAATTATTGTGAAATGGACTCCTTTGTTTACAATACCAAAAAGGAAATAAAGAGTATTCAATGTATCGATCATAATTCCGGAGAAACCTTTACCATTACATCTAGAAATTTCGTTTCTGCTACTGGTCCGTGGGTAGATAAATTAAGAGAGAAAGACGCTTCCAAAAACAACAAACATTTACACCTAACAAAAGGAGTACATATTGTTTTTCCTATTGAAAAATTCCCATTACAACAATCTGTTTATTTTGATGTGGCCGATGGACGTATGATATTCGCAATACCGAGAGGAAGAGCAACCTATGTTGGTACCACAGACACCGACTATTTTGGAAACTTAGATCGCGTAGTTACTACAAAAGCAGATATTCATTATTTGCTAGATGCCGTTAATGATGCATTTCCAGATATTCATTTAAAGGAAAAAGATATTGAATCGAATTGGGCTGGGTTACGTCCATTAATACATGAAGAAGAAAAAGATCCTTCCGAATTATCTAGAAAAGATGAAATATTTGTTTCTAAAAGTGGCTTAATTTCTATTGCTGGTGGAAAATTAACAGGCTACAGAAAAATGGCACAACGGGTTATGGATGCCGTTGTAAAAACGATGACTGACAAGCAAGAGTCTAAATTAAAAGATTCGTATACCGAAAAAATTGCGCTTACCACAAATGCAATGACTTCCTCTAAAGAAGTGAAAAAATATCAAAAAAAATTACGATTGAAGCTTCAAGAAGTCGGAATAGAAAACGAATATTTTGCGTGGTATTTGACTTCCAATTATGGTAAACAAGCGAATGATATACTAGAAAAAATGCAATCCTTTACCGATGAAAACCCGGAATCTAGATTAATTAGAGCCGAGTTATGGTATGGTATACATCATGAAATGATTAATAGTCTTGCCGATTTCTTTGTACGAAGAACCGGTAGACTGTATTTTAATATTTCTAGTGTTGCAAAATATGAATCGCTTATAATTAAAGACTGTACGCAATACCTAAATTGGGATGCTGCTCGCAGTACAAAAGAAAAAGAAACATTAAGCATTCTTGTAAAAGATGCTACTCACTTTTATGATGCGGAGTTGAAATAAAGCTTCCTAAAAATTAAACCCGAAACTCCCCGTAATACCAAATTTTCTGGCGTCTGGATAATTGGTTTTGTCTAGATAATTTCCTCTAAAATTAAAATCGATTCTAAAGACTTTAAAGATGTTATCTATACCAAAACTGTATTCATAGTACGCTTTGTTACTTGGTGCTTTATAAACTAACCCAGAAGCATTAAGTGCTCTGTTTTCATTGGAAACTTCACCAACAACCGCTCTAAATCCAACTATCTCTCTCCAGTTTAACTTACGTAAAAAAGGAATTCTCGAAAAGAAGCGACCATTAAAATTATGTTGTATATGCATAGACGCATACGTATCGGTTACAAACTCGTAATAATCTAGGTTAGAAAAGGTGTTATAAATAGAGAAATAACTCTGGTTTCCAGGAACGATACTTAATAGTCCTAACGGAACTTCCCCAAAGGTTTTCCCTACTTCTAGTGTAGTGTATAATCTTCCTAAGCCTCCAACAGACCAAGGCTGTAAGTATGAAAATTGTAGTTTAGTATAATCAAAATCACTATTAAACATGTTTTGATTACCATTGCTTACTTGTGCAAATATTCTTGCAAAATTATCATTTGCTTCTCGACGTTCTACACCATAACCTGTCATCTTTCTTTTCGGAAAATAAGAAACAGATAAAGAACTTTCAAATTGTTTTACTTCCGATTCTACTCCTGTTGGTGTATTATAATCTAAACTAAACGTTGGCGATGCCGATTCTAAAGTTCTGTAATTTCCGCTTAATCTAAAAACCACATTTCTTACCGGTTCCATTTCTACGGCAAGACTGGTTAGATTAATAGATGTTAATTTATCATTAGTTCCAGTTCCTACAATGGATGAGGACGCTAAGCTTCGACCTAAAACATCGGTAGATGTGGTTAAGCTTGCTCCTATTTGTTCTACATCTCTTCGGTTTCCACCAGAAATAATAAATCTATTTTTTTTGTTTAAAAGTACTTTTCCAGAAATACCATATTTAAACTTATCATCTTTAAAACCATAAGCGGTATATCCCTCTATACGCCAAAGATCATTTTGCCCGAAATACGTTCTTCCTCCAGCTCTTAATCGCACACCTTCTACTTCATTAAAACCAAAAGTAGAAAATATGGGTCCGTAATCTAAATTTAAACTTGGCATTTCTATATATCCGGATGCCAGAATGCTTCCTACATTATAAAGACGCTTAAACTTTTTAACGGTTTTTAAAGTGTCTAGCATTTTGTACACCCCTTTTTCGTCTTTACTTAAAGCTTCCATTCGGTTATCTTCCCAAAAGTCGTCTTCTCTATTATAGACATCCTTATCGTAATTATACACTTCCTGACTGTAGAATTTTTCGTCTTTCGGGATATCAAAAGCATAATTATCGTACAAAGTAGTACGCTTACCGTAAACACCACGAGCTTCTTCCTTTTTATTAAAAGAGAAATCCGACATAAAATAATCTCGTTTTAATAATAGTAACGAATCATTTAATACATCAAATTCTTGCTCTATATAAATTTCTTTTACCCAGTTTATATTGGCGCTTTTAGAAGCTTGCATGTTGATTTCCTTAATGGCATACGTAGTATCTGCAACCCAAAAATCTCCTTTAAAAGTCAGTTCGTTTTTACGTCTTGGATAATAGATGATGTTGTAACACCATTTATTATCTCTGTATGTACTATCGGATAAAACGTAATTATAGGTATTTATTCCTGTTCTAGAAATTGGACTAACAAAACTCTTATCAAAAAACTTAAGGTAGTTATCATAGATATCAAACTCAGAATACAGATCATTTACAAAATCAATAATGACTTGATTATCGCTAAAGCCGGAGTTTTTATTTCCTAGTAAATCTATTTTTTCTTTATTAATGGTATTGTCTCCATAAATTTTAGAAACAGCTTCATTAATAAATATTGGTAAGTAGGTTTTTCCTGTAANACGAGAAGTATCCACCTCATTAAAAACAAACTCCATTCCTTTAAATAGCTTACTTTTAATAAGGGAA
>JGI24723J26617_10003814_pt1 | contig 10713 bp, 10 predicted proteins | sample Cruoilmetagenom6_FD_26617 | JGI IMG/M metagenome (IMG submission 26617) | reverse complement strand
TGTTGTTGAGCAAGAGCCTGTATACGAACCAGCTCCTGCGCCAGCACCAGAGCCAGAGCCAGCACCGATTGTTGTTGAGCTTCCTGGTGACATGATCATCTACTTTGGTTTTGATAGTGCTGAGCTAGACTGGGCTGCTAAAGAAGTGGTTGCAGCCGCTGTTGCAGCTTACAACGAGCATGGTAGTGCAAAAATCGCTCTTGGTGGTCACGCTGACCGCGCGGGTGCTGACGATTATAACCAAGCACTTTCACAAGCACGTGCAGACGCTGTCCTGGCAGCGCTTGTTGAAGCTGGTGTTGATGCTTCTATGATTTGGGCTGAAGCACACGGCGAGCATGACGCAGCAGTGTCAACAGCTGACGGTGAGCGTAACGATATGAACCGTCGTGTAGAAGTTACCTTCTCACTCGGTATGTAAGTTAAGCGATATAAGTTTTTTAAAGGGCGGTCTTCGGATCGTCCTTTTTTTGTGGTATAAAAAAGCTCCAACAATATGTGGAGCGTGGGGGAGGGAAAGTGGTGCCGCCACCAAGATTCGAACTCGGGGCCTGATGATTACAAATCGGCAGATTTTTCGACAATGGGTGCAAATATTTTTCTTATTATAGTTGTATGTTAGTGTTTTACATTATACACGAAGTAAATATGTTAGGTTGTAACGATAATTGGCATTTGATAACTTATTACATGATTTACTCCAATTATAGTGGACAATAGGAGAGAGATGATGGGTAAAGATAATATTCATGGCATTAATTTCAAATTGGCTGGCTTCATTCCTTATTGGCTATTCTCACTGATCTGGATTTTAGTTACTACTTGGTCCTTCTGTGAGTACACACAAGCGACGGTAGAATCCGTTTTGATTTTTATTGGTTCTCAAGCTATCGTTGTTGCGAGTGTGATAACTGCTGTTTACGCGATGAGAAATCATCGAGCAACAAACAATCAGGTTGATTTAGACAAAAAGCAAAAAGCTTTCGATATTGCTTGCAGGTGGAGTGAATTAAAAGAGAACCGTCAAGGCGTTCATAGAGCTAGGAAAGAGCTTAAGGGAACATCCGAAACGGATGGAATATCAGAAAAAGGAATGATCGCTAAGATTAAGTCGGAAGAGTACCGTATAGATTTCTTTATGGTATTTGGTTTTTTTGAACAAGTGGCGGGTTCAATAGCAAATGATTTAGCGGATGAGGAAGTTTATTATGCTCAAATTAGATCAGCTGTTGTTAACCATTTCGAGGTATGGAATTTTTGGATTATAGAATTGCAAAAAGATCAACCCTATGTGTATTGTCAAGCAGAAGCCTTGGCAGCAAAATGGAATAGTCGAATGACGCAAGAACGTCAAAGCACTTGATTTATTGATGAAAAGTACCATATGGTGTGTATACACCGTTATATTTAACGAGAAAGGAAATGCTATGTTTAGAGAGGAAGAAGAATAATAATAATTATTCTATTAATAAACTTAGTTGAATCTTCAGAAAAACCCGCTTCGGCGGGTTTTTCATACCCTTAATACCATAAAAGATGCCCATAATTCCAAAATGTGGCAAATTTTGCCAAATAAAAGTGTCAAACCTTTTGAGTGTTCATGGGTGTATTTTATTTAAGATTTTGATTTTAAAGAGGTTTAAGTGGTGCCGCCACCAAGATTCGAACTCGGGGCCTGATGATTACAAATCAACTGCTCTACCAACTGAGCTATAGCGGCGTGTCACATTAAGGTAGGGCGTTTGCCCCTTGGACGTCGAACTATGTATCGCAAGTGTTACCATTCGTCTAGTTTATTTTTCAATTTTTTTTGATGGCAAAAAATACGCTGTTTCATTGACAAGTCCTGTTGGGCTTGCATAATTCCATTTGGGATCAGTGAAGGGAATAATATTGGGTGACCATGTCACTAAAACCTCGTTTACCGAGCAAGATTATAGCCGTTTTAAAGAGACGCTAGATGAACAACTAGATATCTTTAAAGAGGTTATTAACGCCCCTAATTTTGGCTCTGATCCGTTGATGATAGGTGCTGAGCTTGAGGTCTACCTTATTGACGATGACGCTGTGGTGTCGCCCAAAGCACCTGATTTGCTAGCAGCCCTAAAAGATGACCAGTTTCAAAATGAGATTAACACCTATAATCTGGAGTTGAACCTTTCTCCGCAGAGCATTGCGGGTAAGCCATTCACTGCTTTACTGGCGGAAATGCGCGCTAAAACCGACAATCTGGAAAAAGTGGCGGCCCAAAATGATGTGAATATAATTCCCATCGGCATTCTACCAACCCTGAAGGAAGAGCATCTTCAGCGGGGCTACATGACGGATGAGCCAAGATATGAAGTTATAGATGATCAGCTCCAAGCAATGCGAGGGCGCTCATTTGAGATTAATATACAGGGCGAGGAAAAGGTACAGCTTAGCTGTGATGATGTGACCACTGAAGGGGCAAATACCTCTTTTCAAGTGCATATGATGGTCGAGCATGAGCGCTTTGCAGATATCTTTAATGCGGCACAGCTAACAATGCCTTTTGTGGTGGCCGTTGCTGCTAACTCAAGTGTTTTGTTAGGCAATCGTGCGTGGGATGAATCGCGAATAGCCTTGTTTAAACAGTCACTGGATGTGCGCGTCAGGGATGAGGTCAACTGGCGAGAACCCGCGCGGGTGTCTTTTGGTCGGGGTTGGGTGCGTCGTGATGCTTGGGAGCTATATGCTGAGACCGTTGCACTTTACCAGCCCATACTGCCTATAACTTACGGGGAGCCGACGAGAGACCAGTGGCAGCATGGAAAGTTACCAAAGTTTAGAGAGCTAGCGCTGCATATGGGTACTATTTGGCCTTGGAACCGCCCAGTATACTCAAACAAAGGTAATGGTCACGTGCGCATTGAGTTTCGTGCAATACCCGCGGGGCCTACCTCGCTTGATATGGTCGCCAACGCAGCTTTTGCTATAGGTATGGCAGTTGGTATGGCTGATACTGATCAAGAGTATTTAGCGTCTATCCCGCATAATTATGCTGAATATAATTTCTACCGCGCGGCACAAGATGGTATGGATGCGAAGGTCTTATGGCCGTTGAAAAATTTACATCTCCCAGAAGAAGTATCCTTAACCGATGTGTTACCTTTGATGCTGAAATACGCAAAAACTGGTCTTAAAAAACTTTCTGTTGATGATAGCGAAATTGAACTGTACTTGGGTGTGATAGAAAAACGTATTGCCAGTGGTATCACAGGTGCCAGGTGGCAAAGATATACCCATCGCTACTTAGAAGATAAGTACGATAAAGATAAGGCGTCGCGCATGTTGGTTGAGCTCTATATTGAAAATGCACGGTCTTGTGTGCCTGTCTCAGAGTGGGAAAAGATATGGCTGTAACCACTTTGGGTGACTTTAAAACTTTAAAAAACCCAACGGTTGAACACCTAAAGACAGCAGTAACGTCTTTTTTGAGCAGTTTGACTGGCCCAACAATTATTGACATAGACGGTGCTGACCAAAGCCGTACTCGCGTTATATCCACCTTAATACATGGTAATGAGCCGTCTGGCTTTTTTGCAGTGCATAAATGGTTGCTGGAGGGACACACCCCAGCGACCAACGTGCGCTTCATTATATCCTCTGTGTTGGCCGCCAAAGCAACGCCCACATTTAGTCACCGCCACATAGAAGATGAGGAAGACCTAAATAGGTGTTTCTCTAGTGAAGGAAGTAGCGTGGTGTATGACCGCGCAAGGGCAATGAAAACGATTATAGAAGATGTGTCGCCTGAATGTGTGATCGATCTGCATAATACATCTGGCTCTGGCCCGGGTTTTGCTGTGACTACAAAAAACGACGCAGCTCATAAGTATCTGGCGGCCTTTTTTGTCAAACGTATGATTATGACAGGTATTCGCTTAGGTGCGCTGATGGAGGTGGACTTTGGCTGCCCTATTATAACGATTGAATGTGGCGGTGCTAAAGATAGTAGCTCCGATGACATTGCTTATGAAGGCATTCGCGATATTTTGTCCGCGAGAGATTTAGATAGTGAAAATCAAACAGACGCAGTTGAAGTTTTAGATCACCCCATGCGGGTTGAGATATCTCCTAACATATCTTTGGCATACGGCACGGTAAAAGATGCAAATTGTGTTGTGACNATGCGAGCAGATATCGAAAGCTGCAATACNGGCGTGACGATTAAAGGCACTAAACTTGGTTGGGTTGCTGATCGCGACCTGACGGCTTTTAGTGTCGTTGATGAGACGGGCAGGGACGTCACCAGCACTATTTTAGGCATTGAGGGCGAAAGCATCATCACCCAGCAAGACCTGCGGATCTTTATGGCAACCACCCGTGCAGATATCGCGCATGAAGACTGTTTGTTTTATGTAGTGCCTGTCACTGCCTAGGTCTTTTATGCTGATCATAGGTGTTATAGTGGTGTTTCGAATCTAGCGAATCTCTGTCCTAAATCAGCATGAAATACACTATATCAACTAATGTAACACAGCCAGTAGCATATTATTTATCATCTTAAGTATATGAAATAACACGTATTTATAATTAAATACGTAATAGGTGTTGACGCATGCGCATAGGTGTATTACATAAGTAGCACACCGAGACGATAAAGCGCCTCAAACAATAAGAGCCATAAGGCCACAAACGAAGAGGCGAGACAGCGGGGATAAGATCCAGAACGGACGACCCGCTCGGTGTAAAGATTAAAGACAAGGCCCGAGACACGACAGCGAAGGCCCGCACTAAAAAGGGATAGACCAGAAAACTGGCACCCTACTACCCCGCAAGGGGGCTTCTAAATGAAGCACAAAAAGAGGCTTAAGGCCCGAGAACGAAGCGAGGAGAAGAAGAATGACTTTTAATTTAGCAGATAAGATGGAACAGGCGGCAGTGCGAATGTTATCGCGACTGTCGAGCGTTGTTACCAGCGACACATTGGGCGCCCGCGCTCAAGTGCGTTTTCATCTTTTATTCGCGTAACACAGTGGGAGAATTAGTATGACGCCGGAATGGAGCGAAGATCAGCCGATCTACCGGCAGTTGAAGGACAAAGTGGCACACGCCATTTTGGACGGAGCCCTTAAAGAAGGGGAAGCGTTGCCTTCAGTGCGTAGTGTAGCGGTTGATATGCAAATCAATCCGATCACAGCTTCCAAAGCATATCAGGAGTTGGTTATGGACGGTTTAGTTGAAAAGCGTCGCGGCTTGGGCATGTTTGTGCTCGATGGTGCGCGTGATCAGTTATTGAGCGGGGAGCGCGAGCGTTTCCTTACAGATGAATGGCCAAGAATTCTTGGCGCAATTGCGCGGTTAGGTTTGTCATTTGATGACTTACCAAAAACTGCCACCAAACAATAAGAAAAGGGACGAGACATGACTAATGTTGTAGAAGCACGTAACCTTTCAAAAAACTTCGGTGATTTTGTTGCGCTAGACAGTGCCAGCTTTGATATTCCGCTAGGTCGGATTGTTGGAGTTATCGGTGCGAACGGCGCGGGCAAAACAACTATGCTCAACGCTATTTTGGGCATTGCGTCTTATGACGGTGAGCTTAGTGTAATGGGGTTGAACCCAGCTAAGGAACGCGCCAAGTTGATGAATGATGTTTGCTTCATCTCTGATGTAGCAACGTTGCCTAAGTTCATGAAAGTAAGTGATGTTTTGGATTACGTCGAAAGTGTACATCCGAAATTTAGTCGCGAACGCGCCATGAGCTTTGTAAACAAAACATCCATTCCACTAGACAAAAAAGTGAAAGCACTTTCAAAAGGCATGACCACACAGCTTCATTTGGCTGTTGTTATGGCGATTGACGCGAAACTTTTGGTCTTGGATGAGCCGACACTCGGCCTAGACATCATCTTCCGTAAAAACTTCTATTCAGCTTTGCTTGAAGAGTATTTTGACGAAGAGCGTACCATCGTGATCACCACGCACCAAGTGGAAGAGATCGAACATATCTTAACAGATGTGATCTTTATAAAAGATGGTCGTATTGTTCTTGATACCGATATGGACAGCCTGGGTTCACAGTTCATCGAGTTGATGGTTGATCCAGGTAAAGAGGGCGAAGCCGATGCGCTTAACCCAATTTCCAAAGGTGCAGCCTTCGGTCAAAAAACATATGTTTATAAAAGTGTAGACCGTGAAACGCTAAAAGCACTTGGGGAGACCCGTCGTTTGGGCCTTGCTGATGTGTTCGTGGCAACCGTAGAAGGAGCAGAATAATGTTAAAAAATAATAGCTTCATAGCCCTTGTTAAAAGGGAAGTTCTTGAAAATCAGAACAGCTTTATCAAAGTGCCGGCCATTGTTTTAGGCATTGTCATTCTGTTGGTTATCGCTTTTGTGATGGGCCTTACACAGTTTGATTTCTTCCATGATTCAAATATGGAAGGCGTTAGTGATTTTGGCGATATGGTTGCTCTAGCATCCTCTGAAGCCACAAAAGAAGGCGTACCTTTCAACTTTGCAATCACCGCAGGGTATTGGGGTATCTCATATCTTCCTNTGATGATCCTACCGTTCATCGTGTTCTTTAGCTTGCTTGGTAGCTTGTATGAAGAACGTCGTGACCGCACGATCATGTTCTGGAAGTCTATGCCTATCTCTGACTGGCAAGAAGTTTTGGCTAAAATAGTAGCCTCAGCTGTTGTTGCTCCGATGTGTGTGCTTGCAGTGATCATCGTTGGTCAACTTATAGCAGCGGTTATCTTGAGCCTAACATCCCTTGTACAGGGCGGACCATTCTTCGTGATGTGGCCTCTTTGGACAATGTTCATCAGCTGGATCCATGTTTTCATAGTCTATATGGTTTACATCGCTTGGATATTACCTTTGCTTTCATGGTTGGTGCTAGCATCAGCCTACGCCCCACGCATGCCTTTCATGTACGGTGTATTACCACCAGTACTTGTCGCGGTTGTCCAAGGTGTATTCTTTGATAGCACAGCTTTCCTAGAGTGGATGGGCGAGCGTATGTCAGGTATCGGTATCATTAATGATATGGATGTTAATGTGAACCTCGACAAGGCCGGCAGCGTTGAGGGTATCCTAGATTTCTCAATCCTAGGCAATCTAATCGGTAATGTTCTCATGACCGGCGGTTTCTGGTTCGGCCTTGTGGTAGCAGGTGGCTTCTTGTACGGCGCAGTAGAGCTTCGTAAGCGCGCCATCTAAGGCGAGACTTAAAAAACAAATTAAAAAGGCTGGTAGCAATACCGGCCTTTTTTGGTTAGTAAGGGCTGAAATTAGATTAGAAAGCCGATCATGACCACTCAAACTCAAGACACACCCAAGACTATAGCGATTATCGGCGGAGGCCCAGCAGGGCTTATGGCGGCAGAGCGGCTTACGGGCAAGGGCATGAACGTGCAAGTGTTTGAGGCTATGCCCACACCAGGACGCAAGCTCCTTATGGCGGGCAAGTCTGGGCTAAACATTACCCACAGCGAAGACCTGGATAATTTTATAAGCCGCTACGGTAAGGCTGCTAGCTGGATTAAGCCACAAATTGAGGCTTTTACTCCGTTTAACATTCGGCGCTGGGCAGAGGCTTTGGGGCAGGAGACCTTTACTGGTAGTTCAGGTCGTGTGTTCCCTAAAGTAATGAAGGCATCGCCGCTGCTGCGCGCATGGCTAACACGCCTTGATGATGAGGGCGTAACCATAAACACAAATCACACTTGGATGGGCTGGAGCGACGACGGTGCGCTACGGTTCGACACTAAAGACGGTGAAAAGCTAGTGACCCCTGACGCAACGATCTTGGCGCTCGGCGGTGGCAGCTATCCACGGCTTGGCTCCAATGGGGCTTGGCAAGAGATTTTGGCAGATAAGGGCGTGGCGCTTAGCCCCCTAAAGCCTGCTAACGTTGGCTTCCTAGTGAACTGGAGCGATAGTTTCAAAGAGCGTTTCGCTGGTGAACCAGTGAAAGCAGTTAGGCTCAGTGCGGGCGAACAGCGCATTAAGGGTGAATTTGTCATCAGTGGCTACGGTGTTGAGGGCAGTGCGGTCTATATGATGTCAGCAACGCTCAGAAACCAACTAGAAGCAGGCGACACGGCGACGCTGACGCTGGACCTAGCACCTGACCGCAAAGAAGATAAGCTTATCGCATCGCTCATGCGCCCACGGGGTAAAAACTCTATCTCCAACCATCTACGCAAAGTGGCGGGCATCAAGGGCGTGAAAGCGGCATTGCTGCGTGAAGGGCTGGACAAAGAAGCCTTTAATGACATGGCGGCCTTAGCGCGCGGCATCAAGGCTTGCCCTGTTACCATCACGGGCATGCGCCCCATGGAAGAGGCCATCAGCACCGCAGGCGGCGTTAAAATTGACGGTCTTAACCGCGACTTGATGCTAACAGCGCTTGAGGGCGTGTTCGTGGCGGGTGAAATGGTCGACTGGGAAGCCCCAACGGGCGGTTACTTGCTGACAGCGTGCTTGGCACAGGGCGCTATGGTCGGCGAAACGGTTGCCACTTACTTGGGCTATGAAGAGCTAGACGCTGACGAAGAGGCCGAACGTGTTGAAATAGCACTCGAGAAGGCACTGGATTAATAGATTAGTAAGGTGTTTCCATAACGTTGGTGACAGAGCCTAGTGGGTGAGAATCTGTAGCTGGGAAATGAGCAGCGTTTGCCTGGTACCAACCATTATAGGGATTATCATCTCCTTTAAGTTCCTGAATAGTATATTCCCCAATAATGCCATTTACTTCACATCTAGCCGTTCCGTTGATAACAAATTCATACTCTCGCCAAAGAATATTATTCATATCAAATACACAGCGACCTTTTTCCTCAAAAGCATGGTATGGTCCAGTCTTACCGTTTTCTTTCATCCACCTAGAAGTGTATTGGTAAATGTGACTAGGCCCGCCGTTGAACCTTTCCATTATTTTTATTTTTCCATTCAAAGGCCATGGTTGCTCATACGCTTTATCCATAACAAGACCTGTGAGCAGAGCTACAATTACCGTCAGAAAAAACATGGACTTTAATAAGTGGTTTGAAATGAATAATCTCATTTTATGGTTTTCCTCTTCCATCGGCTGTAAAGCTATACGTTCGAGTGGGCATCAATTTAATAGTAACACCATCTGAATAAAGTTTATCTGGAGGCCACCTAAAACACCCCATAAATCAGCGACAGCATCTGGGTGGCGGTTAATACGGATGCCACCTAATATAATAGCAGCATTCATAAGCGTACTTGTTCCATCAGCTACCCAATTATAGTCTCCAAGGTCAAAAGTCATAGTTGCTTTAACTTCATAACGAGTATCTTTATTTACCTTAATTGTGCCAATTATATGACCATGGAACCGCCCAATGCCTCTCCCACTTTTAGTTGAAACAAGCGACAATGTTGTCATATTAAAACCAACTCCCTCAATATCAAAAATTTCCTTATTTCCACTTTTAAGGGCTTTCTTATATGCAGCACTGGCTTTTCCACCACCGCGTATACTTTCTTGAATCTGTTTTTCTATGTCGAGGACATCTTCTACTTCAAATTGTGCTGGGTCCAGATAATAAGGTCTCCCATTGCTCCAGTTAAAGTGGTTTTGGATACCTTGATTGCTTTGATTTTTTGTAGGAGTGAGTGTTTGTTTATCAAAGCTGCCTATTATTGAAGGCTTATCTTGTACGACAGCAGCAATACTCAAATCACCATGCACCGTGACGGAGCCGTCTTCGTCGCCTGCTGTGACGGTGTAGCCTGCCTTACGCATATAGATGCTGATGATAGAGGTAACGCCCATGGGCAGAGCTTTGTAAAAATCACCAGTGCTACTGAGCCAACCGTTGCCGGGGACGGTGAGTTTGATCTGGAGTTTACCGTCTTCTGATACTTTGATGTCTTCGCTTTTCAGCCGAAGAGGAAGGGCTTGTTTTTCACTAATACGGGTCAAGCACTCGCTTAGTTGCTCTGCCACTGCTGAGGGCAGGGGCATGTCAGCCACCTCAGGGATATCCAGCGCCCATAGCTCATCTGGGCAACTCATAACATGGTCAGCGGCGACAATAGGCTTCATGTCATCGTACAGAGCTGTAGACGTTTTGCACAGCGCTGTTAGGAACGGACCTCTGGCTTCCATATGTATCTTTTTGCCACTGTCATCGACAGGGATGCCCAGGGCTTTATGTGCTGCGACTATCGCTTTGTAGTAACCTTTTTCCGTATTCTTACCGCTGATGGGTCCGTTGTAGTAGCCAAGGTTTTTTATATGAGCCTGAATCATTTTTATAGAGACAATTAAGTTTAGGGAGTTGGGTATATCGGGTATTTGTGTGATCATTTTCATTGTATTTTCTCCTGTTTGTTTGTGGCCTCAGTCGCCGGACGCGCTATCCGCGCTCAGGCTTCCCGCGAAAAGTCGCGGACGCGCAGTCGCGCTTGCCTCACGACTTGTCGTCGTTCGGTTTGAGCTTAATTTTTAAGATAGGTGACTGAAGTCATTAAAAAGGCCCGCGCTGGGCGGACCTTGTAACTCTGACTAAATATTGCCTTATAGCGGGGTGCTTGTCAAGATAATTAACCTATTTGGTTATATTATAAGATATAGACATAGACCGCGATGAAGTGGCTGTAGCTGCCCGCGATGACAAAAAGATGCCAAATAACGTGGGTGTAGCGGATGGATTTGAGCGCGTAAAATATCGCACCAACCGTATAAAACGCCCCGCCGATA
>JGI24723J26617_10003809_pt1 | contig 10724 bp, 6 predicted proteins | sample Cruoilmetagenom6_FD_26617 | JGI IMG/M metagenome (IMG submission 26617) | reverse complement strand
GCAAGGATCGTGCCCAATTCCCCGCCCCACTTGGCAACCAGCGGCTCGGCATTCTGGACAAGCTTGAGTTCCTTGGCGATCCAGCTGTCGCGCACGGCAGCGTCATAGTCGGCCAGTTCGTCATGTTCGCGATCTGCGGCAATCGCGGCGGCAATCGAATCCGCTGCAAGCATGCCGCTCTTCATCGCGGTGTGCGTGCCTTTGATCCGGGGCACGTTGACGAACCCTGCTGAACAACCGGCAAGGACACCGCCGGGAAAGCACAGGCGCGGAACGGACTGCCAACCGCCTTCGTTGATGACGCGCGCACCATAAGCAACGCGCTTGCCACCTTCAAGAATGGCGCGGATGTCCGGGTGCTGTTTCCAGCGCTGGAATTCCTCGAACGGAAAGATGTAGGGATTCTTGTAATCGAGCGCCGTGACGAACCCGAGGGCGACCTGATTGTTCGACTGGTGATACAGGAAACCGCCGCCCCAGCTGTCAGTTTCAGACATCGGCCAGCCTTGGGTGTGGATCACGCGGCCCGGCACGTGCTTGTCCGGGTCGATGTCCCACAATTCCTTTGTGCCAATGCCGTAAACCTGAGGCTCGCAATCGGCTTCAAGGTCAAACTTTGCTTTCAAGGTCTTGGTCAGATGCCCGCGTGCGCCTTCGCANAACACCGTATACTTGCCGTGAAGCTCCATNCCTGGCTGGTANTCGCCCTTCTGGCTGCCGTCGGCGGCAACGCCCATGTCCCCGGTCGCGACGCCATAGACCGCGCCTTTGTCGTCATAGAGGACTTCAGCGGCAGGAAAGCCCGGGAAGATTTCGATTTCCAGTTCTTCGGCCTTTTCGGCCAGCCAGCGGCACAGATTGCCAAGCGAACCGGTATAATTCCCCTCGTTCGTCATAAACGGTGGCTGGATGATGTGGGGCAGCGGAAATTTGCCCTTTTTCGTCAAGTTCCAGTGCCAGTTATCAGTGACCGGGGTTTCAGCGAGCGGACAATCCTGCTCACGCCACTCCGGAAACAGTTCGTCGAGCGCCTTGGGATCGACGGTCGCACCGGAAAGAATATGCGCGCCAATCTCTGACCCTTTTTCAAGGACACAGACTGCCAGCTCGGCATTGACTTGCTTAAGTCGGATCGCAGTTGACAGGCCGGCAGGCCCGCCTCCAACGATAACGACGTCATACGGCATTGATTCACGTTCGCTCATAGCCTGCCCCGGTCCTGAAATTTGTGTCTTGGGTCAAAAAAATTCGTGTGATTCAGCCTTGATTGGTGGTGAGCCAGAGGTCAAGACCAGACAATGGACAAACGGCCCGTTCCAGACATTGCCCAAGCTCTTTCCGGCGCGCTCGATTGGTGGCGTGAGGCTGGCGTCGATGCAGGTTATTCTGACGAACCGCTGTGCTGGACCGAGCAGAAACCCTCTGAAACGGACTTGCCGCCAGTCGCAGATGAACCCAAAGCGCAAACCCCGGCCAAACCGCGCCGCGATCAAGCCCCGGCTGTAGAAGCAGCCCCAGATCCCGGCATTGATCGTGCGGCAATGCCCACCGATCTGGCAGGCTTTGCACAATGGTGGCTAAGCGAACCTGCCCTTGCCGAAGGGGCGAAGTCTGCACGCATCGCGCCGCGCGGGGCCAAGGGCGCGGCACTGATGGTTGTCGTGCCAGAGCCGGAGCGTGAAGACCGCGATACCCTGCTTGGCGGGCCTCAGGGACGGCTGCTCGATGCGATGCTGGCAGCAATGAAACTCGACGAAGCGCAGGTCTATCGAGCCAGCGTCTTGCCGCGCCACATGCCCGGCGCAAACTGGGACGCGATCGGCGCTGCGGGCATCGGCGATGTGCTGGCACACCACATTTCGCTCGTGGAGCCAAAACGACTGGCTATATTCGGTGCAAATATCTTGCCGCTCACAGGGAACGATCCACCTCAAGGCCCTGCGGATTTACGTATTTTTAAGCATAAGGAGGCAAGCATTCCTTTGCTTGCCTGCCGAAGCCTCGCCGCCTTGCTCGAACAACCGCGGTGGAAGGCCAGAGTCTGGCAAGCATGGCTAGACTGGACAGGGTAAATTCCGGTTTCCAAACTGGAGTTGCAAGCAGGGATCGGAAGAGACTTGAAGATTTCCGCCAAAACAAGGTTGCTCGTACTTTCGTTCGCCGCGATGAGCGGTGCGACGGTCGCTACCAGCGCTGCGAATGCCAATAGCGCAGCGGTTGACTATTTCCGCAACCGCGGGGATCGTACCGAGGTTCCCTCGCTGCTTGGCCAGAATGAACGTGGCTACTACCGCTCAGTTCACGAGGCTATCGATCGCAAGGACTGGGCGCAGGTTGAACAACTCCTGAAGCAAGACACAGATGGCCTGCTGCACCAGCATGCTATGGCAGAATACTATCTTGCCCCGACCTCCCCGAAAATCGAACTGCCGGATCTGGAAGCCTGGTTACGCAAAGGCACTGCGCATCCGCACTCCAGGCAGATCGGCAAGCTTGCAATCAAACGCGGCGCGGAGTCACTGCCTTCACTCCCGTCACCCCGGCAATTCCAGCGCCTGCCGACAATGCCCAACCGCATTCGCCCGGCGAAGACCAAAGACGGCACAATGCCCGGCACAATCGCGACCGGCATCGTCAATCATATCAAGAACGACGATCCAGTCGGCGCCCAGGTGCTACTGGACGGCGTTGACGCGACTCTCAGCCAGCCAGCCCGCGCCGAATGGCGCACGCGCGTGGCATGGAGCTATTACATCGAAAATCAGGACGAGGCCGCTTACCGGCTTGCCCAGCTCGCCTCGGCCGGTTCAGGCCCGTGGGTCGCTGAAGGCTGGTGGACGGCCGGGCTTGCCGCGTGGCGGCTGGGCGATTGCGACGGTGCCGCCGATGCCTTCAACCGCTCGGCTGGCCTTGCCGTGAACCCTGAACTGACCGCAGCAGGTTACTATTGGCAATCGCGCGCGCTGGTGCGCTGCCGCAAGCCGGAAACAGCTGCCGAAGCACTGCGCGGCGCAGCTGCGCATGAGGAAACGCTATACGGCATGCTCGCAGCCGAACAGCTCGGCCAGGAGCTATCAAGGCACCACGCCGGAGCGGATTTTACCAAGCAGGACTGGCAACGCCTGCGCCATGTCGAGAATGTCCGCATCGCTGCCGGCCTTGCCGAGATTGGCGAGGATGGAGCGGCGGACGAAGTGTTGCGCCATCAGGCCCGCATCGGCGATCCCTCGCAGTTTGAGCCATTGACCCGGCTTGCCAGAGATCTTGGCTTGCCTTCGACCCAGCTGTGGATGTCCTACAATGCGCCATACGGTGCACGCCCCGAACCTGCGACACGCTTCCCGACGCCAAAGTGGACACCGACCGGTGGCTGGAGCGTCGATCCGGCGCTGGTCTATGCCCATGCGCTTCAGGAATCGCGCTTCCGCACGTCAGTCGTCAGCCCGGCTGGAGCACGCGGCCTGATGCAGATCATGCCCGCCGCCGCCAGAGACCATGCCGCAGCACTTGGCGTTGCCGGAACTGCGCGAGACCTCACCCGCCCCGAAGTGAATCTGGCGTTTGGCCAACGCCACATGCAGATGCTTAAGAATTCAGGCGGCACGCAAGGTCTGTTGCCAAAAGTCATGGCGGCCTACAACGCAGGTCTGACTCCGATCACGCGCTGGAATCACGAAATCAACGATCAGGGCGATCCACTGCTGTGGATGGAATCGATTCCCTACTGGGAAACCCGCGGCTACGTGAATATCGTCATGCGCAATTACTGGATGTACGAGCGACAGGCTGGCGGATCATCGGAAAGCCGGTTGGTGATGGCCCAAGGCATGTGGCCAACATTTCCCGGCCTTACCGGCTCTCAGGGAGTGCGTATGACATTGAATGGAGCCCTTTCGCATGGCCGTTGATCCCGCCCGGACTTTCAAGCCGATCAACATCGCGCTGCTGACTGTGTCAGACACACGCGGGCCGGAAGACGATACGTCGGGCGATATCCTTGCAGAGCGGATCAAGCAGGCCGGTCACAAACTTACAGCGCGTGCTATTGAAAAAGACGATGCACAGCGCATTGCCAGCAGGCTTAACAACTGGATCGACGATCGTAACGTCGACGCCATCATAACAACCGGAGGAACCGGCCTGACTGGCCGCGATGTCACGCCAGAGGCGCTCGACAAGGTGAAAGACAAGGACATTCCCGGCTTTGGAGAAGTGTTCCGCCTGATAAGTTACAACACGATCGGCACATCAACAGTCCAGTCACGTGCCTGCGCCGTGGTGGCGCGCGGAACATATATTTTCGCTTTGCCCGGCTCCAACGGAGCGGTCAAAGATGGCTGGGACGGCCTGCTTGGCGAACAGCTCGACAGCCGCAACCGGCCTTGCAATTTCGTCGAATTGATGCCGCGACTGAAGGAAAGCTGAGGCGGTTAGCTCGCTTCTTCAAAGTCCACCATGATCTCGCCGGAAATGCGCTCCAGCGCATCGCGTACCTGATCAAGCGGGGTTTCACTCGGCACCAGCACATTGGCGCGTGCGCGAAACAACTTGGCACCGAACATCGCGCTATCTTCCGTGCTGGTTTCAAGATCCTCAATATTGACGTCAAGCGAAGCCGCTCGCCCGGCAATTCAACCAGCACCGATCCGACATACTGGCCGCCAAGGCGTGCAAAGTGGCTTTCCAGCCAATTGCCGCCAGCCTGATGGATCGCGTCTGCCAAGGATTGCGTCAGGCCGGGGCGGTCTTCACCAACTGCTGTCAGGATAACTACCAAATGCTCGTTCCTCTTTGCCGTTCACGTTCACGCGCATCGTCCCGCCACCCGGTGAATTGAGCGCCGGTGGCTCAGCCCACCAATTTGTAATCGGCAAACTGCTCGCGCAAGTCTTTCTTGCTTATCTTACCAGTGCCGGTGTGCGGAAGTTCGTCTACGAATTCCACAGCATCGGGCAACCACCATTTTGCTACCTTGCCTGTAAGGAACGCGCTCACTTCCTCGCCCGAAACCTCCATGTCCGGCTTGCGCACGACAATCAGGATCGGTCGCTCGTCCCACCTGGGGTGGGGCACGCCAATCGCGGCGGCTTCGGCTATGGCGGGATGACCAACAGCGGCGTTTTCCAGTTCGACCGAGCTGACCCATTCGCCGCCAGACTTTATGACATCCTTGGTCCGGTCGGTAAGCTGCAACGTGCCATCGGCATGGATCACGGCCACGTCGCCAGTATCAAACCAGCCGTCATCGTCGGCCGCATCCGCCTCTGCCTTGAAATAGCGCTTGATTGTCCAGTACCCCCGCACCTGCAAGGCTCCAGCCGTCTTGCCATCGCGCGGCAGCACTTTGGCCGGATCATCCAGATCGACAGCGCGGACTTCAGACCCAAAAATTCCGCCACCCTGCTTGGACTTGTGCGAGACCTGTTCATCGAAACTCAGATCGTCCCAGTTTACCGGATCATAAGCGATTGTTGCAACTGGTGAAGTCTCGGTCATGCCCCAGACATGAGCGACGCGCACGCCTGCACGCATCAGCCGCTCGATCAAGGCAGGCGGCATTGCCGAACCTCCGGTCATGGCAAATTCGATAGGCGGGAAATCCTGGCTCGTTGCATCGAGGTACTGGCACAAGGTGAACCAGACAGTCGGCACACCGCCAATATGAGTGACCCCTTCCGCCTTTATAAGCTCAACCCACGATGCCGGGTCATTGGCCTGGCAATAAACCATCCCCGCACCAGCCGCTGCGCAGGCCCACGGGAAACCCCAGTTGTTGGCATGAAACATCGGCACGATCGGCAGCGAGACCGAGCGGGCCTCAAGGTTGAATGCAGACGGCGCAATTGCCGCCAGCGTGTGCAGGATCGTGGAACGGTGCTCATAAAGAACGCCCTTGGGATCGCCCGTCGTGCCGCTGGTGTAGCAAAGCATGCACGGATCGCGTTCGTCTCCTTCGGTCCACTCCGCGTCGCCATCCTCTGCGCCAAGCCATTGATCGAATTCGCCGTCGTCGAAACAGATGTAGTGTTCGATAGTGGGCCAAAGCGGTTTCATGCGTTCTACAATCGGCCTGAATGCACGGTCATAAAGCAACACCCGATCTTCGGCGTGATTGACAATGTACTCGAGCTGCTCGTCAAACAGGCGCGGATTGATCGTGTGCAGCACGCCGCCTGCCCCGGTCCCGCCGAACCATGACACAAGGTGGCGCGAATGGTTCATGGCCAGCGTCGCGATCAGCCCACCTTTCCCGATACCAAGCCTGCGCAATGCCTGGACCATCTTCAGCGCATCGCGGCGCACCCCGGCCCAATCGGTGCGGACGTCCGGCCCATCATCCATCCGGCTGACGATTTCGCGCGTTCCATGTTCTCGCGCGGCAAAATCAATCAGGCTCGTTGTCCGCAATTCCCAATGTTGCATTGTGCTCAGCACTTGCTCAACTCCTGTAGCGCCTTTTGGCGAAGAATACTCTCTGCTTGCCATGATAGCCGATGAGACGCTCACGCCAACCATTTCGATACGCGGATGCGCTATGATTGCGGGCATGGCATGCTCACCGACGTCGCCCCGGTCACCCGCTCCGGTCAGGCGACAAGTCGCAGGTGATCCCCTCCGCGCCGCGCCGTGAGCGAAACATTGCCAATTCCCTCCACGCTCGCAAGCCGGTCAACCAGCTCGCCGTCGATCGGGAAATTCCGGCCCAGTCGCACTTCCTGCACCTGGCCATCGCCAACATGTAGCCGCGCGATCACTTCGCCGGATTGTTCAGGATCGGAAACAAGCAACAGCGCCAATTCTTGCACTGCCTCTTCGCGTTCAACGTCGAAATCGAGCAGCATCCGCGCATTGTTTGTTACGTCGGCCAGTGGTCTGGCGCTGCGCACAGTGACGCGCGGTGGTTCTTCCGGGTTCGGGCTGTCGAGTTCGACATTGAGCAGCACGCAAATGCCCTCCGAAGCCCATTTCTGGAATTGTTCGACCAGTCCCTCCTCAAAGCAGCTGGCCGAGAACTGGCCGCTGGAATCNGAGAANTCGGCCATGANGAAGTCCTTGCCCTTGCGGGTTTTGCGCTTCTGGACGTTTTCGACCAGCGCNGCGATGACCGCACCTTGCCGGCCGCTAGCACTCGATACGCCTGTGGCCATGATGCTGGCATGGCTGCGCGCGCCGTTGGCCGATGCTATCGCACGAAACTGCTCAACCGGGTGCGCGGCAAAGTAGAACCCGAAATTTTCACGCTCTTTCGCCATTTGCTCGGCGCGGTCCCAAGGCTCTGCATCTTTAAGCCGCAATGATGGTTCGGCATGGTCATCACCGCCAAACAGTCCGGCCTGCCCACTGGTCCGGCCACGCTCAGCCTCGTCCGCGACAGCAAGCAACATCTCGGCATTGGCCAGCACTTTTGCCCGGTTGGGTTCAAGCGAATCGAATGCGCCCGCCCCGGCCAGCCCCTCGATCTGGCGGCGGTTCATCGANCCAGCCGGTGCGCGTGAGAACAGGTCTTCCAGATCGGTGAATTGTCCATTGGCNTCGCGCTGTTCAACGATGGCCTCCATCGCCTTTTCACCGACATTGCGAATACCCGCNAGAGCATAGCGCACGGCATAGCCCTCGTCGGTCTGCTCGACGGAAAATTCAGCATCGGAAGCATTGATGTTCGGCCCTGCCAGCGCAATGTTGTTGCGGCGCATGTCGTCAACGAAAATCGACAGTTTTTCAGACTGGTGCATGTCGAAACACATCGAGGCGGCAAAAAACTCGTGCGGGTAATGTGTCTTGAGCCAGCCGGTCTGGTAAGCAAGCAGCGCATAAGCCGCAGCGTGGGACTTGTTGAAACCGTAACCGGCGAACTTGTCTATCAAATCAAACAGCTCGTCGGCCTTGGCCTTGTCGATACCCGATACGTCCTTGCAGCCTTCTACAAATCGGGCGCGCTGCGCATCCATCTCTGCCTGTTTTTTCTTGCCCATTGCGCGGCGCAGCAGGTCCGCGTCTCCCAGCGAGTAGCCGGCCAGAACCTGCGCAGCTTGCATCACTTGTTCCTGGTAGACAAAAATGCCGTAGGTTTCCGAGAGGATTTCTTCCAGTTTCGGATGCGGATATTCGATAGCCTCAACGCCATTCTTGCGCCTGCCGAACAGCGGAATGTTGTCCATCGGGCCGGGTCGATAAAGTGAGACGAGCGCGATGATGTCACCAAAACTGGTCGGCNTCACCGCAGCCAGGGTGCGCCGCATNCCTTCCGATTCAAGCTGAAAGACGCCGACCGTGTCCCCGCGCTGCAACAGCTCGTANACTTGGCTGTCGTCCCACGTCAGGGTATCGAGATTGACTTCGATCCCGCGCTTTTCAAGCAAGTCGACCGCTTTTCGCATGACAGAAAGCGTCTTCAGGCCAAGAAAATCGAACTTCACCAACCCGGCCTCTTCGACATATTTCATGTCAAACTGCGTAACCGGCATGTCAGAGCGCGGATCGCGATAGAGCGGAACAAGCTTTGACAATGGCCGATCACCGATCACAACGCCGGCCGCATGAGTCGAGGAATTGCGAGGCAATCCTTCAAGCTGCACCGCCAGATCGACCAGCCGCTTTACTTCGGGATCGCGTTCGTACTCACGGCGAAATTCGGCAACCCCGTTCAGCGCGCGATCAAGCGTCCACGGATCGGTTGGGTGATTGGGCACCATCTTGCACANCGCATCAACCCGGCCATAACCCATCTGCAGGATCCGTCCGCAATCGCGCAGCACGGCCCGCGCTTTCATCTTGCCGAAGGTGATGATCTGGGCGACGTGATCATGCCCGTATTTCGTCTGGACATAACGGATCACTTCACCGCGCCGGGTTTCGCAGAAATCGATATCGAAATCCGGCATTGAAACGCGCTCGGGGTTCAAAAAGCGCTCAAACAGCAGCCCCAGCTTTATCGGATCAAGGTCGGTTATTGTCAGCGCCCAGGCAACGAGGGACCCGGCGCCCGAACCGCGCCCCGGCCCAACCGGAATACCGTTTTCCTTTGCCCACTTGATAAAGTCGGCAACGATCAGGAAATAGCCGGGAAAACCCATGCCCTTGATGACGTCGATTTCGAATTCAAGCCGGTCATCATAGACCTTGCGCTCTTCTGCCGTCATTTCGCCATAAGGTGCGAGCCGCCGATCCAGCCCGGCCCGTGCATCCTCGGCCAGCATCCGCTCCTCACCCTCAAGGTCTCCGGCAAGGCTGGGCAGGATCGGCTTGCGTTCGGGCGGAGCAAAGGCGCAGCGCTGCGCTATGACAAGAGTGTTGGAAAGGGCTTCGGGCACATCCTCAAATAATTCCGCCATCATCGGCGCGGATTTGACGAATGCTGCTTGCGAAGATCGCGGCCTGTCAGCCGCATCAATGTGCGTCGAATTGGCAATGCACAACATTGCATCGTGTGCGGGATAGAAATGCGGGTCGGCATAGTGCGCCGGATTTGTCGCCACGAACGGAATTCCACGCTCCAGCGCCAGTTCGATCAGCGCACTGTCAGAGCCCTTTTCTATCGGGCTGCCAGTGCGGGCGATCTCAATGTAAAGCCTGTCGCCGAAAAGCGCTTCAAGCCTGTCGCAATAGTCATGCGCCGCATTGGCCTTGTTCTCGGCGTAGAGTCGAGCCAATGCCCCTTCCGATGCGCCGGTGAGCGCGATCAACCCCTCGCTGCGCCCTTCAAGATCGTCCAGCCGAACATGGGGATCGAATTCGAGCGGGCGATCAAGGTGCGCACGGCTGACAAGGTGGCACAAGTTGGTCCAGCCAGTTTCATCCTTGGCAAACAGCGCCAACCAGTCAATTCGGGGATCCTGCCCATCGGCCTCGTCACTGCGCGACACGGCCAGTAACGTTCCGACGACTGGCTGGATACCATTGGCCCGGCAGGCAGCAGCGAATGCCACAGTGCCATAGAGGCCGTTACGGTCACAAATCGCAATAGCCGGCGCGCCGCGATCCTTCGCCAGTTTTGCAAACGCCTCCGGCTCGATCGCGCCATCGAGCATCGTGTAGCTTGAAAAAACGCGTAACGGGACGAACGGAGCATAGGCCATCCGCCATTGCTAACCCGCGCCTCCCAAGCCGATCAAGCGGCGCAAAACACTAGCTGGGGATAGCATGCCTATACTTGGCCAGTATCCTTGCTATGCTGCGCACATCGAAGGGGAATTCAAGGAGAACAGCAGTGGATGACGGCTCTATCTCTACGGCAGCATCGCTGATCGATCGCGCCAAGGGGATTATTCTGAAACCCAAGGAAGAATGGCCGCGAATCGAGGCTGAGACGACAAACCAGACCGACATCCTCAAGGGTTACGTCCTGCCTCTGGCCGTAATAGCGCCGGTTGCAGCCTTTCTGGGCGGCCAGATCTTTGGCTATGGAATTCTCGGAATTTCCTGGAAACCAAGCTTCATGTCCGCGCTGCTGCAAGGCATCGTCAGTTTCCTGCTGACGATTGTCGGCCTCTTCGCCCTTGCCTGGATCGCAGACTTCCTGGCCACAAAGTTCGATGGCAAGAGCAACAAGCTCAATGCCTTCAAACTTGTCGCATATGGCGCCACGGCGAGCTTTCTGGCAGGCATATTCGGACTTATCCCGTCCCTCGCTTTCTTCAGTTTGCTTGGCCTTTACAGCCTCTACCTGTTTTACACCGGTGCAAATCCGCTGATGAAAGTGCCGCAGGAAAAAACCTTGGGCTATA
>JGI24723J26617_10003807_pt1 | contig 10727 bp, 8 predicted proteins | sample Cruoilmetagenom6_FD_26617 | JGI IMG/M metagenome (IMG submission 26617) | reverse complement strand
AGAATCTTAAGAAAAAAGGTATTGATGCCAAGTTCTTTTATTTGGAAAGGACCAAATGGGACTATGTTTATTTGGAAAGGTTTGACACCCTTAGGGAGGCCGAAGCGGCAAGGGATAATAAATTTAATGGGAAATATACCGAAAGAACCTGGATATTTAGGGTAATAGGGGAGTAGTGCTAAACTACTTTTTTATTTCTCGTACAATTAATTGGTCCAAGTAGGCAACAGTGTTCAGCAAGTATTTTCTATCACTGGTTATGGTGGCCATGGCTACTGCGCCTTGGAGCATTGTGAATAGTTGTTTTGAAAACTGGAGTGGGGTTACGGGCAGTCTAAGTTCATTGTTGTTGAGTCCATTTTCTAGGACCAAGGCAATTTTCCCCTCTATAGTTTTTATGGTTTCCCTTGTTGCGGCCAGCAATTGGGCATTGTTATGATTGGCATCTATCCCAATATTTAAGATAGGGCAGCCTCCCAATTCCGCAATAAAAGTATCGTAGTGCCTATAGAAATTGGTGAGCACAAAAAGCTTTTGAAGGGAAGTTCCGCTAGAATTCAACTTNTCGTCTATTTCAGCTAATAATTTTTTACTATTGTATTCAAATGCTGCAAGTGCCAAGGAATCCTTATTTTCAAAATTCCCGTAAATGGCCCCTTTGGTCAAACCAGTGGCCTCTGTAAGATCGCTCATACTGGTTCCAACATATCCGAGTTTGTTGAAAATTGGTGCAACGGTTTCGATGATATAGGCGGTTGTTCTCTCGGCTTTTGTAGACATGTCCTTACAGTTTTATGCTAATATAAAAAATCTTATACTGCATGGTATATATTGTTAATAAAAAAGGGCATCCAATTATGCATTGGATGCCCTTCTATTGAGAGTGGTGGTTTATTTTACCAGTTCATTCTCATTTCTAAATACCAACTGATCATCAAAGGAGTCTATGAGGATAATTCCACCTTGGTGGATTTTACCACTTAGCAGTTCTTTGGAAATATTGTTCAATACTTCTTTCTGAATAACCCTTTTTATGGGTCTAGCTCCATACTGTGGGTCATACCCTTTGTTNGCCAAATAATCTATTGCCTCTTCGGTGGCATCCAGGACGATTTGCTGTTTGGCAACCAATTTTTTCAACTGATCCAATTGTAGCACCACAATCTTTTTAATGTCCTTTTTACTTAAGGGGGTAAACATGATTATGTCGTCTATACGGTTCAGGAACTCTGGTCTTATTGTTTTGCGCAACAGTCCCAGTACTTCCACCCTTGCCGCCTCTGTGGCGCTATAGATGTCTTTGTTTTCCTCAAACTTTTCCTGTATAATATGGCTTCCCATATTACTGGTCATTATGATAATGGTATTTTTAAAATCTGCTACCCGACCTTTGTTGTCTGTTAGCCTACCTTCATCCAATACCTGTAAAAGAATATTGAAGGTGTCCGGATGCGCTTTTTCAATCTCATCCAGTAAAACTACGGAATAGGGTCTTCTTCGCACTGCCTCGGTTAATTGGCCACCCTCGTCATACCCAACGTATCCTGGAGGTGCACCTACCAACCTACTTACCGAATGCCGCTCTTGGTATTCGCTCATGTCAATTCTGGTCATGGCATTTTCGTCATCAAATAGGTAGGCGGCCAAGGTTTTGGCCAACTCTGTTTTACCTACACCTGTGCTTCCGAGGAACAGGAAGGAGCCAATTGGCCTTTTGCTATCCTGTAATCCGGCCCTGCTTCTTCTTATGGCATCGGAAACGGCCTGTATAGCTTCTTCCTGTCCTACCACTCTTTTGTGGAGTACATCTTCCAGTTTCAACAGCTTTTCCCTTTCACTTTGAAGCATTTTGGTAACTGGGATTCCGGTCCATTTGGCTACCACTTCGGCTATATCCTCATAGGTTACCTCTTCCTTGATCAGGGTTTCTCCCAGTTGTTGTTCTTCCAGTTCGCTTTCCAGTTTATCCAATCGTTCTTGGGCTTCCTTAATCTTGCCGTACCTAATTTCGGCTACTTTTCCATAATCCCCATTGCGTTCGGCCCTTTCGGCTTCCAATTTAAAGTTCTCAATATCGTTCTTTGTTTTTTGGATATCGTCCACAACGGTTTTCTCGCTCTCCCATTTGGCAAAGATTTCATTCCTGTCTTCCTTTAAATTGGCCAGGTCCACATTCAGGGCCTTGAGTTTTGAGGTGTCGTTCTCTCGCTTTATGGCTTCTATTTCTATTTCCAATTGCATTATCTTCCTATCCAAAACATCCAGTTCCTCAGGTTTGGAATTTATTTCCATCCTTAGTTTGGAAGCGGCTTCATCCATAAGATCGATTGCCTTGTCCGGTAAGAATCTATTGGTAATATAGCGTTGCGATAATTCAACGGCTGCGATTACGGCCTCATCCTTAATTCTAACCTTGTGGTGGGCCTCGTACTTTTCTTTGATTCCCCTTAAAATGGATATGGCACTTTCCGTATCGGGTTCATCAACTATTACTTTCTGAAACCTTCGCTCCAAAGCCTTGTCCTTTTCAAAATATTTTTGATACTCATCCAAGGTAGTGGCCCCAATGGCACGCAATTCCCCTCGGGCAAGTGCGGGTTTAAGTATGTTGGCGGCATCCATGGCCCCCTGTCCGCCCCCGGCCCCTACAAGGGTATGTATTTCATCAATAAAGAGAACAATGTTCCCATCCGAGGAGGTTACTTCCTTTATAACGGCTTTTAAGCGCTCCTCAAATTCCCCTTTATATTTGGCGCCTGCAATTAAGGCGCCCATGTCCAATGAAAAGATTATTTTATCCTTAAGGTTCTCTGGGATGTCGCCCTGCACTATTCGATGGGCCAGGCCTTCGGCAATAGCTGTTTTACCTACACCGGGTTCCCCCACAAGCATTGGGTTGTTTTTTGTTCTACGGGACAAGATCTGTAAAACCCTTCTTATTTCCTCATCCCTGCCTATAACCGGGTCCAATTTCCCGCTATCTGCCAGTTCATTCAGATTTCTCGCATACTTGTTCAAAGAATTATAGGTATCCTCTGCACTCTGGGAAGTAACTTTGCCACCCTTTCTCAATTCGTTTATGGCCGCTTTAAGGTCTTTTTCCGTAACCCCTTGGTCCTTTAGTATTTGGGCTATTTTACTCTTTGACTTGAAAATAGCCAATAGCAAATGTTCAATGGAAACATATTCATCTTCCATTTTTTTGGCAATAATACTAGCCTCGGTCAGTGTTTTATTGGCTTCCCGGGATAGCATAATTTCCCCGCCCGATACCTTTGGAAAACTTTCCAGTTCCTTTTCCAAAATTTGGTTCAACAAGCTGGTGTTTACATTCAATTTCTTAAGGATAAATGGAAGTACATTTTCCTCAACCTCGGAAATTGCCTTAAAAACATGCTCGTTCTCTATCTGCTGATGACCGAGGCCCTGCGCTATTTGTTGTGCATGTTGTATGGCTTCCTGCGACTTTATAGTGAAGTTATTAAAATTCATATAGTTGTTTTTTTTAGGTTATTGCTTACTTTTGATGTATTAATGTCAACAACCTTACCACTGTTTTGAATAGGACAAAATGTCGCTTAATCCCTGATTTTAAGCGACAATACGGCAGCTTGTAAGGTTGGTCGCAATTGTTGGACTTAATACTAAAATTACAAAATGGGAATATTAAAAGGGCTTTTTGGCAAGGGAAATAATAATGAAAAGGGAAAAAAGGAAGCAAAGGTTGCGCCATGGTTGCCATTGGGGTCCATTGAGCAGCTAGAGGTAATTAAGGAAGGGTCCAAGTTAAGGCCTCAGGTGATATTTAAGCATTCCACCACTTGTGGTATAAGTAGAATGGTCATGAATAGATTTAATGAGGGGTATGATATTTCTAAAGACCGTTTGGATCTTCATTATTTGGATCTGCACCAATATCGGACTGTTTCAAATGAAATCAGTAATATGTTCGGTGTTGTGCATGAATCGCCCCAATTACTTGTAATTAAAAACGGAACGGTGGTAGCCCATGGGTCCCATGGGGCAATAACACAAATGGATTTAAAAAAATACATTTAACTCCAAAGCAAATCTACCTTGGAATTAAATGTATTTATTCTGGCCACCTAGTGATGGCTAGGCGCTATAGTGGGGTTAATTAAATCGATGTCTGGTGACTATACTTTTTAATTTAGCCTTTAAATCTTCCCCTGCGTCGTAAACCATTTGTTCATTGCTGGGGAAGGGTACCGCAGAAAGTTGTAATAATGGGACCATATCTTCCTCAAGGGCACTTGTGTCGCCGTTGTGTTTGGCATAAACGTGGTTAAAGACGAATTGACTGGCCAAGGGGTATGAATTGATTTGCTGTTGATTGTGTAAATCCCAAAAGCTCACATTTCCGATTACTTCCACCGACTTCAGCTGGGTGAATTGATAAAAATTACATTTAACGGTTTTAAATTTGTCGATCTTTATTTTGTTTCCCAAGCTGTCCTTTAGCACTTCCCCGTTGGGGTTTGTGGCGTACTTATAACCATCCTTGATCTGTTTTTCCTTGGAGATCTGTTTTTCGGTTAGCTGTTCCGGACTAATATTGATGTTTCTGAACGCTACCTGCATTTCATAATCATACTTAATATTCTCCAGGGCGTTGGTGTGGTAAACGGTCCATAGGTCGTTTAACCCGTACGTATTAAAGTTTAACAGTTCTTGCTCCAAACGATTGGGCACTATTTGTTCGGAATCATTGATCATTACTACCTGAACGTAATCCAGACCTTTGGTATGGGCTTCCTCCAGCTTAACCTGTGTATCCTTGTAATTGGGGTTTATCTCGTTTAAATACGAAAATTGATCAAATGCCTTTCTAAAATCTTCCTTGTTCTGACCTGTTTTTAATAGGGCGGTAGCATTGTTGTACAAATAGTCCGACAATTCACGTTTAGACTTTATTATTTCCTCATCATAATCCTTAAATGTAAATCGGGCATCCCTATTTTCGTCGTACAGTTTCAGTGGCAATAAGGGTTTTATACGTTCTTGGATGGCTTTCAGGTTCTGGTATCCATTAAAAATAATTTCATGGTTGGCCGGATTGTTATCCTTCTTCAGGAAAGCGATCTGCTGAAGTTCACGTTCTGTATTCTTTTTATAGGCCTCCTCCAACATTTGAATGTAGGGCTGATTGGATTTCTTGGTTTTATTTTCGGCAATGTTTTTCAGTGCGGTATTTATGGCGTTGCCATAATTACCCATATTTAGGGCTTCCTGTGTTTTTTTGACTCCTCCACAAGAGATTAAAAAAAACAGCATCAACGAGGTGAGTAATAATTGTTTCATAACGTTTGGTTTAAAAATATTTTGGATATAGTTCAATAGCTATGCCAAAATAGTTCTATACACCAACGTTAAACTATTCGGTATCGTACAAACGGGGGTATTTTTTTGGGATATTATTTCTTCTTTTGCTGGAATACCGGCAGTAATTTGGTGGAGACTTCCCCGAAACCAATTCGCACCTTATCCTTTTTGCAATAACCGGTTATGGTCACAGTGTCATAATCTTCAATGAATTTTCTTGTGGACCCGTCCTCCAAGGTCAGGGGCTTTTCCCCACGCCAGGTAAGCTCCAACATGGAGCCATAAGTATCAGGGGTTGGACCGGAGATAGTACCACTGCCCATCATGTCACCACTATTCACTTTACAACCATTTATGGTATGGTGGGCCAATTGTTGGGCCATGGTCCAATACATATACTTAAAGTTGGAACGGGTAACGGTAGTGGCCTTGCTGCCTTCGGGCTTTATGGATACTTCTAAATTTATATCAAAACCTTTTTTTCCGGTCTGTTGTAGATAGGGCAGGGGTGTGGGGGTTTGTGCCGGACTAGCTATCCTGAAAGGTTCAAGGGCGTCGAGGGTTACGATCCAGGGCGAAATGGAGGATGCAAAATTTTTGGCCAGAAAGGGACCTAAAGGAACGTATTCCCATTTTTGAATATCCCTAGCACTCCAATCGTTAAAAAGTACCATGCCAAATATGTAATTTTCAGCCTCCTCGACCGGAATTGGTTCTCCCAAAACGTTGGCATCTGTGGTTATAAATGCCATTTCCAGTTCAAAATCCACTAATTTGGAAGGGCCAAAAATAGGTTGTTCCTCCCCGGCAGGTAGGGTTTGTCCCATGGGTCTTCTAACCGAGGTGCCACTGGGTACGATAGATGAGCTTCTTCCGTGATATCCTACCGGTATGTGCAACCAATTGGGAAGTAGCGCATTCTCTGGGTCCCTAAACATTTTGCCAACATTGGTCGCATGTTCCTTACTGGAGTAAAAGTCCGTGTAATCCCCTATTTGAACTGGAAGCTGCATCTCTATTTCGTCCATGGTAAAAAGAACAATATTTTTGTGTTCTTCATTGTTCTTTAGATCGTTGTTGTTGATATCGAATATTTCGCTGATCCTATTTCGGACCAAGCGCCAGGTCTTTTTGCCGTCGGATATAAAGTCGTTAAGAGTGTCCTGTAAAAAAATATCATCGGTTAATGGAATGTCCTTAAAATAACCCAATTGATGCAATGCCCCTAGATCTATTGCGTAATCACCAATTCGTGAGCCTATAGTGATAATGTCATCTCTGGTCAGGAAAACTCCAAAAGGGATATTCTGAATGGGGAAATCAGAATTGATGGGTACCGGTAACCATGTTTTTTTTTCTGGATTATTAGTTTTTAACGGCATTTTCGAGTTGTTAACTTGTGTTTGATAAATATCTTATCAAATATATTATTTTCTAGGAATTAACGGTCGGCAATTCGTATTTTTGCACATTATTTAATAGAATATTACTTTATGCAACGCGACAATCAAATTTTTGAACTAATTGAGGCGGAAAAGGAACGCCAAATAGATGGAATTGAACTAATTGCTTCCGAGAATTTCACTAGTCCCCAGGTAATGGAGGCTGCGGGATCGGTATTGACCAACAAATATGCAGAAGGATATCCTGGCAAGCGCTATTATGGAGGTTGTGAAGTAGTGGACAAGATAGAGCAATTGGCCATTGACAGGGCTAAACAATTATTTGGAGCGGCATATGCCAATGTTCAACCACACTCAGGTTCACAGGCCAATGCTTCCGTATATCATGCATGTCTAAAGCCAGGGGATACCATTCTTGGATTTGATCTGTCGCATGGTGGTCATTTAACCCATGGTTCTCCCGTAAATTTTTCGGGTAGATTGTACAATCCTGTATTTTATGGGGTAGACGAGGAGACGGGTGTGCTTAACTACGATAAAATTCAGGCTATAGCCAAGAAAGAGCAACCTAAGCTTATTATAGCGGGGGCATCTGCTTATTCCAGGGATATGGATTTTAAAAAATTCAGGGAAATTGCGGATAGTGTAGGGGCTATACTTTTGGCCGACATATCCCATCCGGCGGGACTCATTGCAAAAGGAATTCTTAACGATCCAATACCACATTGCCATATAGTTACCACAACTACGCACAAAACTTTGCGTGGTCCAAGGGGGGGGCTTATATTGATGGGCGAAGATTTCGACAATCCTTTCGGGATCAAGTTAAAGAACGGTTCTTTGAGAAAAATGTCCGCTTTATTGGATTTGGCAGTTTTTCCAGGCAATCAGGGGGGGCCGTTGGAGCACATCATTGCAGCAAAAGCAATCGCCTTTGGGGAGGCTTTGACCGACGAGTTCTTGCATTATATGCTTCAAGTAAAGAAAAATGCTGCGGCCATGGCAAGCGCATTTGTGGATAAAGGGTATAAAATTATTTCTGGCGGCACAGATAACCATATGATGCTTATTGATCTTCGAAATAAGAATATTACGGGGAAAGATGCTGAAAATGCTTTGGTAAAAGCAGATATTACCGCCAATAAGAATATGGTTCCCTTTGATGATAAATCTCCTTTTGTGACCAGTGGTATACGTTTTGGTACGGCCGCGATAACTACGAGAGGTTTAAAAGAGGACCAAATGAAGCTTATTGTAGATTTAATAGATCAGGTGATAATGAATCCTGAAGATGGGAAGATTATTGATGCCGTTAGGGAAAAAGTAAATGGCCTAATGCATTCCAGAGCGTTGTTTAACGCTTAATATAGACTTAAAATGCTGTCCAGAAAGAAATACGGTCAGGTCTTAAATATTTAGACTTCGTTACTTTTTGGACAGTTTTTTTATGACCAAATTCCTTATTCACTAAGGATTTGAATGTCTCCAAAGATAATGGTTTTGGAGTTTAGGTCATAAATGCCCGCTTCTTCGGTTTGGTCATAATACATTCCCCAAAATCCAAAATAGTCGTTAGTAGTGTTGTTGTCTGAAACAATATTTTTTAATTTGGCATCGCTCTCCAGGGTATCCTCTTCAAATACGGGAATAAATACTTCGAAGGGGGTCTCACTCAGCCCTTTTGTATAGTATACCTTGTGGTTGATGAGTTCCGTAAAGATATTTTCCAACTGGTCCACAATACTCTGATCGTAAATTTTGCTGATGAGTATGGTAGTGTCTGTCAATGATATGGTTAGTTCACTTATATCTATGGTAATTCCGTTCAGTTCTTTAAGTTCGGAATAGGCCAATAGGAATAATATCGTCTTTTCTTCATCGGATTTTTTTGGGGGACCGTTGCAAGGTGATGGCTTATTTATATAAAATAATGCTTCATCCAGACTTAGGTTGCATCTAAGGTCTATGATCAAATTGGCGGACTCTTCCTTTGGGCCGTAATTACCGATACTGACCTCTGCAAAAAAATGCTTTTCCAAACTTCTTCTAAAAGCTTCCAAACCAATAATATGGTCGGTGCTTTGTGTTCCAATTTTTGGATTATTGAAAAATTCGTTTCCCGATTTAGACATCCTAAAAGTAATTAATTAACAAACTTGTGTCAAAATTAGGCTAATGCTTTGTCCTTAATTCGATAAAAACCTTAGAAAAAATAAGGTTTTAATGTAATTAGGGTGTATTCGTCGAAAAAGTATACGTTGAATGGTAAAGAGGTNTGTTCAACGTCTTAAATGGAGTGCAATAAAGGTGTCTNACAATATTTTTTGGCAATTCTGGACAGTAAAGTTAAAAAGGGCTGATAAAGTGGAAAAAACAGCAAGGATTTGATTACAGAAATCCTCTGTTTCGTGCTTCATGGACCAGGGCCAAGTCGTTTTGTTTTTCTACACCAAAAATCACCTTTAGCTGTCTTTTTCTGTTTTCTATCCCTGCCAGCGACAAGTTTATAAAATCTACCATGTCCTTTGTTCTGGTGCCAATGGAAACATGATAGAGTATTTTTTTGTCATTATCGTCCAATAAAAGATCATTGGACACTTTTTTTCTAATGGCCATCAAGGCTTTCTGACTATAATAGGGGGGTGAACTGATTACGCCTCTGACCATGGCAATAAGGGATTTCTCATCCACTTCGGATTTCACCATATAGCCATCGGGGTTCACATTCTTTAGAATACTGTTTATTCTGTAATTATCACTGAATGAGGACATGAATACAATTTTTGTATCGGGGATTATCTTTCTAGCGAAAATACCTAGGTCCTCTCCNGTTCGGGGTTCCTCCAAATGGGTTTCTGCTAATTGTACATCCAACAATAAAAGGTCATATTTGAAAGATCTGGCCGAATCCTCTATTTTTTGTTTTCCAATTTCAAAAGTATTGGCCGCTTCCACCTTAATCTGAAATTCTTCAAATTCGGCAGCCTCCAAAAGATATTTATATCCAGTAGTAATCATTTCATGATCATCCACCGTTAAGACTCTTAAAGTTCTCATGCTATTATCAATTAAAATAATCTATTAGACAGATAGAGGTTCCGCCTGTTCTTCCATAACACATGGGATGGTAACGATTACCTTTGTCCCCTGTCCAATTTTACTGTGGATGTCATAAGTGCCATTCAACTTTTCCAATCGGGAATTAATGTTTTTAAGTCCTATTCCTCTTTTTCCCTTCTTTTGGTCAAAACCAACGCCGTTGTCCAATACTATAATTCGTACATGCTCCTTTTCGGATTCGAACAGTAGGTCCACCTTAGTAGCCTTTGCATGTTTTATACAATTCTGTAAACTTTCCTGAACTATTCTATATATGTTAATTTTTATATCGCCCTTTAATTGGTCCCAATCTATTCTGTTGTCGTACTTAAAATGACATTTTATTTTAGAGGAATCTTGAATTGTTTTGACCAATTCTTCAATGGACACTATAAAGTTATGAATTTTTTCTTGCGATGCTCTGCTTAATTCATGGGAAATTGTACGGATTTCTTCCTCCAAACCTTGTAATTTTTTAAGTAGGTCACTGCGTTTTAGAACGGAATCGGAATCGGTTTTATTGTTAAGTCCGGAAAGAATTAAACGGATACCCAACATTTGCCCTAAAATACCGTCATGTAACTCCTCTGAAATCCGTTTCTTTTCCAGTTGTTTACCTTCTTCTACCTTTTTGTTTTGGGCCAGTAATAAATTAAATATTTCCTGATTGGCCTTCTGCTGTGCCTGTTCAAATCTCAATTTTTGATTTTTACGGCGTTGATCTATGGTAATCAATATAAATGCTGCAAGAACAAATAGGGCAATGGCTATCCCTATCCATAATTGGCGCTGCCGGGTCAGTAGTTCATTTTGTTCAATAAATTCATCCGTCTCGAACCGAATCCTTGTGAATTTATTTCTCGTGGTTCGTTCCTCTCGAAG
>JGI24723J26617_10003806_pt1 | contig 10729 bp, 10 predicted proteins | sample Cruoilmetagenom6_FD_26617 | JGI IMG/M metagenome (IMG submission 26617) | reverse complement strand
GGACATGTGTTTACACGTATAACGAACAAGGAAGAGTTCCATGAAACATCCTGTAGATGTGCACGTTGGTAAAAGAGTTCGGCATCGCCGTTGGATGGTTGGCATGACCCAGCAACAGCTGGCGGAGAAAGTTGGAATTAAATTTCAGCAAATCCAGAAGTATGAAACCGGCATGAACCGGGTCAGCGCGTCGCGCCTTTGGGATATCGCCGAGGCGCTTGAAGTGCCGGTCAGCTTTTTCTTTGATGGAATAAAATCAGCGCCGTCGCCTGTTTGAACTGGCCCGCGTGCTGTCGGACGTTGCCTGAAAGACGCTTGACGATTGCCCACCTCGTCGATACCCGAAAAGGGATTCAGAACAGGTGGCAGTCGGATGAGCGCAGAATTATCTGAGACCGAGCGTCAGGCACTACTTTCTGCGGCCAATGTGGCCGCAGATGCTGCGCGCAAGATTACCCTTTCCTATTTTCGCACTGATCTGCTTCGGGCCGATAATAAGGCTGCCGACGGTTTTGACCCTGTAACGCAGGCTGACCGCGAGGCCGAGCTGGCGATCCGGGACGTCTTGGATGAATTGCGCCCGCAGGACGGTATTCTTGGCGAAGAATTTGGCCAAAAACCCGGCAGTTCCGGGCTAACATGGGTTCTTGATCCAATAGATGGCACGCGCGGCTTTATCAGCGGCACGCCGACTTGGGGCACGCTAATTTCTGTGCGCGACGAAAACGGGCCGCTCCTTGGGCTGATCGATCAGCCTTATATCGGCGAGCGGTTTATTGGCGGTCCCGATATTGCCCAATTGCAGACCCAAGCGGGTAGTCAACCGCTTGGCGTGCGCCCCTCGGCCAGTTTGGCAGCGGCGACGTTGTTCACAACATTCCCCGAAGTCGGCAGCAAGAACGAAGAAGCCGCCTTTCACAGGCTGTCGACACAGGTTCGCCTGACCCGCTATGGGATGGATTGTTACGCGTACGCATTGCTGGCCGCCGGTCAGATTGATCTAGTGGTCGAGGCCGGTCTGCATGCCTATGATATTCAGGCTCCGATTGCGGTTGTTTCGGCGGCCGGTGGAATTGTCAGCGACTGGCAGGGTGGTCCGGTGCATGAAGGTGGCCGGGTTATCGCCGCGGCCAGCGTGGAACTGCACAGCGCGGCGCTGGAAATTCTGGCCCGCGCGCCAATGGGCTGAAACCGGCTGCATCGCGCCATCAGGGTGCTTTTCGGGTGAAGGATACCGCAGATGAGTAACGAAATTCTGCTGAAACAGGCCCAGGTCATCGTCACGATGGACGACCAGCGGCGTGAACTGTCGGGCGATGATATCCGCATCAAAGACGGGGTTATCGCCGAGATTGGGCCAAACCTGAGCTGCGCGGGTGAAACCATCCTTGCAAACGGGTGCGTGGTGACGCCGGGGCTGGTGAACACGCATCACCATCTGTTCCAAACCCTGACGCGGGCGGTTCCGGGGGGGCAGGATGCGCTGCTATTTGGTTGGTTGCAGACGCTCTATCCAATCTGGTCGCGGTTNGGCCCGCAGGAAATGTTNACGTCNGCGCAAATCGGGCTGGCGGAATTGGCGCTGTCAGGCTGCACGCTTAGTTCGGATCACCTGTATCTGTTCCCCAACGGCTCGCGTCTGGATGACACAATCGCGGCCGCCCGCCAGATTGGCCTGCGCTTTCATGCAACGCGTGGTGCGATGTCGATCGGCGAAAGCGACGGTGGCTTGCCCCCCGACAGTCTGGTCGAGCGAGAGGCCGATATTCTGAACGATNCGATCCGGGTGATCGACGCGTTTCACGATGCGGGCGANGGCGCGATGNTCCGCGTCGGGGTTGCCCCCTGTTCGCCGTTTTCTGTAAGCCGCGAGNTGATGCGCGACAGTGCCATTCTGGCCCGCGACAAGGGCGTGATGATGCACACNCATTTGGCTGAAAACANCGAAGATATCGCCTATTCTCAGGAAAAATTCGGCTGCCGACCGGGGCAATACGCGCAAGATCTGGGTTGGACNGGCGAGGATGTCTGGCACGCCCATTGCGTGAAGTTAGACGACCAAGAGATTGAATTATTTGCAAAAACCAGAACCGGGGTGGCGCATTGCCCCTGTTCGAACTGCCGTCTGGGGTCCGGAATTGCCCGCGTGCGCGANATGCGGGATGCGGGTGTTCGTGTCGGCTTGGGGGTGGATGGCTCGGCGTCCAATGACGCGGGAAATCTGATTGGCGAGGCCCGTCAGGCGATGNTGCTTCAGCGCGTGCAAGGTGGGGCCGATAAGATGAGCGCGCGCGAGGCGCTGGAAATTGCCACCCGTGGCGGGGCGCAGGTATTAGGGCGGGATGATTGCGGCCAGATCGCCGTTGGAANACGCGCCGATATCGCGATCTGGGATGTGTCGGGCATCGAAAGTNCGGGCAGCTGGGATGCCGCNGCGNTNTTGTTGGCCGGGCCAAACAANGTGCGCGATCTGTTTGTAGAGGGCCGCCAGATTGTGCGCGACGGGNTTGTGACGACGATCGACCTACCGGTAGAAATCCAACGGCAAAACCAATTNGCACGCGAGCTGAGCGGCGCAGGCTGACCCNGCTTTGGTGCTTTCAAATGCCATATTTAGGTCATCGTGCTGGCAGAGTTTCCGACCAGAACCGGCGCAACCACAAATTAGCCAGAGGCCAGTCATGCGATTTGGACCAGCACTTATTCTAAGTATTGCCGCACTTGCCGGGTGCAGTACCGCCACAACCCAAACCACAACAGCGGTCGAAAACCCGGCCGCCAGCGTTGCCGCAACCCGTGGCTCGATGTCGGATGCATTCGGTGCCATGCTGAACCGCGAACGTGGCCAGAAAAACCTGCCCGCGCTGGCCGTTTCTGGCACGCTGGCAAAAGTGGCGCAGGGTCATGCCAATGACATGTCCACATTCAGCTATTTTTCACACACCAGCCGCGATGGCCGCAAACTGGGTGATCGGGCGCGCGCGCAGGGCTATGGCTATTGTTTTGTCGCCGAGAATATCGCCCAGGGTCAGCGCAGCGAACCCGAGGTTCTGGCCGCCTGGATGAACTCGCCCGGCCATCGGCGCAATAATCTGAGCACCAAAGCAACTGAATTTGGTTTGGCCCGCGCCGCGAATAATTATTGGGTGTTGGTCTTGGGCAATCCGGGCTGCTAAGTCACCGGCGCGCCGTTTACCCAGACGTTTGAAACCGCGCGGTCGTCGCCCATCATTATGGTCGGGAATAACGCCTGCCAAAAGTCCTGCGCCTGTGCTGCGCGTTGCGCGATGGCNGGTGTTGATGCCAAATNAAGAACCACCAGATCGGCCTCTGATCCGACGGCTAGATTTCCGATTTTATCATTCATCCTCAGNGCGTTGGCTGATCCAACAGTTGCCAACCAATACAGCTGCGCCGGATGCAACGGGGTGCCGCGCAATTGCCCAACCTCATAGGCCGCAGCCATTGTGCGCAGCATCGANAATGACGACCCGCCGCCCGTATCCGTTGCCAGCCCGATCCGGTGCCCGTCCGCTGTNAGCCCGGCCATATCAAACAGGCCGGACCCAATGAACATATTGGANGTCGGGCAGTGGATCAGCGATGCGTCAGCCTCTTTGATCGCCGATTTTTCCCGCTCGGTCAGGTAAATCGCATGGCCATAAAGCGCGCCCGGCCCAAGCAGGCCGAATTGTTCATAACTGTCCAGATAATCGCGTGCCTTAGGGAATAAATCTGCAACCCAGGCAACCTCATCGACCTGCTCAGAAAGATGCGTTTGCATCAGACAATCGGGGTTTTCTGCCCAAAGGGCGCCCATTGCCGCAAGCTGTTCAGGCGTTGAGGTCGGTGAAAACCGCGGCGTGATTGCATAGCTTATCCGCCCGCGTCCGTGCCATGTATTCAACAGCCGCTTGCTGTCGTCATATCCCGATTGCGCAGTATCACGCAGCCCGTCCGGTGCGTTGCGATCCATGCAGGTCTTGCCGGCGACAACACGCAGATTGCGCGCCAATGCCTCGGTGAAAAACGCCTCGACGCTTTCGGGGTGAATTGTGCAGAAACTTGCGACCGTCGTGGTGCCATTTGACAGGGTCAGATCAAAATACTGCTTTGCCGCCTCGCGTGCGTAATCGGGATCGCCAAACTTCATTTCTTCGGGGAAGGTGTAGGTATTCAGCCATTCTATCAGACGCTTACCCCAACTGGCGATGATTGCGGTTTGTGGATAATGGGCATGCGCGTCGATAAAACCGGCCGAAATCAGCCCGTCGCCATAGTCAACAACCTCGGCACTTGGATGGCGCGCGCGCAGATCGTCCGCTTCGCCCAAATCGGTGATCTTTCCGCCCGTAACCAGCACCGCGCCGCGCCGTCGCCATGTTGCGGCGTCTTCGGGCGGACCCTGGAACGGATCGCTGTCAAAACTTAGGGTCTGACCCAAAAGCAAACTGGAATGCGGCATCGGTGCTCCTATACAACGGCACGTCACCTTAGGGTGCAAAAATGATCCGGTAAATCACCCATTTCCCCTGTTTCTTTGGCGCGTGTTTGCCTAAAGTTACGTTAAACGAAAGGGCAGGCGATGACCCAGGATTTGGCGTTCGAAGAGGACCGCGACGACGACGCCTATGTGCTGGATCGCGCAACCGTTCAGGCAATCCGCGATGCGGTAGAGGTTGGCGACGCGCCGGTCCTTGCTGGCTTGATGGAGCCACTGCATACCGCCGACATCGCCGACCTTCTGGAACAGATCAGCGCGGGCGAACGGCGCGATCTGGTTTTGCTTTATGACCGTGATTTTGAAGGCGAGATTCTGTCGGAACTCGACGAAGGTCTGCGCGAAGAAATTGTTGCCTATCTTAACCCGCAGGTTCTGGCCGATGCGGTGCGCGATCTGGAAACCGACGACGTTGTCGACCTGCTCGAAGATCTGGACAAACCGCAACAAGAAGCGATCCTTGAAGCGCTGGAAGATTCTGACAGGGTCGCGGTTGAACAATCGCTGAACTATCCGGAATTTTCCGCCGGTCGCCTGATGCAACGCGAAACAGTGATGGCGCCGGAACATTGGAACGTCGGCGAAGCCATTGATTTTGTGCGATCTTCCGAACATCTGCCCGAGCAGTTTTATCACCTGATACTGGTTAACCCACGCCTTGAACCGGTTGGGAACGTCACCCTTGGGCGNATAATGTCGGCATCNCGTGACACCAAACTTGGCGATATCGCCGAGGATAGTTTTCGCACCTTTCAGGTATCAGAGGACGAGGCTGACGTGGCCTATGCGTTCAACCAGTATCACCTGATCTCGGCCCCGGTGGTGGATGAAAACAACCGTCTGGTTGGTGTTGTCACCATTGATGACGCGATGGGGATTTTGGACGAAGAACACGAAGAAGACCTGCTGCGTCTGGCCGGTGTGGGCGAGGGGCGGTTGTCTGACCGGGTGATTGAAACCGCCAAGCAGCGTTTTCCTTGGCTTGCTGTCAATTTGGTTACGGCGGTGCTGGCCTCGATGGTTATATCGCAGTTTGCAGACACCATCGCGCAGTTCGTTGCGCTGGCGGTGCTGATGCCGATCGTGGCCTCGATGGGGGGCAATGCGGGCACGCAAAGCCTGACCGTTGCCGTGCGCGCCATCGCCACGCGCGATCTGACCGGGGCCAACGTGTGGCGGGTTTTGCGACGCGAGGTTTACGTGGGCATCGTCAACGGGNTGATTTTTGCGGTCGTGATGGGGGGTGTCGGCGTGGTCTGGTTTGGCCTTCCGATGCTGGGCGTGGTGATCGGTGTGGCAATGGTTCTGAACCTTGCGGTGGCCGCGCTTGCTGGCGTTGGCATCCCGGTTTTTCTGGAACGGTTGGGGGTGGATCCGGCGCTTGCCTCTGGTGCATTTGTGACGACGGTCACTGATGTTGTTGGCTTTTTTGCCTTTCTCGGGCTGGCCGCGATCTGGTTGTTTTAGACGATGGATGACACAGNCGCGCTTAAGGAAACCGCCCGCAAGCAGGCCTATGCCAGACGAAANCTNGCTCAGGATGCCGACANAAATCGCGCGGCGGTCGATCATTTGCTGGCTCATCTGGCCCCGATGGCAGGAAAGACCGTTGCCGGCTACATGGCGATCCGAACCGAGGTTGATCCGCTGCAAGCGATGCGCGAACTGGCAGGGTCCGGGCCGGTCTGCGTGCCGGTCGTTACCGGGGCCGGGCAGGCGCTGGAATTTCACCAATGGACGCCCGGTTGCGCAATGGAAAAGGGCGCATTTGGCGCAATGATCCCGGTTGGGGCGCCGGTTCTGGTGCCGCAGGTGATAATCCTGCCCTTAGTGGCTTTTGATCTGGCTGGCACCCGGCTGGGTTATGGCGGTGGGTTTTATGACCGTAGCTTGCAAACACTGCGTCGCGATGGGCCCGTTTATGCAGTGGGGTTTGCTTACCAAGCGCAGCAAAGCGATCCTTTGCCGGGCGAACCAACCGATCAGCGTCTTGATGCCATCGTAACAGAGCAAGGCGTGCGGGTGTTTTGAAATCCACCCGTTGCACCAGACCACTTGCCACCGCCGCCCGCGCAGATTAGTTCGGGGCCATGAAAATTCTCTATCTTGGTGATGTCGTTGGCCGCGCTGGCCGGGCGGCGATAATTGAACGCATGGCGCGGCTTCGCACCGACTGGCGGCTCGATTTTGTAATTGTGAACGGCGAAAATGCCAGCAATGGCGCCGGGCTGACCGGGGCGCATGCCAAAGCGTTGCTTGACGCAGGCGCCGATTGTCTGACGCTTGGCGATCATGCGTTCGATCAGCGCGATATGCATCAGTTCATTGAAACCGAGCCCAGAATTATCCGCCCGATCAATTATGCCAAAACCGCGCCGGGCAAAGGCTCGCGGGTGTTTTCGGTGCCGGGCGGGCGCAAAATTCTGGTGGCACAGGTTCTTGGGCAAGTGTTCATGAAACGCCCGTTTTCGGATCCGTTTTCGGCTGCCGATCAGGTGTTGCGCGCGCATCCACTTGGCGGGCTGGTTAACGCCAGCCTGATCGACATCCACTGCGAGGCGACCAGCGAAAAGATGGGCATGGGCCATTTCTGTGATGGGCGGGCCAGCGTTGTTGTTGGCACCCATACCCATGTGCCCACGGCGGACGCGATGATCCTGCCCGGCGGCACGGCTTATCAAACTGACGCAGGCATGTGCGGTGATTATAATTCGGTGATCGGAATGGAAAAAACCGAGCCCATGCGCCGTTTTGTAACCGGTATGGTCAAGGGCCGGTTTTCCCCGGCTGTTGGTCCGGCAACCCTGTCGGGCATTTACGTCGAAACCGATGACCGCACGGGCAAAGCCACCAAAATCTCGATGTTCCGCGACGGCGGGCTTTTGCAGTCTGCCACGCCGTGAACGGTCGGCTTTGGCTGGTTGGTGTGCTGGTGCTGCTTGGCGCGGGTTGGGGCATCACCGGGCCATTTGCTAAAATCGCGGTCTCGGGGGGGTATCGTGCGTTTGGGCTGATTTTCTGGCAGTTTTCCATCGGCACAGTGCTTTTAGGGGCGATAACGGCGCTGCGCGGCAAGGGCCTGCCGCTGGGTTGGCCACAGTTGCGCCTGTATATTCTTATCGCGGCAATCGGCACGCTGTTGCCCAATTCATCGTCCTATGAGGCGGCCCGCTATCTTCCTGCCGGGGTGATTTCTATCTTATTGTCGCTGATGCCGATATTTGCGTTCCCGATTGCGCTGGCAATGGGCAATGATCGGTTCGCTGTGGCCCGGCTGGCCGGGTTGGGGTTGGGCCTGATCGGTGTGTTGCTGCTGATCGGCCCGCCCGAAAGCCTGCCAGAGCGCGCGATGGTCGCCTTTGTCCCGCTCGCATTGGTTGCCCCGCTTTGTTACGGGCTGGAAGGCAACTTGGTGGCCAAATGGGGCACATTCGGTTGCGATCCAATTCAGGTGCTGCTGGGGGCGTCGATCGTTGGGGCGATTGTTACTGCACCACTGGCGATCCTGTCGGGACAGTGGATCAGCCCACATTTTCCGCTGAACACCCCGGACAAGGCGCTGATCGCAGCCTCGGTTATTAATGCCTTTGCCTATACGACCTATGTCTGGCTGGTTGGGCGCGCGGGCTCTGTTTTTGCGGCGCAGACGTCCTATCTGGTCACGGCCTTTGGCATCGGTTGGGCGATGCTGTTGCTTGGCGAAACCTATTCTACATGGATATGGGTCGCGCTGGCGCTGATCTTTGCCGGTTTGTTTCTTGTCCAGCCACGCCAAGAAAACGACGCGCTTGAACCAGCTTCGCCTTCGGGCAATGATGGACCCTGACAGGCAGGCACGGACATGAACGCATTAATCCCAATATCCCAATCAGGTCAGGCGATCCTGACGCTGGCCGTTGTTGCGATCATGTTTATCCTGTTCGTGCGCGAAAGTTATCCGACTGAAGTGGTGGCAATTTCCGGCGTCGCGCTGATGCTGGTTCTTGGCGTGCTGCCCTATGAAAACGCCCTTGCAGTGCTGGCCAACCCGGCACCGTGGACAATTGGCGCGATGTTCATCGTCATGGGCGCATTGGTGCGCACCGGCGGGCTGGACTGGTTTACCCAACTGGCCGAACGCAACGCCGAGGCGCGCCCGATGCTGGCCATTGGCGCGCTGATGGGCTTTGTGGTGGTGGCTTCGGCATTCGTATCCAACACGCCCGTGGTCGTTGTGATGATCCCGGTTTTTGTGCAGCTTGCGCGCAAACTGGGCATGGCGGCATCCAAACTGCTGATCCCGCTGTCTTACGCGGCGATCCTTGGCGGCACGCTGACGCTGATCGGAACCTCGACCAACCTGTTGGTTGATGGCGTGGCGCGCGCGCAGGGTCTAAAGGCATTTTCGATTTTCGAGGTCACGCCCCTAGGGATTATTCTGGTGATCTGGGGCATGATCTATCTGAAATTCATCGCCCCCCGCCTGCTGCCCAACCGCGACAGCATGGCCACGCTGCTGTCGGGCAAGTCGAAGATGAAATTTTTCACCGAAGTGGCGATCCCCGAAGACAGCGAGTTGATCGGTGAACAGGTAACGCTGATCGACCTGTTTCGCCGCGACGGCGTGCGGTTGATCGATGTGTTGCGCGGCGATGCCTCGTTGCGGCGCGATCTGGGCAGTGTTGATCTGCAATCGGGCGACCGGGTGGTGTTGCGGACCGAAATGGCAGAACTGCTGGGCCTGCAGAAGAACAAACAAATTCGCATGGTGGACAAGCTTAGTTCGGTGCAGACCTCGACCGTTGAGGTGCTGATATCGCCCGGCTGCAAGATGATTGGCCGCTCGCTGGGGGCGCTGCGCTTGCGGCGGCGCTATGGCGTTTATCCACTGGCGGTGCATCGGCGTAACCAGAATATCGGGCGACAACTGGATGATCTGGTGGTGCGGGTGGGTGATACTTTGTTGCTAGAAGGTGCGCCCGAAGATATTCAACGCCTGTCGGTCGATATGGATATGGTTGATATCAGCCACCCCTCGGCGCAGGCCTATCGGCGCAGCCATACTCCGGTCGCCTTTGCGGCCCTTTTGGGTATCGTGGTGCTTGCAGCCCTTGGCGTTGCGCCGATATTCTTCCTTGCGATTGTTGCGGTCGCCGTGGTTTTCCTGACCCGCTGCATCGACGCAGAAGAGGCATTTTCCTTCGTTGATGGACGCCTTTTGGCGCTGATCTTTTCCATGTTGGCAATCGGGGCGGCACTGGAAAGTTCGGGCGCTGTCGCCCTGATCGTTCATGCGATTGCGCCGTTTATGTCCGGACTGCCGCCGTTTCTGATCATTTGGGCGATTTACCTGCTGACCTCGGTGCTGACAGAGCTGGTATCAAACAACGCCGTCGCGGTGGTGGTGACCCCCATTGCAATTGGTCTTGCCACGTCAATGGGTATTGATCCGCGCCCATTGGTGGTGGCGGTTATGGTGGCGGCGTCGGCCTCTTTTGCCACGCCAATTGGCTATCAGACCAACATGCTGGTCTATGGCCCCGGTGGATATCGTTTCACCGATTTCCTGAAGGTTGGGGTGCCGCTTAATATCAGCGTCGGGTTGCTTGCTTCGGCGATTATTCCGTTGCTTTGGCCGCTTTGACCGTTTCTTGACAGGCTGCGGCTGATTGACGATAGCTTTGCTCAAGGAGGCCGATAATGACCAGTTTTGATAGCGATAAAATGGCCGGTATACAGGCGCATTTGCATTCTCATCTGCCAAGTGAGCCGGCCCTGCGGGTTAAGGCGCTGGAAAGCCTTTTGGTGGAACGCGGGATCGTGGCGCCGGAAACGCTGGATGCCTGGGTCGAAGCTTACAGCGAAGAAATTGGGCCCAAACGCGGCGCGCATGTTGTTGCGCGGGCGTGGATGGACCCCGAATTCAAAGCGAGACTGCTGGATAATGCGGCCCAGGCGATTGCCGAGTTTGGTTTTGAAGGCAATGCAACCGGTGATCTGAAAGCAGTCGAAAACACCGCCCACAGCCATAACATCGTCGTCTGTACTTTGTGTTCCTGCTATCCGTTTTCACTGCTGGGGATGTCACCGCCGTGGTATAAATCTGCGGCCTACCGGTCGCGGGTTGTGCGTGAACCGCGCCAAGTTCTGGGCGAATTTGGCGTTGATCTGGCCGAAGATGTTGCGGTGCGCGTCTGGGACAGCACCGCAGAACTGCGTTATCTCGTTGTGCCGCAAAGACCGTCAGGA
>JGI24723J26617_10003798_pt1 | contig 10735 bp, 7 predicted proteins | sample Cruoilmetagenom6_FD_26617 | JGI IMG/M metagenome (IMG submission 26617) | reverse complement strand
CAACATCTTAGGTAATTCACCGGTTAATCCTGCAGCTTGACGAATAAGACCGCGACGTAGGTTTGGTGCTGAATTTACAAGCCCTAATCCTGCATCACGTATAGATCGTAATACCGTATTATCATTTGAAAACAGTCTATTAATAGAATCTGTTGATGCAACGGATGAACTTGTATCAAATCTCCGCCATTGTTGGAATCGTTTAAGAACATCAACTGCTCCAATATCTTCACCGCGGCGCATTGCAACTGCCAGAACTTCCGTCAAGGCAGCTATATCGCGTAGCCCCAAGTTCAATCCTTGCCCCGCCAACGGGTGTACACCATGGGCCGCATCGCCCACCAAAGCCAAACGATGGTCAACAAAACGGTCCGCCAGTGTCAGGTTCAACGGATAAGAATAACGCCCGCCTTTCAGTGAAATCTCACCTAGAAAATCACCGAAACATGGGCGTAGGCAAGCCATATAATTCGCATCATTCATCGTAGATATTTCAGCCGCCCGTTCAGTTGTTTCCGTCCAGACGATCGAAGATACATTATCGTTCAATGGCAATATCGCCAGTGGCCCGGACGGCATAAAAAACTGATGCGCCGTATTCTTATGCGACAACTCATGGGCGATGGCGCAAACCAAACTTGTCTGATTATAATCCCAACCGCTACGCTTGATCCCGGCACGAACCGCCACCTGGCTTTTCCGCCCATCACAGCCGATCAGCAGTTTAGCGGACAGTGTTTTTCCATTTGCCAATTCAACCGAAACACCCCCTGCATCAATTTTCTGATCAACAACTGTGGTCTGATCCAAATGTTGAATGGCCGCCGTATTTTTGATCGCCCGCAACAACGCTTGACGCAAAAACCGGTCTTCCAGCATATAGCCCATCGGGCCTTCTTCAATTTCGGTGTGATCGAAATGCACAAACCAAGGTGCTGCCCCTTCGCCTGCACGACCATCACTAACCTTGATATCCAGCATCGGGCAACTGCTTGCAGCGACATCGTCCCAAACGCCCAGAACATTCAGCATGTTCTTAGAGGTCAAAGCCAATGCATATCCACGTCCATCAAACTCAGGTGCCGCCAAAATTTCTTTTGGCATCGCATCGATCAGGATCACGTCCAACCCGATCTGGGCCAAAGCCAATGCTGCGGCACTTCCGTTAAGGCCACCACCGACAATAATAATATCTGCATCTTGTTTCATGATACCAAATAAGACCTTAAATCGATGATTGTCCACCTGACAATGCGCCGCTACTGTCTTGTCAAAAGGGAGTTCGAAAATGCCAAATGATTTGTTGAAAAAAACCGCAAGCGATCTAGGCCGTTTGATAGAGCTTAGCAAGGTAAGCCCGCTGGAATTAACGACAAATTTTCTTGACGCTATAGATCAACATCCCTTGGCAGATCGGATTTATGCGCGCACGACACCGGACCGCGCTTTGGCAGAAGCACAAGCGGCAACGGCACGTGCGATGCAAGGCACCCGCATCGGGCCGTTGGACGGTGTGCCCATTTCATGGAAAGACCTGTTTGATACAGCGGGTACAGCCACCGAAGCCGGCTCTGCCTTTTTGAAAGATCGTGTTCCAGATGAAGATGCTACGGTACTAAAGAATGCCACGCATGCGGGTCTGATATGTTTGGGCAAAACCCATATGTCGGAACTTGCGTTCTCCGGTTTGGGGTTGAACCCCGTCACCGAAACACCGCCTTGCGTGAATGATTTGGATGCGGTCGCCGGGGGATCATCATCAGGGGCTGCAGCATCGGTTGCGTTTGATCTGGCAGCTGCCGGAATAGGTTCGGACACGGGTGGGTCAGTGCGTATTCCGTCGGCTTGGAATAACCTTGTCGGGTTTAAAACCACGTCCGGGTTATTGCCTTTACATGGTACCGTACCACTTTGCGCCAAGTTTGACACTGTCGGGCCTTTATGCCGCTCGGTTGAAGATGCCGCCAACCTGCACACAGCCCTTGGCGGCACTGCACCAATATCTTTGGTCCAATCCGGCCTTAAGGGCAAACGCTTTGCAATTTGTACAACCCTCGCACTTGATGAATTGGATGCAGAACCCAAGCGCGCGTTTGAAGAAGCTATCCTTTCATTGCAAGCGGCAGGTGCCCAAGTGGAAGAGCTGGATATCCCGGAAATTGCACAAGCCATGCCATTGTCTGCCTGTCTGTTCACCACAGAGGCATATGCCCAATGGCGCAAAGACATCGAAGCGCGATCAGAATTGATGTTCACTGAAATCCGTGATCGGTTTTTGGCCGGCAAAGATTTCAAGGGTTACGAATATGCAGAAGCTTGGCAAACGCTTGATCGGTTGCGCGCCGCATATATCACGCGTACTGCAGGTTATGATGCTGTAATTTTACCGTCATCCGCGATTTTACCCCCCAATATTCATAAACTCGGGGCAGACCAGGCTTATTATATTCGCGCCAACTTGCTGGCCTTGCGCAACACGCGTATCGGGAATTTGATGGGGTTATGCAGCCTGACCTTGCCTACGAAACAGCCCTCTTGCGGGTTAATGATCAACTGCAACCCATTTGAAGAACGCAATTTACTGGCATTGGGGGCCGAGGTAGAGCACGCTCTGGCATAGTTTGGCATAGGCAAAAAAGCCACATTACCCTGTTTCTCATGGAAATATACCAAAAACCCGTTGGTGATTATGGTATTATTGGGTAAACTGCAAGGAAATGGGGCACTTAGACCCCGAAGATGAGGCAGTACATGCAGTTTCCAGAGCGGTTTTCGAACCTGCCCGAATACGCATTTCCACGTTTACGCGCCCTGTTGGATCACCATCCGGCAGGCGGCGAAGTTGTGCATATGACAATTGGTGAACCTAAACATAAGTTTCCCGCGTTCATAACCGATACAATTACACAACATGCGGCTGGATTTAACAAATATCCGCCCAATCAAGGTTGCCCCGAATTACTGGGTTCGATCACGGACTGGCTAAAACGCCGTTATGGTGTTGCAATGGATGCGGATGCGCAAATCATGGCCCTGAACGGCTCTCGCGAAGGTTTGTTCAATTCCTGCCTTGCTCTTTGCCCGGAACAAAAGAACGGACGCAAACCAAACGTTCTGATTCCAAACCCGTTCTATCAGGTCTATGCCGTGGCCACACTTGCGGCTAGCGCAACGCCTGTCTTTGTTGCCGCCCACCGGCAAAATGGTTTTCTACCGGATTACGCATCACTTGATGAAGACGTGTTGAACGACACCGCAATTGCCTACATCTGTTCGCCTTCCAACCCACAAGGGGCAGTGGCATCTTATGATTATTGGGCTGATCTGATCAGATTGGCAGAAAAACACGATTTCTACATCTTCGCCGATGAATGTTATTCCGAAATTTATCGCACAACCCCGCCCGCGGGTATTTTACAGGTTGCTAATGAAATCGGGGCCGATCCCGAACGCATTCTTGCGTTTCATTCTTTGTCAAAACGTTCAAACCTGCCGGGGCTACGGTCCGGTTTTGCTGCAGGTGGGCCAAAGACGTTAGTTAAATTAAAACAGTTGCGCGATTACGCAGGCGCCCCTTTGCCGCTTCCCTTGCAAATGGCTGCGGCAGCGGCATGGGCCGACGAAGATCATGTCATAGAAAACCGCGCAGCCTACGCGAAAAAATACACGATTGCCGATCAGGTTTTCGGCAATATCAAAGGTTATACCAGCCCCGAAGCGGGTTTCTTCTTGTGGCTTCCCGTAGAAGACGGCGAAGGGGCTGCTCTGAAAATCTGGCAAACGACAGGCGTGCGCGTTTTGCCCGGCGAGTATCTGGCACGTCCAACAATAAAGGATGATCCCGCAAAGGGTTACATCCGTGTGGCCCTAGTGGCCCCTGAACAGGAAATCACGCGTGGCTTGAAAGCGATACGCGCGTGTTTGTATGAGGTAGTATAGATGGCTTATCAAACCAAACCCCGTGACCCATTATTGGAAGAGCATATGCAGGCCGCCATTCAGCGGCGCGGATCAGAACTGATCGGCTTTGCCTTGCTTGCCATTGGCGTTCTGTTTGCGTTGATACTATGGAGCTATTCCCCTGACGATCCAAATCGTTTTAACGTCACATCCCAGCCCGCCCAAAACATGTTGGGCGAGTTTGGTGCCGCTATCGCCAGCACCCTGATCCTGACCATAGGCAAAGCCGCATGGGCCATTCCGGTATTTATGCTGATCTGGGGGTTGCGCTTTATTTTACATATCGGTGAAGCCCGNGCAGTAAGCCGNGTGATTTTCTCACCTATATTCGCCGCCATTACTGCAATTCTTTTCGCGGCCCATGTTCCGGCCGCAACTTGGGCCCACAGCTTTGGTTTGGGCGGGTTATTCGGTGACATGGCTTTTGGGTTGTTGGTCGATTTAAGCCCGTTAAGCCTTGGCCTTGGCGTTGCGATAATGACCCTTATACTAGGTGCGGTTTTTGCAGCTCTTGGCCTTTATGTCCATGGTTTCACACTTCCCGAATTACGCGTGATTGGCCGTTATGCGGTCATTGCCATCATCCTGTCTTACGCCAGCCTTGTGAATGCTTTTGCGGCCATCATCCGTAAAGTCCAAGCCTACAAATCCCAAGTTGCTAACCGCCCGGAACCCCCTGAAAGTTTTCCCGCATCACACTCTGCTACAATCGTTGAACATGCAGAACCTGTATTGGTTGAACCATACCCCGAACCTGATGCACCTGTTTCAAAACCTGCAAAAAGGTTATCAATGCCATCCTTACCCAGCTTCGGGTTGGGCAAAAAATCAGATCTGGAAGCTGCGGAAACACCTGCACATATTGAGCCGAAACTGGAAAGCTCACCGGAGGAACGCGTCAAATTGCGTATCTCTGAAGCAATTAAAAGTAAGATTTCAGCCAAACATGCGGCAGATATATCAGCCGAACGTGTAGAGCCCGTTTTAACACAAAATATCCCTGCAGAATCCGTACAAACCGTTCCTGCCGCCCTAACCGACGATACCGAACTGGATTTAAACGATCCGGTGGAAAATATCTTTGCTGTTCCAACGGCAGAGCCAAAACACGTAGTTCAACATTCAACGCCAAAACCTGTTCAAAAAAGCAAAAAAGCCAAGGCAGAAGCGCAGCCAAGTCTGTTTGCCGGGGCAAAAAGCGTTGATTACGAAACCCCGCCTTTGGGGTTGTTGGCCAGCCCGACAACCATTGTGCGCCATCACCTAAGTGATGAGGCACTGGAACAAAACGCACGTCTTTTGGAAAATGTGCTTGATGACTATGGCGTCAAAGGTGAAATCGTTTCCGTTCGCCCCGGCCCAGTTGTAACCATGTATGAACTGGAGCCTGCGCCCGGCTTGAAAGCCAGCCGCGTTATCGGCTTGGCCGATGATATTGCCCGTTCCATGTCTGCCTTATCCGCGCGCGTCTCTACCGTTCCGGGCCGGTCTGTTGTTGGGATCGAATTGCCAAACGAAAACCGTGAAACCGTTTTATTGCGCGAACTTCTTTCAGGTAAAGATTACGGCGACGGTACCGACGCACTACCTCTTGCCTTGGGCAAAGACATTGGCGGCCAGTCAGTTATCGCAAACCTTGCAAAAATGCCGCATCTACTGATTGCAGGAACGACGGGTGCCGGTAAATCCGTGGCGATCAATACAATGATCTTGTCATTGCTGTACAAATTGTCACCCGAAGACTGTCGCATGATCATGATCGATCCGAAAATGCTGGAATTGTCAGTTTATGACGGCATCCCGCACCTTCTGTCCCCTGTTGTCACCGACCCCAAAAAGGCCGTTGTTGCCCTGAAATGGGTCGTGGGCGAAATGGAAGAGCGTTACCGTAAAATGTCCAAAATGGGCGTACGCAATGTCGGCGGTTACAATGCGCGTGTGGCAGATGCACTGAAAAAAGGTGAAAACTTTGATCGCACCGTGCAAACTGGTTTCGCCGAAGATACAGGCGAACCTATTTTTGAAACCGAGTCTATCACTCCGGAAAAACTGCCCTATATCGTTGTGATCGTCGATGAGATGGCTGACTTGATGATGGTCGCTGGCAAGGAAATTGAAGCCTGCATTCAACGCCTTGCGCAAATGGCACGGGCCTCTGGTATTCATCTGGTGATGGCAACACAACGCCCGTCCGTAGATGTGATTACAGGTACGATCAAAGCCAACTTCCCGACACGGATTTCGTTTCAGGTCACCTCGAAAATCGATAGCCGCACGATCTTGGGGGAAATGGGTGCCGAACAATTGCTGGGCATGGGTGACATGCTTTATATGGAGGGGGGCGGTAAAATCACCCGCGTTCACGGTCCTTTCGCCAGTGATGAAGAGGTTGAAGAGGTCGTGAACCATCTAAAATCATTCGGCGCGCCAGAATATGTCAACGGCGTTGTTGACGGCCCTGAAGGTAATAAAGAAAGCGATATTGATCTGGTATTGGGCCTTGGCGGCAACACCGGCAAAGAAGATGCNNTATATGATCAGGCCGTGGCAATCGTTGCCAATGACCGTAAATGTTCAACGTCCTATATCCAACGCAAGCTTTCCGTCGGTTACAATAAAGCCGCCAAAATCGTCGAGCAAATGGAAGAACAGGGCATCGTATCCCCGGCAAATCATGTGGGTAAACGCGATATTTTATTGCCGGAATAACATCGGCAGGTTCCGGCCATAAACACAACCGTGATGTCATATACATTTGAAATTGCGTATAGAATGATTAAATAAGCCTTATGAAGATAATTGCTAAACTTGCCGCTATAACTCTATGCCTTGCCCCCACGATTGCCGGTGCCGAAAAGCTATCGCTTGATCAGCTGTCTGCCTATCTGAACCAATTGAATTCAGCCAAGGGCGGTTTTACGCAAATGAACCCCGACAATACGCGTTCCAAAGGCGAGTTTATGATCAAACGCCCCGGACGTATGCGGTTTGAATACGCAAACCCCAATCCTGCCCTCGTCGTTGCAAGCAGTGGGCAAATCGCGATCTTCGACAAGAAATCCTCTTCCGGACCGCAGGGTTTTCCTATCGGCAGAACACCCTTGGGGATTATTCTGAAAAAGAATGTGAATCTAAAAACAAGCGGTATGGTTATCACCCATGTCGAAGAGGGGCCATTAACGAAAGTAACGGCACAAGACCCCAAACACCCTGATTATGGCAACATTCAACTTGTCTTTACCGCAGACCCGATAGCGCTACGCGAATGGGTTGTGACAGACCAGTCCGGTCAACGAACAACCGTGGTTTTAGAGAAGTTGAATAAGCGGGTTCATCTGCCCGAAAGCCTATTCGACATAGATCAGATCGCGGTTGACCTTGGGCCGACCTCAGACAGATAAGGCGTTAACTACAGCTTCTAAGCTGTTCTTGATACATGATTGCACGCGCTTCAACATCATTTGCGACGCGCAATAACCACGCTTTCTTGCGATACGTTCCNCGTGCATATCCTGTATGTCCATCATGATATGCCAAGTACTGATTATACATATCATACTTAGAAATACCGTTGCGCCGTTCGCTTTCATCCATATACCAGCCCATGAAATCAACGGAATCTTCAAAATTATTACGCTTTGCCCCGGCACCGCCTTCGTCCCGTTTGTATTCACCCCATGTGGCGTCCAGCGCTTGTGAATATCCATAGGCGGATGATTGGCGCCCCATTGGGATTACGCCTAAAGCGTACCGATACGGTGTTCTGGCATCCGGCTTAAATCGCGATTCCTGATACATAGCCGCCAGAAAAACAGGTGTGGGAATACCCCATTTACGTTCGGCTTTATCCATAGCCTTAAACCATCCGGGGCGTTGGGATTTCATCGAACAGGCGTTATCCAGATTGCGCGGCGGGCCTTCGCCACTGCCTGAACAAGACACTAATATCAATGCGGTAATCAGTAAAAATATTTTTTTCATCTGCTCTCTACCCAGTCTNTCGCTGGTCTTTCAGTGCATCATAATCGAAGATGGCCCAAATGTTTAGACAAAAAACGCCAGTGTTATCGGGATTGTGATTACGGACAGAAGCGTTGAAACGACAACAAGACCCGCAACCTCTCCCGCATCGGCACCATATTTCTCGGCCAATAGGTAAGAGGTAACGGCAACAGGCGTAGATACCTGCATCACCAGCACGGCCAATGCGACAGGTTCCAGTTCAAAATACAGGCCCGTCGCCCAGGATAGACCCACACAAATCAACACCTTGAACAAAGATAACCCAAACGCACGCCCAAAACTATCCGCCTTCAACCGTGCCAATGCAACACCCAACGTAATCAACATCAACGGTATGGCCATTTGCCCAACCAATTCCAACGTGTTGGTTAACCATTGCGGTGTTTCCCATCCTTTATACAGAAATAACGCCCCCAACAAAGTGGCCCCAACCAGTGGCTCTTTGACAACTTTCACCAAAGATCCACCACCGGAAACNAGCCAGACACCAAATGAAAACGAATATACCGCCATCACTGCAAAAATGATAATCGCATAACTTAACCCTGCCTCTCCAAAGGCAAATAATGCCAATGGTAGACCCAAATTGCCTGTGTTACCGAAAATAAGCGGTGCCAGATATGTGCGCGTATCCAAGCGCATCACTTTCATAACTACTGCGAAAACAGCTGTAACCGCTAAATACGCGACACAGGCCGCCACAAATGTCGCCGCCAATGCATTACGATCTATTTCGGCTTTCATTAGTGCCACAAAGATCAGACACGGTACCGAAAAAGTCATCGCCAATTGCGTAACAAAGGCAACACGATACTCATGCCCGCGCTTAACCCAGACAAAGCCGATTAACGCCAAAAGAAAGACAGGGGCCACGATTTGCAACACTGTTGTCAATAAGTTCACAGACTGTTTCCCTGTTTTTTGTTGATTTTTGTGTCACTTTTCTAGATTCATTGCCTTATAAACAATTAGATGCAAGCTAGAATGTGGGGATTCGAGGCAAACCGTGTTACAAGTGAATGCAAAATATGGAATTGGGACCGTTGTCCGTCACAAAAAACACCCATTTCGCGGTGTGATTTTTGACGTGGATCCACAATTCTCCAACACAGAAGAATGGTGGGAGTCTATCCCCGAAGATATGCGCCCAAGCAAAGAACAGCCGTTTTATCACCTGTTGGCCGAAAACGACTCGTCCTATTATGTAGCCTATGTTTCAGAACAAAACCTTATGATGGACGATACCGGCAAACCTATTGAACACCCCGAAGTCGAGGGTCTGTTCAGCCGCACCAACAATGGCCAGTACCAGCTTGAAGTGCAGATGAACTAAAGCGCCTTGCATTTAGTCTAAGACAAATAACCGATAACAGCGCGAACTTATGTAGGGTCAATACCCCAGCGCACAACCATCCTTGCGCGCATCGGATGCGCCTTCCAAAACGCCCGTTTCATGGTTGATCAGTATGGACTGTGCCCCGCCAATTGGCCCTTCGGGTATTGCCACATTATGCCCCATATCTACCAGTTCCGCCCTGACCGCATCGCTATAACCACGCTCTACATTCATCACTGTGCCATCATCAAAGCAGCGCGGTGCATCCATAGCCGTTTGCGCATCCATGCCAAAATCCAGCATGTTTGACATAAATCGTGCGTGTCCACAGGGTTGATAAGCCCCGCCCATCACGCCAAACGGCATGGTGACTTTACCATCCTCGCGCAGCATCCCGGGAATGATCGTATGCATAGGCCGACGCCCACCCATCGCTTCATTCGGATGGCCCTTTTGCAAGGTAAAGCCGCTGCCGCGATTCTGAAAGTTGATCCCGAATTTGGACGACGCCAAACCGGAGCCAAAGCTATTATAGATCGAGTAGATAAGGGAAACCGACATCAAATCCTTGTCCACCACGGTCAGATAAACTGTATCTTTATGCACGTTTTCACTGATCTGAGCCGCCGACACCATCGCATGTTTCGGGTCAATTAAAGCAGCCAAAGCATCTGCCGTTTCTTGCGATAACATATGATCAAGTCGCGTCATCTGATCAGGGTCGGCAATGAACCGGTTGCGGGCATCATAAGCCAGCTTTGCCGCTTCGGCTTCAATATGCGCACGTTCCGCACCATATGCATCCATCCCAGCAATATCGAACTGCGTCAGAATGTTATTCATCAAAATCGCCGTGGCGCCCTGCCCGTTTGGCGGGTGTTCGATCAATTCCGTACCTTTGTATTCGCCGGAAACTGGCGTGGTATATTCACACGCAGTATTGGCAAAATCATCCAGTGTATGCACCCCGCCCAGCGCGTTTAATGACGCAACCATATCTTCCGCAACTTCGCCTTCATAATACCCGCGACGCCCCTCAAGCGCGATACGTTCCAAAACTTCTGCCTGATTTGGAGCGCGAAAAACCTGTCCAACATTCGGGGCTTTACCGCCAAATAAGTAAAATTTTTGTGCATCACCTTGCAACCTGCCCTCGGCCAACTTCCAATCAAATGCAACCCGTGGTGCCACCGGAACGCCCGCCTTTGCATAATAAATTGCAGGGGCCAAAAGGGTGGGTATCCCCAATGTCCCGTAATCCTGCGACAATCGGCAAAACGCATCAATCGCACCCGGAATGGTCACAGCTTCCACACCCTGTATCGGCACAGCCTTATGGCCCGCCGCGCGCATTGTTTCCGCCGACAGGCCTGCAGGCGCACGGCCGGACCCGTTCAGGGCAATAACCTCATCCGA
>JGI24723J26617_10003797_pt1 | contig 10739 bp, 8 predicted proteins | sample Cruoilmetagenom6_FD_26617 | JGI IMG/M metagenome (IMG submission 26617) | reverse complement strand
CAGGTCGTCCGGTGGCTGAAGGAGGAGCAGCTCGATGCGGTGGTGATCAGCGCTCTCGATTCGATAGCCTGGCTATTCAATATCAGAGGCAAGGATATTGAGCGCACGCCGGTGGCACTGGCCAATGCCATTGTCCGATCTGACGGTGCGGCAGAGCTGTTCATCGCAGACCAAAAAGTCACAGCCGAATTGCGCGCGCATCTGGGCGATACGGTGTCGATAAGGCCCGGCCCTGACTTTGCCGATGCGCTGGGCAAGATGGCGGGAAAGCGCGTCGCCGCTGATCCTGACACCTGCGTCCATGCCATTTTCGAACAACTTGAAAACGGCGATGCGCAGATCGTCGAACGAACCGATCCATGCGTCCTTCCCAAAGCCACCAAGAACAGCATCGAACAGCAAGGTCATCGCGCGGCGCAGGCCCGCGATGGCGCGGCGGTGTCTCGCTTCCTGCAATGGCTCGATGCCCAGGGACAGGCCGGGAAGATCACCGAGCTGGCAGCAGCCGAAAAGCTCCATGGCCTGCGCGCGCAAACCGGCACGCTGCGCGACCTGTCTTTCGATACGATATCGGGAAGCGGCCCCAATGGTGCCATCGTCCATTACCGCGTCAGCGAGGAAACCAACCGAACGCTGGAACCCAGCAGCGTCTATCTGGTCGATTCGGGCGGGCAATATCCAGATGGCACCACCGATATCACGCGCACCGTCTGGATTGGCCCCGGCGAACCACCAGCCGAAGTGAAGGACCGCTTCACCAGGGTGTTGAAAGGCCATATTGCGCTGGCGCAGGCGGTCTTTCCCAAAGGCACGAAGGGCAGCCAGCTTGACGTGCTTGCACGCCAGCACCTGTGGCAGGGCGGCGTGGATTATGCGCATGGGACCGGCCATGGCGTGGGCAGTTTTCTATCGGTGCATGAAGGGCCGCAGCGCATCGGCAAGGCGGGCGGACCAGCCGAGCAGGAACTTCTGCCCGGCATGATCCTGTCCGACGAGCCAGGCTATTACAAGACCGGCGAATACGGCATTCGGATCGAAAATCTGTTACTGGTTGAACTTCGGGAAATCCCCGGCGCGCAAGACAGTTTCATGGGCTTTGAAATGCTCACCNACGTTCCNCTCGACCGGCAGCTTGTCGATCAGGCACAGCTGACATCGCAGGAAATTGTTTGGTGGAATGCATATCACGCCAAGGTGCTGGAACTGATCGCACCCCAGCTTGAAGGCGGTGCCCTGCGCTGGATGGAAGAACAATGCACGCCAATCTTGGATGCAAACTGAAATGACCGGCGCATCGCAATCGATGCCTACCCGCCCTGTGCACANNGGGCCTGGTGCAAAGGCTGCTGCTCAACCCGCCTTTACCGGCATGGAANGGTACGATGCCTATGCCGAAAGGGCACCTGGCACNGCCCGCGCTGATTGCGGCACAATGAACAGGGCGCTGCGCTTACGACAATTGGCGACAAATATGCCGGTGGTCGGGCATAATAGCGCGACAAACGCTGCGTAAAAGGATGATCAGAAAGCCGCGGGGCATGTGATATCCTTCCTCCTCCCTCCCCTCCCGGCCTTGCGGCTTTCGCCAGACTTTTTGCAAACAGTGACAGGAGATAGCGATGACAATTCAACGNAAGTTGGCAATCGGCCTTTCCGCCATAGCGATGACCATGGCCGGCGCGGCCTATGCCAACCATCACGGCAAGATGAAGCCCGATGCTGATGGCGACGGCATCGTCACACGTGCAGAAGCGCAGGCTCATGCCAGCAAGACCTTCGCCCGTATGGATGCTGATGGCAGTGGATCACTGACCGAGGCAGACCGCGAAGCACGCCGTGAGCAGCGCCTCACGAAGATGTTTGACCGGGTTGATGCAGACAATAATGGGCAGGTCAGCCGCGAAGAATTCATGGCATCCAAGCATGAAGGCAAGCATCACAGGAAACACCGTATGGGCGGCAAGCGCCGCGGCGGCATGGGCATCATGGAACGCGCAGATGCCAACGGGGATGGCGCGGTCAGCCAGGCCGAATTTACCGCAGCCTCGCTACAACGCTTCGACAAGACAGATTCCAATAGCGATGGGCAAATCACCGATGATGAGCGCCGGGCCGCACGCGAGGCACGCAAGGCCAGCTGGAAGGAAAACATGCGTGATCGCAGCTCAAACTGAGCAGATCATCGCCTGTACGGCATGACCCAGCCCGACCCGATCAAGCTGCTTCTGGTTGACGATGAAGCAACGCTACGCGAGCCCCTGGCCGAGTATCTCTCGCGCCAGGGGTTTGACGTGGCCGATGCGGCAAGCGCCGCGCTGGCGCGCAGCCATCTTCGAGACACAGAACCCGATCTGGTATTGCTTGACATTATGATGCCTGGTGAAGACGGGCTGTCCCTGTGCCGCCATCTGGTGGAAGCACGCGATATTCCGGTCATCTTGCTGACCGCCAAAGGCGAGGCGACCGACCGGATAGTCGGCCTCGAAATCGGGGCGGACGATTATGTGGTCAAGCCGTTCGAGCCTCGCGAGTTGGTGGCGCGTATTCGCAGCGTGCTGCGCCGTGCAAGCCGCAGCATCACCCAGGTTGCGGACCAGGAAGAAATTCTGGAATTCGAAGGCTGGCAGCTCGATCCCCTCAAGCGCCGCCTGACCGANCCGGAAGGGGCCGTTGTGTCAATTTCCACATCGGAGTTTCGCTTGCTCATGGCTTTGCTCGATCATCCGCGCCAGGTGATGGACCGCGACCGGTTGCTTGACATCGTGCAGGGCCGTGAAGCGCATCTGTTCGACCGCGCTATTGATAATCAGGTCAGCCGCCTGCGCCGCAAGATNGAAGTGGACAGCCGCAATCCACTGCTGATCCAGACCGTTTGGGGCGGCGGATACCAGATGGCCGCCGATGTCCGGCGAATTGTCCGGGAAGCCGGCTGATGCGCCTGTGGCCGCGCAATATGACGGGGCAGGTCATGCTTGCGGTCGCGCTGGCCCTGCTCGTGGTGCAAGGCGTGGGTGCCTTCCTGGTCTATCAGGCGCAGCACGATCGGTACGAGGCAGCAATTGTGAATGCCGCCGCTTTTCGGCTGGCAGTTGAAATCAGGGGCGGCCCGTCTGGCCTGCGCACCAATGCGCCGCGCAGGATGCGCCCCCGTNCGCNCCCCCGCGGCTTCCGGATCATGCACAGCCCGGTTTCGCCGATCAATGCAGGCGAGGCGCGAGACGCCGAAGCCGAAGCAAAGCTGACCCGGTTCTTTTCCGAACAGAACATCCCGACACAGCAAATCATTGTAGCACAGCGCAGGATGCGCGACGATCCGATTGCGCAGGCGCGGGCGCAGCGCCGCGCTACCTATCTGGATCGACCACCGCGTNTGCCAGAGGGAAACCTGCTTGTGGCGGGCGTACAGCTTGCCGGCAGTGATGACTGGCTTGTGGCGCGCATCAAGGCACCGCCAGCCATGCGCGAGGTTTTGCGGACACTCATTTTGCAAACCGCGATAATCTATCTCGTTCTGGTCGCGGTGGTGGCACTGGTCATGCGGCGGATCACGCGCCCGCTGGCCATGCTCACCGAAAGAGTAGAGGAATTTGGCCAGTCGCGCGACGCCAAAAGCGGACTTGCGCCGGAAGGCCCGGATGACATCCGTCAGCTGATCACAGCGCACAACGCGATGGAAACCAGCATCACCAACCTGCTCTATGAGAAGGACGTCATGCTTGGTGCCATCGGGCACGATCTCAAGACACCGCTTGCGGCGCTGCGCGTGCGCATTGAATCGGTTTCAGACGAGGGCGAACGCACCAAAATGGCCGCGACGATAGAGGATATTACCCGCTCGCTGGACGATATGCTGTCGCTGGCGCGGGTCGGCAGACCTGGTGACCCTGCTGAACGTGTGGAATTATCTGCGCTGGTCGCTTCGGTGGTCGAGGAATATGAGGATATCGGCGACCCGGTTGAATTTGAGCATAGCGAACGAATTGTGCTGGCACTGCGCCCAACCTGGCTGCGCCGGGCCTTACGCAACCTGATTGACAATGCCGTGCGCTATGGCGGCAGAGCGCGGGTGGCGCTGCACCGGGATAGCACCGCCGTGCGTATTGTGATCGATGACGATGGGCCAGGCATCGCCGATGGCGAAATCGCCGCNATGATGGAACCGTTCACACGCGGCGAGCCTTCGCGCAACAGCGCGACCGGCGGCTCCGGGCTGGGCCTGGCTTTGGCGCGGGCCATTGCCGATCAACACGGCGGCGCACTGATCCTGTCAAACCGGCCCGAAGGTGGACTGCGCGCCGAGCTGACTCTGCCAGCCTAGCGCATCAACCCGCCAATCAGATTGCGGACGAAACGCCCGGCTGTCGCGCCGCCAAGGCTGGTGGCAATGGAACCCGCGGCCGAGGTTGCGGCACTGCGCGTGGGATTGGCGCGCGATTTCCTGCCCATGACTTTCGCGGCGATCAGCGAGGCTGCAGAGCTGGCCACTGCCCCCATCGCCGCTTTGCCTGCCTTTTCCCACAAAGAGGATGTCTTGCGGCTACGCTTGCGAACCTTTTCTTCGCCCACTTTCTCCACCTCCTCGGCGGTCTCGGCGGCGTCCTGCGCCTTCGCCAACAACACCTCCTCGGCGCTCTCACGGTCAATCCGCTCATCATATTTGCCCTCATGCGGGCTTATCGACTGGATGATCGCGCGTTCCTTTTTCGTCACCGGGCCAAGCCGCGATCCGGGAGGGGCAATCAGCGTGCGCTGCACCACTGTGGGTGCGCCATCATCATCAAGCGTGGAAACCAGCGCCTCGCCAACCCGCAATTCGGTGATCGCCTGTTCAACGTCNAGATCGGGATTGATACGGAACGTATCCGCCGCCGCCTTGATCGCCCTCTTGTCACGCGGCGTAAAGGCGCGCAGCGCATGTTGCACCCGGTTGCCCAGCTGACCGGCGATGTCTTCGGGTATGTCGATCGGGTTTTGCGTCACGAAAAAAACCCCCACACCCTTCGAACGGACAAGCCGCACAACCTGTTCGATCTTGTTTTCCAGCGCTTTTGGCGCATCGTCGAACAGCAGGTGTGCTTCGTCAAAAAAGAACACCAGCCTGGGCTTTTCCGGATCGCCGACTTCGGGAAGAGATTCGAACAATTCGGCAAGCAGCCAGAGCAGGAAGGTCGCATAAAGCTTGGGGCTGCGCATCAGTTTGTCCGCCGCCAACACGTTGACAATGCCGCGCCCCTGTTCGTCACAGGTCAGAAAATCATCGATTTCCAGCGCTGGTTCGCCAAAAAACTGCCCCGCGCCCTGGCTGTCGAGCGAAAGCAGCTGGCGCTGGATCGCGCCGACACTCTGTTTNGAGACATTACCATATNNGGCAGTCAGCTCGCTGGCATTTGCGGCAGTGAACGCCAGCATCGATTGCAGATCTTCCAGATCGAGCAGCAGCAGCCCTTCATCATCGGCATAGCGAAAGAGAATGTTGAGCACACCTTCCTGCGTATCGTTGAGATCCATCAGGCGAGACAGAAGCAGCGGCCCCATTTCGGTAATGGTTGTCCGGATCGGATGCCCCTGTTCCCCATATAGATCCCAGAAAACTGCCGAATTATCCTGATAGGAATAGTCATCAAGGCCAATGTCCCTGGCCCGCTCTTCCAGCTTGTCAGCATTTTTGAAATCCGGGCTGCCTGCCATCGACACGCCCGACAGATCGCCTTTCACATCGGCCACGAACACCGGCACACCCGCGGCAGAAAACTGTTCGGCCATGGTTTGCAGCGTCACGGTTTTTCCGGTGCCGGTTGCCCCGGCAATCAATCCATGGCGATTGGACTTGTCCAGCCGTAGCACTTGCCTTTCATCATTAAGGCCAAGCCCAAGATAGATTTCCGACATTCAGAACTCCCTTCTCATTCGAGAAAGGGTGATAAGGTGCAGCGGCGCTCTATGCGAGAGCAATTTTGCATAGCCGCTCTGCGCGGGCTAGGAGGAACGCCCTGTTCAGAACCAGAGCAAAAATGCCCGCTCCTTATGTCCTGCTTGACGATGCGCGGCCCGATGGTGCCGCCGCTGCGCGGCTTTACCGTGATCCAGCGCAGATTGTGGTCGCTCATAGAGCCGACGAGGTGGAGCCTGCGCTTCACCGCATCGCCGCGCTTAACCGGGCCGGACATCACCTGGCAGGCCATTTCGCATATGAGGCGGGACTGTGCCTGGAGCCACATCTGTCCAGCCGCGCGCAAAAGCGCAGCGGCGCAGATGGGCCGCTGGTGTGGTTTGGCGCGTTCAACAGCTATGAGACAATCCCCGCAAGCGAAGTTGCCGGCTGGCTGGCAGCGAACAGCTCTGGAGCGCCGCACGGCATCGGTCCGCTCGATCCCGAAGTGTCGCCTGGGGATTATGCGCAGGCCTTCGCCACCATTCGCGAGGCAATCAGCGCCGGAGATATTTACCAGGCCAATCTGACCTTTCCGCTATCCGGAGCCTGGCAGGGCGATCCGCTTGCGCTTTATGCCGCGCTCCGCCCCGCTGCGCAGGCAGGCTATGGCGGCGTTATCCATGATGGCACGCATTGGCTGCTCAGTTTTTCACCGGAACTGTTCTTTTCGCTGAAAAATAGTACTGTTATGGTTAAACCGATGAAGGGCACAAGGCCGCGCGCCAGCGATCTTGCCGAGGATGCAAGACGCGCAGAGGAATTGGCAAACTCGGAAAAAGACCGGGCTGAAAACCTGATGATCGTCGATCTCATGCGCAATGATCTGTCCCGCGTTGCGCAGGCTGGCAGCGTGAAGGTCGAGCGGGCCTTCGCGGTCGAGACCTATCCAACGCTGCACCAGATGACGACCACGGTCCGCGCGCAACTGCGAAACGGGGTGGATGCCATCGAAGTGCTGCGCGCGCTGTTTCCCTGCGGCTCGATTACCGGGGCGCCCAAGATCCGCGCGATGGAGCTGATCGACCAGGTAGAACCTTTTGCGCGCGGGGCCTATTGCGGCGCGATCGGCCGGATCGATGCGCCGGGCACCCAGGCAACGGGCGACGCCGCCTTCAATGTCGCGATCCGCACACTGCGCCTGACGCCAGACCGAAACGACCCGCAAAATCCGGGTGGCCGCGCCGTCCTGGGCATTGGCTCGGCCATTGTCGCCGACTCAGAAAATCTCACCGAATGGCGCGAATGTCTGGTCAAGGCAGGATTTGTGCGCCAATCCGCAAGGGATATGACCGCAGCGAGCTTCGACCTTATTGAAACGATGGCGTTTTCGCCTGATGAGGGCATCCCGCTTCTCGAACTACACCTTGAAAGGATGAAGGAAAGCGCGGCAGAGCTGGGCTTCGGCTTCGATCGGCATGCGGTGCGCAATGCCATACAGGCCCTGTGTTTTGACGCAGATCAGCCCGCGAAATTGCGCTTGCTGGTATCGCGAAGCGGCATTTACAGCCTTGAATTATCCGACCTGCCACCCCTGGAGCCAGAACCACTGACCAGCGCGGCCCTGCGCCTGCCAGTAGACAGCGATGACTGGCGCCTGCGCCACAAGACAACCGACCGCTGGTTCTACGAAGCGGGGCTGGGTGCAGCAAACAAGGCAGGTGCCGGCGAAGCAATATTCCTGCGGGATGATGGATTGGTCACCGAAGGCTGCTTCAATACGATCTTTGTCGAGCGGGCAGACACATTGCTCACTCCAAGCGCATCGCTGGGCCTGCTGCCCGGCGTATTGCGCCGGTCGCTAATCGAACAGGGCCGGGCACAAGAGGCGGAATTGACACTGGATGATCTTGCGAATGGCTTCCTGTTGGGCAATGCGCTTCGCGGATTGAGAAAGGCACAGCTGCTGACATGACCCATAGTTCAACTGCTCTTTCACGGATTAACCCCTCGCAAACCTCGGCAATGACCGACCGCGCGACCGAACTGCGCGAACAGGGTCAGGACATCATTTCCCTCTCTGTGGGCGAACCGGATTTCGCCACGCCTGCACATGTGGTCGAAGCTGCACAACAAGCGCTCGGCAACGGCGAGACAAAATATACGCCGGTGGGTGGCACCGCGCGCATGAAGCAGGCTGCGCAGACCCATTTTGCCCGCGATCTGGGCATTGATGTTCCGGTCAGCCAGATCATGGCCAGCTCAGGCGGCAAGCAAGCGATTTTCCACGCCATTATGGCAACTGTCAGTGAGGGTGAAGAAGCCATCATTCCCAGTCCGTGGTGGGTCAGCTATCCGGAAATCGTGCGTTTCGCGGGCGGCACCGTGGTGCCATTGCGGACGCTGGCGAAAGATAACTTCTGCTTCACGGCAGGCGCGCTTGAGGCACAGATCGGGCCGCGCACACAATGGCTGTTGCTCAACAGCCCAGGCAACCCCACCGGCGCTGTCTACCCAGCCGATATGCTGCTGGCGATTGGCGATGTGCTGCGCCGCCACCCACAGATCATGGTGATGAGCGACGATATATACGCACCGCTCAACTACACAGGGGCGCAACATGCAACGCTTGCGGTGCTTTGCCCCGATCTTGCAGAACGCATCATCACCATCTCCGGCGTGTCCAAAAGCCATGCGATGACCGGCTTCCGGATCGGTGTTGCCGCCGGGCCGGAATGGCTGATCCAGGCGATGACCAAGCTGCAATCGCATTCATCAGGCAATCCCTGCTCAATCAGCCAGGCTGCGGCAATCGCTGCGTTTGAAGGGCCGCAGGATTTTCTGGCGGACTGGCGCGAGAAATTCCGCAGCCGGCGCGATCTGGTGGCCGAAGCGGTCAATGGTATTGCCGGGCTTTCCACCCCCGTGCCAGACGGGGCTTTTTACTGCATGGTAGACGCATCCGCGCTGANGGANCGCTTTGCCAGCGATTCGGCGTTGGCATTGCACCTGCTTGAACATGGNGTGGCTATAGTGCCGGCATCGGCCTTTGGCGGGCAGGATGGCTTCCGGATCAGTTTTGCCGCCAGCGAGGACACCNTGCGCGAGGCAATGCGGCGAATGGCCGCAGCGTTGGCCTGATGCACATTCCAATCATCTTTGAAGACGGCGAAGCGCTGGTAATCAACAAGCCGGGCGGCCTGCCACTCGACCGGCCCAGAGCCGGCGGGCCAAGCCTGGCGGACCATCTTGGCCAATTGCGGCTTGGCTTTCGCCGAGAGCCTTCCCCGGTGCATCGGCTGGACCAGGACACCTCCGGCTGCCTGCTGCTGGCGCGCAACCCCAAGGCGCTTAAACGCTTTGGCGCGGCCTTCGAACACAGGCTGGTCACCAAGCGTTATCTGGGCATCGTGGCGGGCGATATCGCGTCGAACGACGGCACCATTTCGCTGGCCCTCACCAAGATAAGCTCCCGCGAAGAAGGCTGGCGCATGGTCCCGGCAGAGGACGGCAAAACGGCCATTACCCATTGGCGCAAGCTGGCCGAGCGTGACGGAATGACACTTATCGACTTCCAGCCGGAAACCGGCCGCACCCACCAGATCCGCATTCACGCGGCAGCCGGGCTTGGTGTCCCTTTGCTGGGCGATCCGGTTTATGGCGACGGGTCACGCGCGGCAAGAACCATGCTGCACGCCTCCAGCCTGATCGTGCGGCGCGATAACAAGCCTGACATTGCGGCAGACAGCCCGCTTCCGGATGATTTCCTCAAGCTGGGCTTTGGTGATGGATGAGGTGGTCGAGCGCGCGCTGGCCATTGTGCAGGAAAGCTTCATTGCAGCCACAGGGCCAGGCGGCCAGAATGTCAACAAGGTGGCAACAGCCGTGCAACTCAGGCTCGATGCCTATTCGCTGCGCCTCCCGCCGCCAGTGTTTGGCAGGCTGAAAGAACTGGCCGGCACCCGTATGACCGCCAAGGGCGAGGTTGTGATCACAGCCCGGCGTCATCGCACACAGGAAGCCAACCGCGCCGACGCGCGCGGCCGGTTGTTGGAACTGCTGGCCGAAGCGCACAATTTACCAGAGAAACGCAAGAAGAGCAGGCTCAACCGCGTCGGCAAGGTTAAGCGGCTCAAGGCAAAGAAGCAGCGCGGCGAGGTCAAATCCAAGCGCGGTAAAGTGCGCTTCGACTAAAATACCCAAAGGCCCAGGTCCCGGCCCTTTGGTTCAGCTTTCCTGTTGGCCCAGCCCGATCCCGCCATGATCGCGAATCGCCGGGCCAAGTTCATCCGCCAGCGCCTCGATTGTCCAGCCGCCTTCATGCTGCAAGGTTGCAACGGGGCGCGGCAAATCCATGAAAGAGACCCGGTCCCCGCGCGCTTCGAAGACATAGCCCGCAACATCCTTCGCCTCGTCCGACACCAGATAGGCCGCGAGCGGCGCAATCTTGTCCGCAGCCAGATCGGACTTCATCTTGTTGACTGCTTCACTGGGCGCTCCGGTGATCGCAACGGTTTGTTCGATCAGCCTTGTCCAGGCGGTAGGGGCGATGCAATTGGCGCGAACATTCCACCGGGCCATATCAAGCGCGATCGACTGCGTGAGGCCAATAACACCATGTTTTGCAGCGGAATAATTGGACTGGCCGCGATTNCCGAACAGGGCCGATGGCGATGTAAACAGCACGAAACTGCCACTTTCCTGATCGCGAAAATGCGGNGTTACCGCCTTGCAGACATTGTATGCGCCGTTGAGATGCACATCGATGATNTCATCCCATTGCTGGCGCGACATCTTGTGCCACCATCCATCGCGCAGGAAACCGGCGGCATTNATCACTCCATCAATGCGGCCGAATTGCGACAACGCA
>JGI24723J26617_10003796_pt1 | contig 10739 bp, 10 predicted proteins | sample Cruoilmetagenom6_FD_26617 | JGI IMG/M metagenome (IMG submission 26617) | reverse complement strand
AGTTGCTCCAGCAAACGAAATTGTTTTAAGCCATGGCTGGCATAAATAAAAGCGCTGATAGACAGCATCAAAATTGTCGCAACAAATGAGTTCAATGAAACCGCTGCAACCATATTGAGACAAAAAGCTTCAATGGGTTTGACCAGAATAAAAGTACTGGCAAAGACTGGATAAACCCAAAAATAACTATCTATCCCATTTGCAACAACGATGGTTACGACACCTGCATTAATAAACCCAGCACTCAATGCACCAATAAGCCGAATCTTTTTGGTGTAATATGCAAAAAAAATGATCGTAATTATGCCAATGATTAATGTCATATCAATCATCGCACTGATGTAGTTGCCTTCAAGATAACGTATAAAAACAAATGGCAAAACGCCCATCACAGCTAGAGAGCCGAGTAACAACAATAAAGACAGTTGATATTTTTCCTGTAACTGATTGATCATAGATGCATTAACAGCCCTATTAGACAGATATATTTAATATACCTGTTCTGAACATTTATTCAATCAAGTTTTATTGTTTGCCAATTTAAATTTGTCATGTATAAGGACTTTAAAAGGTGGTTTTAAACATAGACTGGAATTCAGTAAAATGTTAACAAACTGGTTTAACCAGATACCAAATTTTGTCATATATTCAGAGGTTTACAGCTTCTTTCTCAAAGAGACAACAACCACCTGAAGAACAATATTTCTGAATGCTTTAATTCTGAACCTATAGAAACATTAAAAAGTTGATAAACCTGTGGCTTCCATCAAACGATAACGCCAGTAGCGTAAACGGCTCTCATCAGCATAGTATTCATATGGGCGACTGAAATATTGATTCGGAGCATTGCGCCAATAAAGATCAAAAAATGCCGCAGCATCTACCACAGCGGAAAGACTTGGATCGCCAACCAGCACAACATTCGTCTCGAGGTTCAAGTCGTCTAGATTTCGGCGGGTGAAATTAGCAGAGCCCAACAGCAACTCTGCTGAATCATTTATTGGGCGAGTCAGCATCAGCTTACTGTGACATTGTTCACCGTGTGTATCACACCAGCGCACCGCAATACCTGCTTGGTTTAACTCAGAGGCGACTTGCCGGTTTGGAATGCCATTTTTCTTGCGACCAAAGGCATCTTCATTCGGATCTAATAAAATCCGAAGCGTGGCACCTCGTTTGTGGGCTTGAATCAGGGCTTTAACGATGTCTCGATGGGAAAGATAAAACATCGCCAAATCGATGCGATCCCCCTCACTGCTTTGGTTCAAGGTTGCATAACCCGATCACGGATTTTGCTCTCAGTCAGTACTTGAATGGTTGTGGGTGATGATGACAACGCGTTGCTATTATTTATGATTGGCAGCGTTCTGCTGCCAGGATCAGAAAAATCCAATACGGCCTGTTCTGTTGCCAACAAATCAGCCACACTGGCTCCTGTAAATTCTAGCGCCACATTCCCATGCGCACTGCTGGCATCGTGCGGATTGCCCGACGTCACCAAACCCAGTAAAGCTTGGTTAAAGTCAACCACCAGCATTTTACGATGATTGGCCTTAAAGTTCGCCAACTTCAACCAAGTACGCAATGAAACTTTTGTAACTCCCACCGGATTCGGCAACCAACCACCATCACTTGAATTGCCAAGCCACTGACAACACAGGCGCCAGAAACCAGACCACANCGGATTGGAATCACGCAAGCGATTCAAATCAGTCATCACAACGTCAACTCCCGCATCACTTAACGCCTTCAAGTGAGCTGACTCGACTCCACCGTACAGTTGATTGATTGGATCGGTGATTAAAACCACATGCAAATTTGGAATTTGAGCTTTGCGCTGGAGCAGCACGGCAACAAGCTGTGCAGACAGTGGTCGTAAATTTGAGTCGACCTCTGGGCCATCAGAAGCACCTGCAAAATCATTGAATAAAAACATATCCAACACAACCAACTGCTCGGCCTGATTGATTAAAGTCATAATCCGATCAAAAATACGTTGATCAGTCTGACGCACACCCTCTTGATCGACCCAAGTGTAGTCAGCAATAAAATTCGCACTGAGCACCGGTAATGCAGGTGAAGCCGAGCTGATGCCAACTGGTAGCGATTTGTAGCTGTGAAAAACGCTCAAGCTGATCCAAACTGAGAAAAAAGCCAACAACAGCCAACCAAAAATTCGCTTATACAATAGGATTCTCATGACAGAGATTGTAACCCAATATCACCAACCATGGCAGTTTCACACAAGCCCCCCTTACTTATGCTTAATCTTCAACAAAAGTATAATTCAATCGATTCAATGATGGTTCCGATAAACGACACAAACGATTACGCAAGCGTTTAAAAGGCTGATTTGATTCTAAGCCAGACACTCGTTGATTCTGATGCATGGGTTTTAACGCAAATGATAAACTAAATATTTTGCGTCATTTTTTTAACCTTTAAAGGCTGAAAACCCTTAATCAGAAAACCATTAATCAGCACCACTGGTAACTCACGACTTCCCAATGATTTGAATTCTGTATAGGCTTCTTTCGAATCGTCAACATCAATAACCACATAAATGACCAATTGCTCATCTAATAACACTTGTGTCTGATGACATTGCACACACCAAGAAGCTGAATAGACAATCACATGAGACTTGTGTTTCTGATGTATCCTCTTAATCAGTCGTTGTTTCAACCAATGCCGTAAAAGAGGCACGCCAATCAGTAAAATAAGTAAATATTCCATAAATAAAATGATTTAAAGTCCACCAGCCATTTTCATCACCTTTGGGCAAAAGTGTTCACATATAACGACAAACATTACAAAGTCAGCACCCTATTTTATTTTCTTTGATTTAATTAAAAGTAGGTGCTATTAATGTCTCAAATAAGTCATTCAACAGTCACATAACTATATAGCCCTGTCATCTTTTCTCCCACGCCAAGCGATATAAAGCGCCTTTTAATGCATGAAAATGTTGATGGCTCACACTTTTCAGTTTGTATAACGAAGCACCTTGATGTCGTAACCTTACAGTCAATTATACAGACTCAAAAAATAACCGTTGAGAAAGAAAAATCTACCGCACGTCTGAGATTCAAGGTGAATTTGAATGTGGTCACACTTTTTGTGGCATAAATTAATAATATATCACAACAGTAAAAAAACGGGGTTAACATGCAAAGAATTAAACNGCTTTTCCTTATGTGTGGCGTCACTTGGTGCACACTGAGCGAAGCTTTATGTCCTTCGGATAATATTTTTCAGTCTGGTTACGAAACACTGTTTCCAACTGAACCGATTCCTTCGGTGCTCAGTGAAGAGGATGCCTCACGTTTTCTTTATCAAACAACTTTTGGTCCGAAATTGTCTGAAATCAGACGTTTACAGTCTATGGGTATAGAAAATTGGTTGGATGAACAATTTGGTCTGCCAGCAACCATACAAGAAACTTGTATGCAAGCCACACTGAACAACCCTAATCAACCGTTGTATCAGAACTCCAGACAAGAAGCCTGGTTTCTGAATTCTGCTGAGGGCAAAGATCAACTCAGACAACGCATGGCTTTCGCTCTGTCACAATTATTTGTGGTCTCAGATGCGGCCAGTTTAGAAAATCAAGTGATGGGATTAGCCAAGTACTATGACATGCTCGCAATCAATGCCTTCGGTAATTATCGTGACTTACTTGAAGATGTAAGCAAAAGCACCATGATGGGTTTTTACTTGGGTGTGTTCCGCAACGCCAAAGCCGATTCCATAGCTGGTACACAACCAGATGAAAACTATGCCAGAGAAGTCTTACAATTGTTTAGCATTGGTTTACATCAGTTGAACATGGATGGGACCGAAATTCTCGACATCGACAATAATCCAATCCCCACCTATAACCAAACCGTGATTGAAAATTTTGCACGGGTATTCACAGGCTGGAACTATGCCGGTTGCGCAGAAAATAATTGGCGGTGGTGTCACCCAGGAGAAGTAGGAGTCGATGAATATGCCCCGATGGAAGCGATAGAAATTTATCACGACACCGAAGCCAAAACCCTACTTAATGGCCAGGTTATTGCAGCCGGACAANCAGCTCAACAAGACCTTGATGCGGCATTAGACAACATTTTCAACCACCCGAACGTACCTCCATTCATCAGCAAACAGTTGATTCAACGCTTTATCACCAGTAACCCTTCCCCAGCTTACGTGCAAAGAATTGCCAATGTATTTGTTGACAACGGCCATGGTGAGCGTGGTGACTTAGAAGCTGTGATGCGAGCTATGCTGACTGATGATGAGGCCCGCAACAACAGTTTCATCACCGTCAGTACTTTTGGTAAATTAAAAGAACCATTGATTCGCTATCTTGGCTTACTGCGTGCCTTTGAAGCCAAAAGCCCAAATGGTCGATACGGTAACTGGAACCCCGAATTTGCATACTTACAACGCGCTTTGGGTTCACCCTCTGTGTTCAATTTCTACAAACCCTCATTCCAACTACCCGGCCCCATCAGGGATCAAGGTTTGGTGTCTCCAGAATTTCAGATTACCAGCGAAACCACTGTCGTCACTGTTGGCAATGAAATGAATGAAGCCACCAACCGTGGCCACCACCTTTATGACCACTGGAATGACAGCATGCCGCTGTTACAGTTACAACGTGAATTACAGGTTCACGAAAATACCACCGTGTTGCTTGACCATTTGGATTTGTTATTGTTTGCCGGACAAATGTCCGCCCAAACCAGAGCCACAGTGACCGACATGTACAACAACTTAGATGACAATAATGCCATAGACCGCGTGACCTCATTAATCTACGTATTGGTGATGTCACCAGAATATGTGGTTCAACGATAAACAGCTGATAGAAAGGACCAGACAATGAATCGAAGAAAATTTTTAAATCGCTCCATCTACAGCACTTTACTGGCAGGTGGTATGTGTTCTACAGGAGGCATGTTACAGCTGGCCAAAGCGGCCGCTCTGGACAACCATTCGATAATGGGAACGGGTTATAAAGCCCTGGTCTGTTTGTTCATGGATGGGGGCAATGACAGTGCCAACATGGTTGTTCCAAGAGGAGTATCTGAACATGCCGCCTATACCCAAGTACGCGGTGATCTCGCACTAAACAGTANTGATTTACTACCCATTTCACCTGTCAACAATGGGGGGCGTCAATGGGGACTACACCCAGAATTAAGCGGTATTCACAACTTGTTTACCCAAAATCGCGCAGCATTAGTCACCAACGTAGGTTCTTTAGCCTATCCAATCAATCAAGCAGAATACAACAACGGCTCTGTTCCCGTGCCCCCAAACCTATTTTCTCACTCTGACCAACAAATTCAGTGGCAAACCTCGGTGGCAGACCAAGCATCCCTTTCAGGCTGGGCTGGACGCATTGCAGACCTTTATCACAACAGCATCAATAACAACAACCCACTTTCGATGAACATCTCGATAGCGGGTAATAATGCATTCCAAGTCGGAGAATTGATAAACCAGTACCACCTTACCAATCAAGGCAGCGTCAGTTTGAATGACACTTTTTGGGGAGATGGTGATAATCGTTTGGCTGCTTTACAGACACTGCTTGCACAACCCCAGTCCAACCTTTTCCAACGAGGCTATGCAGATATTTTCAATCGGTCTATTGAACTTGATGCCTTAATCTCTTCAGCAATGGATGGGGCTGCACCAATCACCACCACTTTCCCTCAACAACTCGGCTGGAACACCCTGTCAGAACAATTGGAAATGGTCGCTCGCATGATTAATGTACAAAGTACCGTAGGTATGAACAGACAAGTCTTTTTTGTTAAAGTCGGTGGTTTTGACAACCATGACAATCACCTGGTCGATCATGCCATAGGGATGCAAAACATCGATGGTGCCGTCACTGCTTTTCAAGAAGCCATGTCCGAACTTAATATGGAGAACCAAGTCACCTTATTTACAGCTTCTGATTTCTCCCGCACCTGGATTTCTAATGGGCAGGGATCAGACCATGGCTGGGGTGCGAGTCACTTTGTTATTGGAGGTGCGGTTAATGGAGGTGACTTCTACGGCAATATGCCAGTGATTGAGCCTGGCAGTATCAATTCAGTCAGTGATCATGGCCGCTGTATCCCGACCATTGCGGTTGATGAATATGCGGCTACCTTAGCCAGCTGGTTTGGAGTTTCCTCAGGATTAATCAGTGACATCTTTCCCAATATTGGACGTTTCAATTCCAGCGACTTGGGGTTCATGAACCTGACATGATGCCACCTTGTTTAGCTATTAAACTGCTTTCATCACAAGCCCTTCTCTCCTTGGGCTTGTTATTCAGTTCACTCAGCCCTGTTAAGGCCGGGTTGAGTGGCTGTGATGAACTCAGTGTCATTGCGGAAACACCACAAGTTGATTTCACCAATGAAATCCAACCTATTTTTGATAGCAACTGCATTCATTGTCATGGAGGACCCAAGCCAATTGCTTTTATGGACCTGGAACAGGGTTACAGTGAATTGATTGGAATACCCAGTTTTCAAANCCCATTTTTTAATCGCATTGAACCAGGCAACCCTGCAAACAGTTACCTGTTTCTCAAAATCAACTGTGCCAGCCAATTCTCTGGCGATCGCATGCCTCGTGACGCCCAACCTTTGTCGCTGTTTAACCAAGCCTTAATAAGGGACTGGATTTCCCAAATTCTTATTTTTAAAAATGACTTTGAATGACTGTTTCAACGCTCGAAGTGATTTCTTCAATATCCTTTATGCCGCTACAAGCTCAACCGATTAAAGCGACTGACTTTTTAACTTTAAGGGCTTTAAGCCTATATCGAGTGTATAGCAACGCAACTACCGAGCTGCCTAGAACAATTGCTACGATGGACCAGAAGATGGCGTAGAGGCCGAAATTCATCACCTCTATCAACACATAGAAGGCCATNATGGGAAGAATCATTTGGCGCAGAACNCCGATGACTAAGGGAAACAATGGTTGTTTGATGGCTTGGAGCAAGGCATTTGAACAAAACAGCATCATGTAGCCATAAAAAGCGAAAGCATCGGCCCTAAGGTAGTAAACGCCAACTGCAATAATTTCTGGGTTGTCAGTAAACTGAGTCATCATCAAGGGTGACAAAAAAATCATTGTGGGGATAAAAAGTATCGAAATCAACAAAGCNATTTTTAGTGATTTAGCATAAATTTCTTTGACCCTAGCGATGTTTCCAGCACCATAACTCTGCCCAACCAAAGCCATTACGGAGGCATTCAATCCCAGAGCAGGCATTAACAACAATTGTTCCAGGCGGATGCCGACTGAATAACCTGCCACAGGGTCATCGCCAAACTGTGAAATAAAGTAAATGGTGATGAATCCACCAATAATAATGGTCATCATGTTCATGCTTGCAGGCATGATTTGGGTCAATAACTGTTTCCAATGNTTAAGGTTAAACGCAGGCTTNGACCAAACGCCAACCTCGTTCATCAAGACTTTCCAAAGGTACAACGAGGAACCCATTTTAATCAACAATGTTGACCAAGCCAATCCAGCCACACCAAAATCTAAAACAAAGATAAACAAGGGATTTAACAACCAATTGACGAAGAAACCAACCACCAACACATTCCGATAACTGGTGGTGTTTCCATGGGCGATTAAGGCACCTGCAAAACAACTGGTCAAGTTAAAGAACACATTGCCAAACAAGATCACTGAAGTGTAATCCCAAGCCACCGCGACTATCTGCTCATCACCACTAAGGAAGCCCAACAAGTCACCGGCAAACAACCACCCCAATAACAAAATCACTGCCGATAAAAACCAAGTGATGCCATGTGAACAATTGATCCAATCAATCACTTGTTTTTTATTCTTACGACCTAAATCAGTCGCCACCATCGCGGAGGTGCCACTTTGTAAGCCCATACCCAGTGCCAAGAACAGCGCAAATACAATACTGGCGATGGATAAGCCGGACAAGGCCACATCAGAAACCTTCCCAGCAAACCAATTATCCGTGAGGTTATACAAGGTATTGAACACCATGCCCAAAGCAGCAGGTATTCCGATGCGCATCATGTGTTTATAAACCGAACCTTGAGTCAGGTCTTTAGGGTCATCGCTGATAGCTGACATTAATTATGTGGCCTAAGAGAAGCCAAGATTGTAACAGACTTGTTGGCTTTTGTTGTCAGCCTGATTTATCAACCAATACCTGATTTCAATGTCATGGAATGTTATTATGGTATTTTAAATAATATTTACTTCAATGAACCAAGAAACTGAAATTAAAGCCCGGGTGTTAGACCGTTTGATCGAGCATTTTGATAACCACAAAGAAGTGCAAAACATCGACTTGATGATATTGGCAAAATTCTGTCGCAATTGCCTGTCAAAATGGACGGTTCAAGAAGGCGAAAAATTGGGCGTCAATGTCGATATTAATGAAGCCAGAAAAATGATTTACAAAATGGATTATGCCGAATGGAAAGAGAAACACCAATTAGAGGCGACTGCTGAACAATTGGAACAATTTAATCAATCAAACAACTGATTACCTTGTTGTAATTGTCATGCCATGTGGTGGTTTTGACTACTTTTTACTCAAAGCCATTGGCAAAAATTAAATCAGCTTGTAATTCATAAGCGCCATAATCGGCTGCTTGATAGCGATTGTAGGATCGCTGATCTTGTGGCGTTGATTGATTGACCAAAGCCTGGTTGATGCCGGGAGAGTTGGAATTACTGGCCATGGTGGCAGTGAATCCACCATGATTAGCTGGCACTGCAAGCAAGGGATCGGCCCACAATATATTNGCTGTGGCTGCTACTTCAAATTGACTATTGGGTCGTTGTTGTGGAAATTGTAAATTATCAGAGCCAGCGATTGGGTTTAAAATATTCCATGGATTGAACAAATTGCCTCCGGTATTGTTGGCTAATATGCTGTTGTACATGGTGGTTTGATTGTTGGCGCCAATTGAAATGCCACCAGCAAAACAGACATCACAAGGGGCATGATTGNTCACTATGCTGACATGCCGCAAAGTCACAGCAGCAGAGCCATCAATCGACATACCACCACCCAATGTGTTGNTTGCTATATTGCCATAAACCGTGCTGTTTACCATTTCGCCATTCGCATTGGGACCAAAAAACAAACCAGCAGCACCGCGAGACTCGTTCCCAATAAAGCTACTGCGATTAATAACAAATGGACCTCCTTGAATATATGCACCACCACCCAAGCCAAAATCTTGTGAGTTGATGTTGTTTTCAAAAGTAACATCGGTGAATGCCGTCAAACTGTCTTGATCATACATCACAGAGAAAAAGCCCGCACCATAAGCATTCGCCTGATTATTAACCAATGCAGTGCGACATATATTAATGGTACGTTCTGCTCCATCCACTCCAATGGCGCCTGCATTTCCACCATTACCTGGATTACCGCTGTTACCAGTGGCTGTATTGCCATCAAAGACTGAATCGGTAATTCGTATCACATCACTTCCNAAGGCATAAAAAGCACCACCATTGCTGCCTGAATTTTGGTTAAAGCGTGAACCACTGATTAACACATGGCTCATGCCAATCGCATAAATGGCACCGCCACCGCCATCTTGTTCAACTTGGATGGCATGGTTGTTTACAAATTGTGTATTGATGACTTCCAAACTAACAACCTGCCAGGGACCTCCNGAAGGTTTAAAAATGGCCGCACCACTTTCTGTGGCAGTCAATCCGTTAATTAATGCCATGTTTTGTACCGTGAAAGTGTANGTCAGGTTTTGCGGGTTTTCAATCAGCAACAATCGCCGTTGATTTTGACCGCTTAAAGTCACTAAACCACCGCCATCAATCACCGTTTGTTTTGAGACCGTTAAAGTAGCTGAGAGATTGATTTGAGATGGACTGTTTCCCATGTTAAAACGAATCACACCACCGGCATTTAAAGCATTTTGTAACATCGAAGTAGTTACCGAACCCGGTGTGCCATTACCCAGAACCACGGCTCCAGCCAAAGACCTCTCAGGGGTAATCGCACAATCCACTTGTGCATCAGCAGCTTGTAAATAGAAGCCAAAAATTAATAACAAAAAGAATTTCATGAATTTATTTTAGCCTCAATTAACATTCAGTTTATGAACCGCATCACAATCAAAACAAATAACGTTAAAGTAGANACTAAAAGTAAAAATGAACGCATCAATTAAACCCAACAAACTGATGCAGAAATATTNAAATATCTAAAAGCATAAATACATTATGAGGGTCTTCCCTATAACCTCCAAAAGGCCCGCAATATACAAAATCAAATTTAGTGTATAGCTTTCTGGCGGGTTCAAAATATGCCAATGAGCCAGTTTCAAGCTTAAGTTGTTGGTAACCTCGTTGATCGGCAACATCAATGACATGGTTTAATAGATAACTGCCAACACCTCTNCGATTGAATGCTGGCGATGTTTTCATCGATTTAATTACCCCTAATTGTTGGCTTTACTGTTTCAATGAAAACTGAGAAGACCATCGCAGCATAGGTGTATTATTTGAGGAAATGGATACCCAATAGCGTAATCTTCGGCACCAATAAACAACAGCGCTATATTTCATGAATTCCCATATTGATAAAATTGATGGTAATTGGAACATGGTGGCAGAAGGAACGTTTATCTTTAATTGCAAACACCATTTAACTATACATAGCCTGTTACAATTCAATCTATCGTAACAGGCTATGTGGTTGA
>JGI24723J26617_10003793_pt1 | contig 10742 bp, 6 predicted proteins | sample Cruoilmetagenom6_FD_26617 | JGI IMG/M metagenome (IMG submission 26617) | reverse complement strand
CCGTTGTTATTCAAGCGTAACGGTGAATGGATGAATCTATCTGAAATAGACACCCAATAACATTTATTCAATTATTTTGATTAATTAATTGGTGTAAAAAGGCCGGAGTTAATTTGGTGAAATCTGGAAATACCACATCGGCTTCACTTAAAACATTTTCATCACCAATTCCAATGGCATACATTGATGCTGCCTTGGCAGCTTGAATTCCAGCAACCGAATCTTCAAACACAATACATGCTTCTGGCGCAAGGTTCAGTCCAGCAGCTCCTTTTAAAAACACCTCTGGATGTGGCTTTCCTTTTTCAACTTCGTTTCCATCTACCAGGACTTGAAAATAGTGGTAAAGACCCACTTTTTCTAAAATAAGCTTTGCATTTTTACTTGCAGATCCAAGAGCAATTCCCTGCTCTTTATCTTTTAAATAATTCAACACCCGTGGTACATCAACTAAAATTTCATCGGCATCCATCTTTTCGATATACCCCAAATAATCGTCATTTTTCTTACGCATCAAGGCCTTAAACTCTTCTGGTGTTATCGTTTTGTTTCCCCAGGATACTATTTTCTCTAATGAGGCCGCTCTACTCACTCCTTTTAATAACTCGTTTTGACTTTTTGTAAAATCAATACCTAAGCCATTGGCTAATTTTTTCCATGCCTTAAAATGGTATTTAGCCGTATCTACGATGACTCCATCTAAGTCAAAAATAAATCCTCTTTTTACTTTATCACTCATGATATGGCGTTTTTATTGGTGATTAATAAATTACATAATCCGGCAAGAATTAAGCTTATTCCTGCCACTGTCATTGCGTGAATTGCTTCTTCTCCAAGCAAGCCCGAAACAAAATTAATGCCGCCTAAGGCAGCAATAATTTGTGGGATCACAATAAACATGTTGAAAATACCCATAAACATTCCCATTTTTTTAGGGTCTACAGAACTTGACAACATAGCGTATGGCATGGATAAAATACTTCCCCAGGCTAATCCAATAAGAATAAAGCAATACTTTAAGCTGGTGGGTGTGGCGTAGTTCATCATAAGAAAACCGAGTCCGCCTAAGACTAATGCACCTAAGTGTACCCATTTACGATTTACCTTATGCTTTCGCGAATACAACACAAATAAGAGCGCAAATGCCATGGAAGACAAGCCATATACCCCCATTGCAGAACCTACGTGATTTGAAGACACCTGAAATTCTTTATTCGCACTATCATAAGCCGCTACATCTTCATCAAGGGTCATATCATATGCACTCACATCGGGCGAAGGCGTTTTAAAAACACGTTCTGTTAGGGCTGGATTGGCCATGCTCCACATGGTAAAAAAGGCAAACCACGAGAAAAACTGGATTAACCCTAGCTTTTTCATCGTCATTGGCATTTTGCCAATATTAGCCGCAATATCTTTAAGAAAATTACGTGATTGCGCCTTCTCTTTCTCAAAGGCTTCAACGTCTTCTGGTGGATATTCAGTCGTAGTAAAAACGGTATATAAGATGCTGACTAAAAAGACAAAAGCACCAATGGCAAAAGCTACTTTCACAGAATTTGGCACAATGCCAGTAGGTGCAGCATCACTCACTCCAAGTTCGGAAAGCATCCAGGGTAAATTACTAGCTACCCAGGTTCCAATCCCAATAATGAGCGTTTGAACTACAAAACCATAGGTACGTTGTGATTCAGGTAGCTTATCAGCAACTAAAGCCCTAAAGGGCTCCATAGAAATGTTTATTGACGCATCTAAAATCCACAAAAACCCTGCAGCCATCCACAACACCGGTGAGTATGGTACAAAAAATAAGGCCACAGAACTGAGTATTGCTCCAAGTAAAAAATAAGGTCTTCTTCTTCCCCATCGCGGACTCCACGTACGATCACTGAGGTAACCAATGATGGGTTGGACTAATAATCCTGTTAAAGGAGCAGCGATCCACAATAAGGGAATCGCGTCCTTTTCAGCTCCTAAAGTCTGAAATATCCGAGACATGAATCCGCCTTGTAAGGCGAAACCAAATTGAATTCCTAAAAATCCAAAACTCATGTTCCAGATTTCCCAGAAACCAAGTTTCCTTTTTTCCATAAAAAAAATTATAAATGACGAAATACCCCTAAAAAGTGGGGTTTAAATTTGTGTGAAGTGTAAAATATGAAGTGTAAAACTTATATTTCGATGGTCAAATATATAAATTTTTACTTAACCTCAATGGATCGCGTCAACTTTTTAGTTGATTCTCTCAATTTCAAATCGGTAGAAATAACCTTTTTTTCGTAGTTTTTAGCTTCCCCATTCTTCTTGAGAATCCGATCGAGTAGCAGCTCTGCGGCTTGTTCCCCCATGGTAATTCCGTGTTGAGCAACCGTAGACATGGCCGGACTTGAAAAAGCAGAGATTAGTCCATCGGTAAAACAAATTACTGAGACTTCCTCAGGAATTTGATAGCCTCTTTCTTTACATACCTTCATTGCAATAGCCCCATATATTTCATTAACTGCTACAATGGCATCTGGTAACTGTTCACGTTCAAAAAGAAATTGCATTATTTGTGCTGTACTATCTTCTTTGTCGCTAATTTTTAACACATCCCGCTCTGAATAAGCTCGTTTGTTATCCTCTAAGGCTTTCATAAACCCCTTGGTTCTTAACGCGCCAACGGTTACATGATCGGGGGTAGTTAAAATGACAATATCTTGGCAACCTACATCTAGTAAGTGTTGTGTTGCCTTATACGCCCCTCCCACATCATCTACTACTACCTGATCACAGTCAATTTCTGCACTAACGCGATCAAATAAAACCAACGGAATATTATAGTCATCTAAGGCATTAAAATGACTAAAGTCACCTATTTCTAAGGTCTCTTTAGAGATTGACACGAGCAGCCCGTCAACACTCCCATTTGCCATCATTTTCATATTTAACTTTTCCTTCTCATACGATTCATTAGACAAACAAATCATCACATTATAATCGCGTCCATTCGCAATTTTCTCAATCCCACTGATGACTTGCGAAAAGAAATGATGGACAATTTCGGGGATAATTACCCCAATAACCATGGTTTTATTATTCCGCAACTTAAGCGCCAACATATTCGGCTTATAATGGTATAAATCTGCAAAAGCCTTGATTTTTTTACGCGTTTCTTCACCAATTTCTGGGCTGTCATTTAACGCCCTAGATACCGTAGATGTAGATACACCTAATTCTTTAGCAATGTCCTTTATGGTAATTTTAGCCTTCATAATCTAGCGTATCAATGTACAACTTTAATCCTTATCGACGAAATTCATTGTCGCAATTAGACCCCTTAATTTTTATCAATTTGACGAAAAGACCACCTAAAAAGTAGGCGAAATTATCAAATTTACAAAAGTTGTCAACACGCAACGGTTTGCGTAAGGGTTGCGATTTGTTAAATTAAGGTTAAGCCTATATATTCACAATGTGAAATGTAAAATGTGTTAAGTTTTAATCAAAATTATTAACTCAAATTAATTGTATGAATACTATAAAAAACACCATTTTGGGTGTCATGTTGTTTCTTCCATTTGCCGTGTTTGCCCAGCAAACAATCAAGGGGAAAGTAACTGAAGAGTCGACTAAATCGCCCCTTCCAGGCGTTAGCGTAATCGTTAAGAATACGACCAACGGTGTGGAGACCGATTTTGACGGCTTATTTCAAATTAATAATGTAAACATCGGGGATGTATTGACATTTTCGTCCATAGGCTATATTACAAAAGAGGTTGTAGTAAATGCATTAAACATCGATGTTCAATTAGTTGAATCGGCCGAAAGTTTAGATGAGGTGGTTATTATTGGATATGGATCAACCACTAAAAAAGATGCTACAGGGTCTGTGGCCTCTATTAAGGCAGATGATATTACCAAAGGAGCCATTGCTTCCCCAGAACAACTTCTGGTCGGTAAAATTGCTGGGGTACAAGTAACCACTGGAGGTGGTGCACCAGGTACAGGCTCTGTGATTAGAATTAGAGGAGGTGCCTCTTTAAATGCCAATAACGATCCGTTGATCGTAATCGACGGAATTCCTGTTGATAAAGACGGATTGGCCGGAGCGAGAAATCCACTTAATATCATTAATCCAAATGACATTGAGACTTATAGTATATTAAAAGATGCCTCTGCAACTGCCATTTATGGATCTCGTGCTTCTAACGGGGTAATCATTATTACGACAAAGAAAGGTAGAAGTGGTGATTTAGCGGTTACCTATTCAGGAAATGTCTCTGTTCAAGATAATATTGCTTATGTTGATGCCCTATCGGCAGATGACTTTAGAACCTATGTTAATGCCAATGGAACTGCAAGCGATATTGCTTTGTTAGGAAATTCAACTACTAATTGGCAAGAGCAAATCTTTCAAACGGGTATCGGAACAGATCATAACATCTCACTTTCAGGAGGAAACGACAGCTATAAATTGAGAGGCTCTATGGGGTATACCAATTTAAATGGTACGCTTAAAACCTCAAAAATGGAACGTGCTACGTATGCTTTAAATTTTGGAACGAAATTTTTTGAGGATCATTTAAAAGTAGATTGGAATGGAAAAGCCACTTTAATTTCAAATCGATTTGGTGATAGTGGCGCAATTGGGAATGCCATTGCTTTTGACCCCACACAACCGGTTTACGACAATAGCTTGCCTTTTGGCGGTTATTTTGAGTGGGTTGATCCCGTTACTGGTAATCCAATTGCTGTTGGTGCCCCAAACAACCCTGTGGCTTTGTTAAAACAACGCAACAATGAATCTAGCGTTAGTAGAATTATTAGTAATTTACAATTGGACTATAAATTCCACTTTCTACCAGCCTTGAGTGCTAATTTAAATGTTGGAATTGATCGATCAAGTTCAAATGGTTCAAACACCATTACAAATTCAGCAACCACTGTATTATCTGACGGGTCAAATCTTGGAAATAGCTCGATCTATTCGCAAAGTAAAGAGAATCTATTATCTGACTTCTATTTAAAATATAGAACCGACATTAACGAAACCAGTAATTTTGATTTCTTGGCAGGGTATTCTTACCAAAACTTTATCAATAAAGGAGATAGTGCTAACGATCTGCAAGACAAAACAATCAAAACCACGAGTGATTATTTTAATGAGTTGAACTTACAATCGTTTTTTGGACGATTAAACCTGAACTTAGCTGAACGATATTTATTTACCTTTACTTATAGAAGAGATGGTTCATCGCGATTTAGTGAAGAAAACAGATGGGGAAATTTTCCTTCTGCCGCCTTTGCATGGAAACTCTATGAAGAGCCCTTTTTAAACAGCGCAAGCAGCTTGTCTAATTTAAAACTTCGACTTGGATGGGGGATTACCGGACAACAAGAAATTGGGAGTTTCTACCCGTCTATTCAGACCTACTTATTGAGTACCACCACTGCACAGTACCAATTTGGCAATAACTTTATTGGCACCTATAGAGCAGAACCTTATAACTCAACCCTTAAATGGGAAGAAACTACAACCTATAATCTTGGTATTGATTTTGGATTTTATGACAATCGAATTAATGGTAGTGTAGATGGATACTTTAGACAAACAGACGATTTATTAAACTTTATTCCGTTCCCTGGTGGCTCTTCTTTGTCAAATGCAGGAAATGCTAACATTGGTAAAATGGAAAATAAAGGGGTGGAAGTTAGTTTAGAGTTAATCCCAGTGCAAACTGATGACGTACAACTATCATTAGGGTTTAATGCAGCGTGGAATGATACTGAAATTACCCAACTCACTACGAGTAGTGATCCTGATTATGAAGGCGTTCCTACTGGAGGCTTTTCTGGGGGAACAGGAAATAATATTCAAATCCATAGTGTTGGTTATGCCCCAAATTCATTTTATGTGTATGAACAGGTGTACGATGCAAATGGTAAACCCCTAGAAGACGTATACGTAGATCGTGATGGAGATGGAAGCATCACCCTAAAAGATCGCTATCGATTTGAAAAACCAACCGCCGATATTAATTTTGGTTTCACCACCAATCTTGTCTATAAAAATTGGGATTTCTCTATGTCTTGGCGTGGAAGTTTTGGCAACTATGTGTATAATAATGTTGATTCGAACCTAGGTTTTGGGTTAAACCTATTAAACCCTGCCTTCCCTAATGTTATTTCTAACGGGGTTGAAAATGTGCTCAGCACAGAATTTCAAAACGGTGGAACGGCTAGATATTTATCAGACTACTACGTACAAGAAGCTTCATTTGTAAAGCTCGACAATGTGGGAGTAGGATATGATGCAAAAGCAGTCTTAGGAAAAAACACTAACCTAAAACTTAATCTAACTGCACAAAATATTTTGACTATAACTGATTATGACGGATTAGACCCCGAAGTATTCGGAGGTATTGATTATAATATCTATCCAAGACCAAGAGTATATACCCTAGGTCTCTTATTAAACTTTTAAAAAATAGAGATGAAAAAATATCTAATAAAAATAGTAGCCCTTAGTGCCATATGTGGCTTATTCACCTTGACGTCATGTTTAGACGACTTAAATACGGTGCCTAAAGATAAAGATGTGACCCTGGCAGATGAATTATTTAATGATCCCACTGCCTACAAACAAGTTTTAGCTAAATTATATGCTGGTTTAGCCATTAGCGGACAACAAGGTCCTGCAGGTTTACCAGATATTTCTGGAATTGATGAAGGTTTTAGTCAATATTTACGTCAATATTGGCTTGCTCAAGAAGTAACTACAGATGAAGCGGTTATTGGATGGGCCGATGGAAGTTTACCTGATTATCACGAACAAGATTGGACCTCAGGAAATGAATTTGTTACTGCCTTATACAATCGCCTGATTTATCAAATCACTTCATGTAACGCTTTCTTGCGTCAAACTACCGATGAAAAATTAAGCAGCCGCGGAGTGAGTGGTTCTCTGTTAGCAGAAGTGAATGAATACAAGGCAGAAGCACGATTTTTACGCGCNTTAAGTTATTATCACGCTCTGGACCTATTTGGCAATGTACCCTTCGTTACCGAAGCGGATCCTGTTGGNTTTTTTATGCCAGAACAAATTAAACGAGCTGACCTATTTACTTTTATTGAAAGTGAATTAAAAGCCATTGAAGGAAGTTTACCAGAGCCGATGGCAAATGAATATGGAAGAGCGGATAAGGCTGCAGCGTGGACTTTGCTGGCAAAAATGTACCTTAACGCAGAAGTGTATACAGAACAAAACAAATACACTGAATGTATTAGTTATGCCAATAAAGTTATTGATGCTGGATACACGCTAGAGCCAAGCTATGAAAATCTTTTCCTAGCCGACAACCATCTAAGTAACGGAATTATTTTCCCTATTGCCTTTGATGGATTACGCACACAGTCGTATGGAGGAACCACTTTTTTAATCCATGCCGCCATTGGCGGAACCATGAATGCAGCCGATTTTGGTGTGAATGGTGGATGGGGTGGAAATCGTACCACCAAAGCGCTTGTAAACTTGTTTAACTTCACGTTTGATGAAGCTGCTGCAAACGCAACCCTAGGTGCTGCCACCAACTGGGGTATTGTTGGAGGCCTTACAGATTGGGGTGGTCAACCAGATAAAACCTTGTATGAAACAGGAGAGGCTAACGTTTATCAAGCCTTTTATAATTTACCTGATACCGAAATAAAATTTAGACCCGATAATAGCTGGGGAAGTGATTTTGGAGTGAATGGTGGAAATATTGCGGTAAATGCAGGTACGTATAAAGTAACCGTTAATGTAGTGAGTCAAGAATATACTCTTGAATTGCTCTCTGATGAGCGAGCCATGTTTTACACCGATGGCCAGTCGTTAGAAATTAATGAGATCCCTCCTTTTACCGAAGGATATGCTATTACGAAGTTTAAAAACATAGATCGGGCAGGAAATCCTGGATCAGATTCAAAAGGGGAATTTACAGATACTGATTTTCCATTGTTTAGGCTCGCTGATGTTTATTTAATGTATGCCGAAGCTGTGTTACGCGGTGGGGCTGGAGGGAGTGAAGCCACTGCCATTCAATATATCAACGATTTGCGAACTAGAGCAAAAAATCCAAACATGGTTTCTGCTATTGATCTTGATCTTATTCTTGACGAAAGAGCACGTGAATTATATTGGGAAGGCCAACGAAGAACAGATCTCATCCGCTATGGACGATTTTCTTCAGGCTCGTATGTTTGGCCTTGGAAAGGTGGAGTACTCAATGGTACCAGCACCGATGAATACCTCAACCTATTTCCAATTCCATCAACTGATATCAATGCGAACACTAACCTAATCCAAAATTCTGGGTACTAAAACATAGACACGATGAAAAAATTAATGCACAAATTACTCGTATTGATCATGGCTCCCTTAGTATTGGTGAGCTGCGATGATCATCCCATGACCATCATGAATGCAGATCCGTCATCTACTATGGCGCTTTCTACAGATGAGGTTACCTTAGACATTTTAAATTCTGGACAAGACGTATTGACCGTCTCGTGGTCTGCCCCCGATTTCGGATTTGACGCTGCTCCTAATTACGATGTTATCCTTTCGTATGGAGCAGAATCTACCACCGTATCTGCGGGAACTGACCTCAGCAAAACCTTTGAAACAGTCGAATTAAATAAAATCCTACTTAACCTCGGGTTACTCGAAGAGGAAGCTGCAGATGTAAACATTCAGGTAAAAACCTTCGTTGGCGATTATACCTCGTATGAATCGAATACTGCCGTGGTTACGGCTACCCCTTATTCAACCGCTTTTGATCCTATCTATATGATTGGAGATGCCCTTCTTGGATGGGATACCTCAAAGGCTGTAGAAGTGCGTGGCACCGGACCAGGTACCTATGAGGTAATTGCTAAATTTAATAATGGAGGTGCATTCAGATTTTTTGATGCGGCCGATTGGGGTGCAGCATCGTATAACTGGACCTATTTTGAAACTGGAAGCATTGATGCCAATTTTGAAAATGCAGCAGATGGTGATACCAATATTAGATTTATTGGAGCAACGGGCTACTTTTCAATAAAGGTGAATTTAATTACAAAAACCATCACCATGGATGAAGTTGATGAACCAGTACACTTTATTGTTGGCGCCGGAGTACCAACCGCCGGTTGGGGTTGGGATACACCTGTTGTGATGACGTGGGTAAAAGACGGAGTCTATACGGCAACCACTGATTTTGCCAATGATGGCTTTAGGTTTTTTACGAGCCAAGGAGATTGGGGATCAGGAAGAAACTTTCCTTACTATGTTGCGGAGGATTTTGATATTGATGCCAATTTTGAAGATGCGCAAGACGGTGATAATAACTTTAAGTTTATTGGAACGCCAGGAACCTATACGGTAACTATAGATTACTTTAATCAAACAATTATATTAACAAATTAAGTTCCGTGTGTACCTTAAAAGGCTGTTTATGCTTGCGTAAATGGCCTTTTATTGTTTTATAGTATATAATTTCATATTCGCCACCAACAAAAGCAACTCCTATGAAAAAACTTCTACCCTTCTTTTTATTCCTAACCACGCTGTGCTTTGCACAACAACAAACTGTCACCTTTGAGGTGAGTCCTACCCCGTTTAATGAAACGGATGAAATTACAATTACGGTGAGCAATATTAACCTATCCACTTGGAACACCACCGACCTCTATCTTTGGGCCTGGTCATATGACCTCAACGACGCCAACTCAATGGATGCTCCAACCAATGGCACCTGGACCGCTTCTAACGAGGCCAACAAACTCACCAATAATGGCAATGGCAGTTATAGTATAAGCTTTACTCCTACCAGTTTTTACAATAGAACCGATCTAGGGAGTATTGGCTTTTTAGTAAAAGCTAAAAATGGTGATGGTGATAAAAAATCACAAGATCATGTCATTCAAGTAGGCACCAATACGGTTCCAACGGTTACTGAAGCGGCGCTACCCACAGGTATGCTTGACGGTGCTAATGTCAACCCCTCAAATGCTTCAGAGGTTACGTTTGTATTGTATGCCCCACAAAAACAATATGTGAATTTGATTGGAAGTTTTTCAAATTGGCAACGTGATGACACGAACTACCTCCTTAAAAAAGATAGTTCAAAAGATCGGTTTTGGATTACCCTTACCAATGTGACGCCACAAACCAATTTTCTGTATCAATACTTAGTTGATGGCGACCTTCGAATAGCAGACCCTTATTCAACATTAGTACTCGATGAAGCCAATGATGCTTTTATCAACGCAACTACTTACCCTAACTTACCTCCTTACCCTACAGGACTCACGGCACATGCCGTAAGTGTATTACGTACTGGCGACTCCCCGTATGTATGGCAAAACCCAACCTTTCAAGCCCCTGAAAAAACAGACCTGGTTATCTATGAAATTCTTATTCGTGATTTTGATGCCCTTCACAGTTTTGACGCCGTTAAAAATCGCCTCGATTACTTACAAGACCTCGGAATTAACGCAATTGAATTAATGCCCGTGAGTGAATTTGACGGGAATGAATCGTGGGGATACAACCCTTCGTTTCACATGGCATTAGATAAGTATTACGGTTCTGCAACCGCTTTTAAGCAACTTATTGACGCTTGCCACGAACGTGGTATAGCCGTAATCTTAGACGTGGTTTACAACCACGCTACAGGTCAAAATCCATATTATCGCATGTGGAACACCTCTAATGGTGGGTACGGAGGACAACCCAC
>JGI24723J26617_10003790_pt1 | contig 10746 bp, 10 predicted proteins | sample Cruoilmetagenom6_FD_26617 | JGI IMG/M metagenome (IMG submission 26617) | reverse complement strand
GCGAAGTAGAACGATTTACGGGGCAATATGTAATGGGGATGGTAGTTCAGAAATATGGTTTTTATGCCGAATTTACCCGAACGAATATCACCCGTGAATTTACGAGCGGTCGCGCTTCCCACTGGGGCGGTTTACGGGTTGGGTATTATTTTTAATGATCTAATGACCTAATGATTAAATGAGCCAATATGCCATAAAACACCCGCGGGGTCGTGCATAAAAAATTCCTGTCCCCAGTCCTGTTTGACAATTCTTGAAATCTTAACGCCTTCAAAATTTGATTCAAGTTTCCTTTTTTTTACGTCGGAATGATAGGCTGAAACATCTAATACTTCTAAAAACAACATCGAATTTTCTATCCAATCTTTTAGGTAGTAGTCTTGAAGATAGAAGCCGAAGTCTTCTTTTTTGAAATAAGACAGCTTCTCTGAGATTAGAATTTCTTCAAAACCAAAATCGTGATAAAACGCTCTTGATATTGTATGATCCTTTGCACCGATAAAAGACCGAATGGATTTTATAGAATTCTTCATTTTACATGTTACATTTCATTTCCAAAGAAAATAGCGTTCATCAGTAGCTTGTTTGTGCCATACCAAAACGCTCTAAAGTTATTGTTGTCTGTGAAGTAGATTACTTGTCCGCGTCCCAATCCATCTGCTTTGAACGCAGCAGTATTACTTAGTTCTTTTAAATTTGGTTTTGAAATATAACCACTAAGCAAAGGGTTTTCGGTATACTGAATGGGATTGTTATAACTCTCTTTGTCAGCTTCAAGAAAAAGGGTTGAATTTCTAAAAACAGGAAGTGTACTATTCTTGTAACCAAATGCGATAGGGTGGGAGCGATCAAGTTTTGTCTCAAATATAGCACCGCCAATTACCTGCGCACCATAATAATCACCTACTTGTTCAAATGAGATTGCCTTGGCCGTATCTTCTTTTGAATTGAATTTCATTTCTAGTAGTTTATTGCTATTAAACCAGCGTCCGGCGTTTTTGTAGCCAATCAATGTGCCGCCGGCTTTCACCCAATTGGTAAGTTTTTCGGCTGCATTTTTGTCTAATCCACCGCCCCAGCTGGTTGGAAGAATAATGTCTGTATAGCTGCTTAGATCTGCGCGTCGCAAATCGTCACTATCAATTTTTGTTAGTAGCATGTCATAGCGCGTATCCATTAAGTGCCACATTTCACCTGCGTCATACGGATTGATTCCGTCACCAATGATCATAGCTACCTTTGGAAGTTCAAGCGCTCTAAACTGGCCACTTCCCAGATCAATACCTTGCGTTAAACCAGTACTTGCTGCATGAATAGTGACTCCTGTTTCAAGTGCAACTTCTTTAATGGCTTCGGAAATTTTAGCTGCCGACATATCTTGATTTTGTACAGGAATGAGGATCGTGCCGTAGTCGTAATTCTTACCTCCCAGACTGAATTTGTTCATGCCCACTTTGGTTCTTAATCCTTTCTTTTGAAGCATATACAATGCTTTTGGTGCATAGTAGTCATGCCATTCCATTAAATAGGCGTATTGAGAGCTTCCTTGAACCGCACCTTTTGGTTTCTGAAGGTCGGTGATCTCTGGACCTGCCTGACTCAAACTTGCTTTTTCATCATAATCGAGATTAAAGGCAAGCGGGAATGACCACGCGCTTATATCGTAAAAAAGGCTGTCCTGAAATTTTGTACGTTTTTCAAACATCGCATTTATCAAACGATGCTGCTTTTGATTCTTCGGAATGATATAGGCACTTCCTTTTTTATAGTTTTTTCCGTTGGAAGTGAAATCTTGCTTTACCTCATGAAATTTGATTTTGTGTCTTTGTAATATTTCGGCCAAGTGATAGGCTTTAGAAGCATCTTTTTCATCTCCGAAAACAATGGCGCCACCGCCTGTGGCTTCACGACGTGCTTCGGTAAAGAAGTCACGCTGATAATCTAGGATCTCTTTGCGCATAGAAACGGCAGCTTCCAGAGTAGAAAGGGCTGCGGTAAACTGGTTGCGAATGGTAAATGGAAACGTTAAGACCCCATTTTCACTTTCTTGGGCATGACCTCGTGACGAAGCTTGCTCAAATAGAATCCCGATACCACCATTGATATCTGGAAAGGTGGATCCTTTTCCGTAGTAGAAGTCGTCAAAGCTTTCTTCGGTATAATAAAAGCTACCAATTTTGTCGAGGGCCTTGGCGTGAAATTTTGCAATATCTCCAGTGAGTTGCTGATTCTTTTGTGGTGTTAGCGGATGTGTTCGAGACGGAATTCCTGGCTGAAAAAAGAAACTTGAGTTTGTTCCCATTTCGTGGTGATCGGTAAGTATGTTTGGATACCAATTATGGAATGTTTTAATACGGGCGCGACTTTCAGGNAGTTGTACCGGTAGCCAGTCGCGATTCATATCAAACCAGTAGTGATTGGTTCTACCGCCAGGCCATACTTCGCTGTACTCGCGATCATTCGGGTCTGGATTTATGTTTTGTGATTTGTGCATGTTTGCCCAATAGGCAAAACGTTGGAGTCCGTCAGGGTTAAACGACGGATCTAGCAGAATTACAGTATTCTTTAATAGCTCGTCGATCTTTGGACCTTGTGCTGCAGCTAGATAGTATGCTAGGGCTAAGGCAGCGTTTGATCCGCTAGGTTCATTACCATGAATAGAAAAGCCTTGGTAAACTACGATGGGCATGCCTGCCGTATTTTGTGCAGATGCATTGTTCTCGGTGAGAGCCACATGATTTTGACGAATATTCTCAATATTAGCATGGTTGGCAGGAGCTGTTACGGTAAGTAGNAGAATAGGTCTTCCTTCGAAGGTTGTTCCCCGCGATTCGATCGTTATACGGTCACTTGCTGCTGCAACGGCTTGCATATAATGCGCAAGTTTATCGTGCGTAACATGCCAATCACCTACTTCGTGGCCTAGAACACTTTTGGGTGTTGGAATGCTTTGATTGTAGCTTACGTCATTTGGCAAGTAATAATCAAGATCGACTTGATAATCTTGAGCGAGTAAACTGATTGAAAGAAAGAGCAGACAGAGGTTGGTAAGTAATTTCATGCTTTGTTATTGACTTTTTGGTTTGAATGGGTGCGTTAGTGATTGAAGCGGCATCCTTTTTTGTCACTTTGAGCTTGGTTAAATGGTCTCTGACAAAAAAGATACAGCGAAAAGCACGGTGCCGAGTGCTTAGCACGATGGCAAACGCCCTAAAGGTTAAAGATAAAAAAACCGCCACGAAGAATCGTAGCGGTTTTAAAATATTTTGATGGCAGGTAATTTCCTAGATATCGTCAAAATTAATATCGGTAAAATTACTTGTTGCAGGCTGGTCTAAAATGGAACCAGCTTCTGAAGCGCTAGAGGGACCTTCAGATTCTAGGCTTTCATCGCGCTTGTAGTCTTTTTGGTGACGCTCGCTAATTACTTCTTCGCCTTTTTCGTTAATGATGTATTCGATCATTTCGTTGAGATGGTCTTGGAACTCACTAAAATCCTCTTTGTATAGGTAAATCTTGTGCTTTTTGTAATGAAATGAGCCATCATCATTGGTGAATTTTTTGCTCTCTGTAACGGTAAGGTAATAATCTCCTGCTTTGGTCGCTCGCACGTCGAAGAAATAAGTGCGTCTTCCGGCGCGCATTACTTTACTATATATTTCTTCTTTATCCATCGTGTACTGATCGCTCATAAATGTTGGTTTTTTTAATTGGTTCCCAAAAATCCAAAAAAAATACAAATATCCCAAAGGTTATTTACATTTCTTTTTCTGTGCGTTGTTTGGCATATAATTCTCGATAATAACCATCGGTTTGTGTAAGCTCTTCATGCGTTCCTTGCTGAATGATCTCTCCATCGGCAAGTACAATGATCTTGTCGGCGTGTTTTGCTGAAGAAACACGATGGCTTACTATAATGGTTGTTTTGTCTTTAGATATTTCGTTGAGGTTACGAAGGATCTCTTCTTCTGTTTCGGTGTCAACGGCGCTTAGGCAATCATCAAATAATAATATTTCGGGATCCTTTATAATAGCTCTAGCAATGGATACACGCTGTTTTTGTCCGCCGCTCAAGGTGATACCTCTTTCTCCAAGAATGGTGTCATATCCCTTGCTAAATCCAACGATGTTGTTATGAACGGCTGCGCGTTTGGCAGCTTGAATGACCTCTTCGTCTGTAGCGTTTTCCTTTCCGAATTTAATATTGTTCTTGATCGAATCGCTAAACAGAAATGCATCTTGGGGAACGTACCCAATACTTGATCGAAGGTTGTTGAGGTTTAATTTTTTAACAGGCGTATCGTCAATGAGCAATTCGCCTTCTGGAACGTCGTAAAGTCTGCCAATAAGTTCAAGAATGGTCGATTTTCCAGAGCCTGTATTTCCGATAATAGATAAGGTTTCGCCTGGTTCAACCGTAAATGACACATTTTTTAGTGCGGTGATCTGAGTGTCTGGATAGGTATAGGTTAGCTTATTGAAGGTGATCTTACCTTTGATCGCGGTATCCTTAAATACTGAATTCTGAATAGAAGGAACTTCGTTTAAAAATTCATTGATACGTTTTTGAGAGGCTTCGGCTTGTTGCACCATGGAAGAAACCCATCCAACAATGGCAACAGGCCATGTAAGCATGTTCACATAAATAAGAAATTCAACGATGGTTCCAAAATCTATTTCTCCATCGATAAATTGCTTACCGCCAATATAAATTACGGCGATATTACTAACTCCGATCAATAGGATCATTAAGGGGAAAAATAGCGCCTGCACTCGGGCTAAATCGATATTCTTGTCTTTACTGCCTTCAGAAAGCGCGATAAACTCATCATTGGTTCTGGTTTCAATACCATAAGCCTTGATGACGGCAATACCGCTAAAACTTTCTTGAGTAAAGGTGGTGAGTTTTGATAAATACTGTTGAACAACCGTGCTGCGTTTGTGGATCGCGATACTAAGTTTATAGATAAGTACCGAAAGTATAGGTAGGGGAGCTACAGCATACCACGTAAGAATAGGAGCCTTATAAAACATATAACTTATCACGACAATAAAGAGGGTAATTGTGGTGGTACTGTACATCACAGCAGGTCCGGTGTACATTCGAACTTTAGACACGTCTTCACTAATACGATTCATGAGATCACCCGTGCGATTGTTTTTGTAGAAACTAAGTGAGAGGCTCTGATATTGCTGATAAATCACATTTTTGAGATCAAATTCAATGTATCGAGAGACCACAATGATGGTTTGTCTCATGATAAACGTGAATAGGGCGGCAAGGAGCGTTGTTCCTATAATGAGTGCTATGTTAATGAGAAGCTGTTCTTTAACCAAGGCTAGATCGGTTACATCACCATTGATATATCGCTCTACACTGTTTAAGGTGTCTCCAATGATAATGGGAACGAACAACTTAAAAATTGCAGCGATGATAGTAACGAGAAGCCCAAGGGCAAGTCGGCCTTTATATTTTAAGAAATAACGATTGAGGTACTTTAGTTCCTTCATGTATAATTTGAAACTTATTAACAAATTCTTGAATTAGCAATCACAGTTTTGTGGATTTGCTAACAAACAGCTATTTTTGCGCGTCCTTTTTGAGGATATCTAAATTATAAAAAAAATGACTGAATTAGTTTCTCCAAAAGATTTACATAAAATCGACCCAGTATTTGGTCAATTATCATTTGATGATCACGAGCAAATTGTATTTTGCAACGACAAAGATACTGGTTTAAAAGCAATAATAGGAATCCACAATACGGTTTTAGGACCTGCCTTAGGAGGTACTAGAATGTGGCAATATAATAGTGAGTGGGATGCATTGAATGATGTGCTTCGACTATCACGCGGGATGACGTTTAAGAGTGCNATCACTGGATTAAATCTTGGGGGTGGTAAAGCGGTGATCATTGGTGATGCTAAGACCCAAAAGACACCTGAATTAATGTTGAAATTTGGTGAATTTGTACACTCGTTAGGTGGGCGTTATATTACTGCGGAAGACGTAGGGATGGNGACTTCAGATATGGACCTTGTNAGAACAGTGACTCCTTATGTAACGGGTATTTCAGAAGAAAAAGGTGGTGCAGGAAACCCTTCTCCCATAACAGCTTATGGTGTTTTTATGGGTATGAAAGCTGCCGCTAAGTACAAGTTTGGAAGCGATGATCTTGAGGACAAAGTAATTTTCGTGGAAGGAATAGGGAACGTTGGTGAATCATTGGTCGAGCATTTGAGCAATGAGGGAGCAAAGGTATATATCAGTGATATTAACCAAGAGCGATTAGAAATGGTACGTGATACCTATAGCGTTGAGATTTATGGAGGTGATAATTTATATGCTGAAGAAATGGATATCTACGCTCCATGTGCTTTNGGTGCAACTATAAATGACACGACCATAAATCAGTTTAAGGCTAAAGTTATTGCGGGTGCAGCGAACAATCAGTTGGCTAATGAGCAAAAGCATGGTTTATTACTTCGTGAGAAAGGTATTGTTTACGCGCCAGATTTCTTGATCAATGCAGGTGGGATTATCAATGTTTATGCTGAATTAGAAAATTACGGAAAGCAGGAGATCATTCGTAAGACCGAGAATATTTACAATACAACATTGGAAATTCTTAGTGTTGCTGAAACGAATGGTATCACCACACATCAAGCAGCGTTTGATGTAGCGCAAGCGAGAATAAATACTCGTAAAAACGAAAATAAATAGTCATTAAGTTTGAGTGACTTCATTATCTTTGCAGCGCACAGGTGATTCTTGTGCGCTTTTTATTTTGTTCACATCTTTAACAAGATCTTTGAAACTATGCTTACACGTAGACATATTCGAGTAAAAGTCTTACAATCTATTTACGCATTTAACCACAGTGCGCACCAGGACCTAGAAAAACAAGAAAAATTCTTATTGTATAGCATGGATCAAATGCACGATCTGTATGTTTTGCTATTGCAATTATTGGTTGCTTTGCGCGATCATGCTGAAGGTCATATGATCAAATCACAGCAAAAGCACTTAGCTACTTCCGAAGAAAAAGATCCTAGTAAGAATTTTATAAACAACCGCATCTTTCAACTTATTGATGAAAGTCCGCAGTTAAAGGAGGTTATTTCCAATAAAAAACTCAACTATTGGGTTCAAGACAACGAGTATCTCGCCATTTTATTTAACGAACTGCGAGGGTTGGATTGGTATAAAGAGTATCTTGAGGAGAAGAGTCCCGACTTCAAAACAGATCGTGCTTTTGTAGTGCGTTTGTTTAAGGAAGTGATTGCTCCTAACGAAAAGGTATACGAATATATTGAAGATAAAAGACTTACTTGGTTAGACGATTTCCCTATTGTAAATACAGCTTTGGTAAAAGTGCTTTCAAAAATTACAGAAGGAAATGCCACTGAAGTTTTAATTCCAGATCTATACAAAGATGTTGAGGATAAGGACTATGCCTTGCAATTGCTTCGGAAAGTACTTTTAAAAGAAACTTCACTAAATGAAGAAATAGAAGGGAAAACTCCTAATTGGGATAAGGAANGAATTGCCGATATCGATATGATTATTTTGAAAATGGGTATTTCTGAATTTTTACATTTTCCTTCAATCCCNGTTCGAGCGACCATCAATGAATACCTTGAAATCTCTAAGGAATACTCTACNCCAAAGAGTAGTATTTTTATCAACGGAATCTTAGATAAATTAGTGAAGGATTATACGTCGGCTAACAAATTGAATAAAATTGGGCGCGGCCTTCGATAGAAACAAAAAAATAAGTATTTTTACGCCTCTTAAACCAATAAATAAGTAATACTATGAAAAAATCATTTTTAATTGTAGCGATTCTATCTGCTTTTGTATTTACATCTTGCAAGGAAAATGCAGCTGATAAAGTTAATGAAGAAAATGTAGCTGCTGCTGCAGATCGTGATGCAAAAAACACCGAGTATCCAGTAATGGCTTTTGAAGAAAGCGTTTTTGATTTCGGTACTATTGAACAAGGTACTCCACAAGAGCACGTTTTCAAATTTACAAATACAGGAAATGCTCCATTAGTAATTGTAGATGCAAAAAGTAGCTGTGGATGTACTGTCCCAGAATACACAAAGGCACCTGTAGCACCTGGAGCAACTGGAGAACTTTTAGTTAAGTTTAATGGTAGTGGTAAAAACCAAGTAAGTAAGACAGTTACTGTAACTGCAAATACTGAATCTGGAAAAGAAACATTACAAATTAAAGCGTTTGTTAATGCTAAAGAAGGAGCTGCTGGAACAGGAACTCCATTACAAGTACAATCTAAATAATCCTATTCAGGGAATTTCTTAACTATGGGAGCTATTCAAGACTTTTTGCCATTCATTTTATTGTTTGCTGTGATGTATCTTTTTCTGATTCGTCCACAAATGAAACGCCAAAAACAGGAGAAGCAATTCGTCAACGAGATTGGTGTTGGAGATCGAGTGATCACTAAAAGTGGTTTGCACGGTAAAATTATGAGCCTACACGATGATGGCACTTGTGTTATTGAAACTTCCGCAGGGAAATTAAAGTATGAGCGTTCTGCCCTTTCTATGGAAATGAGCCAGAAACTCAATAATCCGCCCGAAAAAAAATAGATTGCATAGCATACTATATAGAAAAAGCNCCGCAGTTATTGCGGGGCTTTTTTATTTTAACATGTTGTTGTTTAAAATCTGTATCCAACGAGAACACCACCTCTGAAAAAGCCGTCGGGTCCGAAATCAGGATCTAATAAGTAACGACCTCCTCCAACGCTTAANTCAAATACAAAGCCGTTGTTACTTACCCATTTCTGGCCAATGGCAACCCCAACTCCAGCATTAAACCAATCTCCGCCACCAGTAGTAAAATCTGTAGGGAAGTCATCGCCATTATAGCCGTTATTCTCATAAGAATCATCACCGCCGGCAAACTTTAGCAAACCCTCTACAAAGAAGCCGCGAGCGCCGTATTCCTTCTTATTAAAGAAATATTGCCGATAATACGGAGCAAAAACATATTGTTGATATTCGCTAAAACCGTCATCAAGACTAAAACTAATTGCGGCTCCCGCACCCGAATACTTGCTGATCACATATTCGTAGTTTATTTCAATATTAGGAATTGCAAGTGCTTCCAACACATCGATGCGTACTTCGTGTTTTTTGCTAAGTAAATCATTTTGATTGACATCATTTTCTTGCGCAATAGCAAACACAGAAAATCCCATGACTAGGACAAAAAGGATTTTTTTCATAGAATTGTTATATTAGTTGTTCTGAATCAAAGACGAGTCAAATAGTATGCCATTACTGCTTTGCAGTAATTTGAGCAATATTTACTATCACTTCAATCGCTTTTTGCATACTTTCTACAGGAACATATTCAAATCTACCATGAAAATTATGTCCTCCGGCAAAAATATTAGGACAAGGAAGTCCCATAAAACTTAATTGTGATCCATCGGTTCCTCCGCGGATAGGTTTGATCAAAGGTGTAATATTCGCTTGTTTCATCGCCTCTTCGGCAATGTCAACAATGTGCATTACAGGTTCAATTTTTTCGCGCATGTTGAAATATTGATCTTTGATCTCTACCGAGACACGCTCAATTCCATGTTGTTCGTTTAGTTCGTCGGCTAGTTTTAGCATCATTTCTTTACGCGCTTCAAAATGTGTCTTGTCGTGATCGCGAATGATATATTGGAGTTTTGTTCCATCAACTTCACCGTGGATACTGTATAAATGAAAGAAGCCCTGTCTGTCTTCGGTAAGTTCTGGAGTCTCTAGTCGCGGCAGTGAATTGATATAGTCTGTAGCAATATACATGCTGTTTACCATCTTTCCCTTAGCATAACCTGGGTGNACGATCTTACCTTTTATTGTAACAACAGCCCCAGCAGCATTAAAGTTTTCATATTCAAGTTCACCAACTTGGCTTCCATCCATAGTATAAGCCCAATCTGCTCCAAATTTAGCTACATCNAACTTATGTGCACCACGACCAATTTCTTCGTCGGGTGTAAAACCAACGCGGATTTTACCATGCTTTATTTCAGGATGCTTGATCAGGTATTCCATGGCTGAAACAATTTCAGCAATACCTGCTTTATCGTCTGCGCCCAACANCGTAGTTCCGTCGGTTGTGATCAAAGTCTTGCCTTTATAAAGCAGAAGGTCTTCAAAATCATCTGGTGATAGTATAATGTTCTCAGCTTTATTAAGTACGATATCTTTTCCATCGTACTTTTCTATGACCTGCGGATTTACACCTTTTCCTGTGAAATCTGGCGTTGTATCAAAGTGTGATATAAAACCAATAANAGGAGTTTCGTGATCCACATTACTTGGTAATGTTGCCATGATATAGGCATTCTNNTCAATAGTAACCTCGTGCATTCCAATAGACTTCAATTCATCTACCAACGCATTGGCGAGATCCCATTGTTTTGAAGTACTTGGGGTGGTTTCACTTTCTGGGTCGCTTTCTGTATCTACAGTAACATAGCTAATAAAGCGTTTTATGAGGTGTTGTTTGTCTATCAAAATAATAAGATTATAGGTTTCGTATCTAGGTCAAAGTTACGTAATAATTTTGTTGATTTCTGAAAGGGGAACGTTCATAAATTATCGCATTTCAATTTATTTCTAACAGCTTAAGTGTTATTTTTGTGGCATTCAACCGAAGCCCATGTATAAAGCTCTTATTAGACCCATTTTATTTCAATTTGATCCAGAAAAGAT
>JGI24723J26617_10003789_pt1 | contig 10750 bp, 10 predicted proteins | sample Cruoilmetagenom6_FD_26617 | JGI IMG/M metagenome (IMG submission 26617) | reverse complement strand
AAATATGGGACAGGTGTTTATAAAAAACATACCAGCAGTTTTTCATCAACGGTTGACCGAAGTGTCAATCTTAGTTGCCGCAAAGATACAGAAATTATCCCCGGCCTTTTCAGTTTAAGAGCCCCCAATGTATCAGAAAAACAAGCGATGTATGATAAATACGGTAAGGATGCCCAGAATTTTGTAAAAGGGTGTGGGATGTATATGGCCAAGTCTTTGGCCAAACTGACGGATTATTCTTTTAATGATCCTTCCGGGCGTTCTTGGGGAACAGGTTATTGTCGCAATCAAAATGTTAGGGAGTGCACTTTTCTCGTTTGGTTGCCATACAACCGGACGGCGATATATAGCTTTAACCATAAATACCTGACGCAAATACATGATATTCATCAAGGCGTTATAGATTTGCTGAAAACAGCGACCGATATTGAAAAATCACGTAATATTTCATTTGAGAAAGATTAATTTATGAGCGTTCTTAAGAGCCGTGAATAACTATCCGAAGTACATTTTGAATGGTCAATTAGGGCTCATAGCAGACATTGGCCGACACAAAACATCTCCTTCAGTATGATTTCAATATCTACAGTCCAACCTCCACTAAGCGGACAAAGCTGCTGTTCAGAAACTATTCATCTTCAAGCTTGAGACCTGTAGGAAGGCCATCCATGCTACTCAGGTTTTTCTCTTTCCAATATGACTGAATTCCATCAGGTCCCTTGTTGTCGTGCCAATTTTCTATCGCTGCCCGTTCCCCCTCATAGTCAAATAATGGAACACCATATCCGCACGATGTCTGGACAAGATCGAACTCGATTCTCATGATCTGTCTTGCGCCAAGAGGAGTATCTCCGCCGTAGTGTTGGGCAATCAGTTGCTTAAACTCAGCACTATCCCAGCCGAGTGCAGTTCCCTTCCCATATAGCCGCATGATCTGGGGAGGCCCTGAAAAAGCGCAAAACATAACGGTTATCCGACCGTCTACCAGCATATGTGCTGCTGTTTCATTGCCGCTGCCAGTCCTATCCAGATAAATGACAGTATTGTCGTCTATGATGCGAAGTGCTCCGATCTCGCGTGGTGAGACGTTTACCTTACTCTGTTGTGTGGCAGACGCAGTGAAAAAAATGTGTTGCCGAAGGATGAATTCCCGTCGATCTGTATTGAGAATGTCGAACTGTTTTGCCATTTAAGTTGCCTTCGAAAAATTATTTATATCTTAATATATTGGATGCCCCATGAGCAACAGAGTCAACCAATGGCATGCATTTCATATCGCAGAATTGAGCAATAAGGGCTCATAGCAGACATTGGCCGACACAAAACATCTCCTTCAGTATGATTTCAATATCTACAGTCCAACCTCCACTAAGCGGACAAAGCTGCTGTTCAGTTGACAGTGCAGTTCCGTTGGAATAACTCCACTAATTCTTAAAATGCTATAGGCAGAGCGAATACGTGCCTTAACGAACATATTTCTAGGAGGTGACCAATGAGCAACCGTGATCCTGACGAAAATGGTTGGCAAACATCAGCTCGGGCATGGATATCTCGTACTGGCGATAAAGGTGACTTTTCCCGAGAACATATATTGGACGGAATAATGCTCGACAAAGCAATTTCTCATAAACCATTGTCTGTACTTGATGTGGGATGTGGTGAAGGTCGATTTTGCAGAATGTTAAAAGAGGTAGGAATATCTACTTTTGGTGTAGATCCAATTGCGGAGATGGTTGAAGAAGCAAGATCACGAGATACGCATGGAACTTATTTACAAGGGTTTGCGGAAGATCTTGAATTTGATGATGATACCTTTGATCTTGTTGTGACATACCTCTCACTTATTGACATTGATGATGCTGGGCGGGCGATTGCAGAAATGGTGCGTGTTTTAAAGCCTGGGGGCCGTATTCTAGTAGCCAATTTAACAAGTTTTTCCACTTCAAGTATACCATTGGGGCGTAAAATTTGTAAAGAAACTGGAGAGGAATTTCGACCTCTTGGACTGTATCTCCAAGAAAGAAAAGATTGGTTTGAATGGGATGAGTTGCGCATCCAAAATTGGCACCGCCCTTTATCCCAATATATGAAGTGGTTTTTAGGGCAGGGTTTAACGTTGACCTACTTTGATGAACCTCAACCTACAGGTGGCCCAAAGATTAGGGTCGAAAGGTACCAAGAAATGCCATATTTAATGGTAATGGAATGGCAAAAAACCTTATAAGAGCCGCAACCTATCTGATACAAACGAACGGTTAGTTTGGGCTCTTGGCTGCCATTAACTCAATCTACCGAATAACTCTTCCACATACCCCGTGTAGATATCCCAGAGTGTGGCCAAGCTGGACGGTCGCAGCGGTATTGGGTACATCAGCTTGGACGACTAAACATTGGGCTTAGATATGACAACAAAACCACACGTACAGATTTTTATTAAATTCGTGTTACTGTGCGGCCTTCTGGTCGGTTATTTTGGGTATCTCAGTTACGAGTACGGGATCACCACCGGCGGCGTAGCCGCGCTTTTAACGTGGAGTTTTTTCGTCCTATGCACTCCAGTTGCTGATGCGGGGTTCCTGTTGGATTTCCCCCTTCGATTGCTTTTTGGCATTCGTATGGTGGTTTCGGAAATCGCTGTTTGGGGCGTTGCCCTTGGCCTAAACGCCGTGATGCTGCTTTATGCTCCGAACTACTACGACACGACTATCTTGACCCAGATTTTGCACAAAATATTCATGCATCCATTCCCCTATTGGGGGGTGATAATACTGTCAGGTTTGGGCACATTCCTGTCTATCCGCTTTGGCGACGAACTGATGGATGTTATTCGTCATCGCGAGAGGTCATACTTCCATTCACATCATTTTAAGCATGAGCTGATCCTGTTCGCTTTTTTCTTGTTGGTAATCCTCGGTTACTATGAACTTATAGCATCGGTCGGAATAGACACCGCTTTGGAGTAATCAGGGCCACTTGAGGGAAAGCTCTGCTTTGGGCTCAAAGCGGTCTTTCCAGCGACAGGCTATATTAGTTCTGATCAAGTTTCGGGCTTTAGAATTTCAACCTCGACCCCATCCTGCACTTCGGTATAAAAACAACTGCGTCGATTGGTGTGGCACGCAGGCCCGGATTGATCAACTGTGATCAGCAAGCTATCTCGATCACAATCCACACGCAGTGACACCAGTTTTTGCACATGACCTGATGTTAGGCCCTTCTTCCAAAACTCCTGACGTGACCGCGACCAGTAGGTAACATGACCAGAGCGCAAAGTTTCAACTACGGCATCACAGTTCATCCACGCCATCATCAACACTTCACCGGTGCCGTCTTGCTGTGCAATGGCCGGGATCAGGCCCTTGTCGTCATATTTCAGTGATGCAGCATCGAATTTTTTCATTTGCGGTTACTTTCGCTTTGCATTATTGCGTCTCGGCCCTAAATATGCGCTTAACAAATGAATTGCAAAGGCCAAATCACATGGCAGATGACCAAGATTTAATGAAACTTTACTCAGGGCGCATTCTGGCGTTGGCGGCCGCTATACCGCTTACGGATCGACTTGAAAATCCGGGTGCTACCGTACGCAAACGATCCCCTTTATGCGGTTCTACCGTTGAAGTTGACGTAACCATGAAAGACGGCATTGTCGCAGGCTTTGGGCAAGACGTAAAAGCCTGTGCTTTGGGGCAAACTGCGGCTTCTGTTCTGGGCGCCCATGTTATGGGGCTTAGCAGAAACCAGATTGCAATAGCCCGTGATCAGTTATTTGCAATGCTCAAAGACAACGGACCTGTACCAGCTGCCCCGTTTGATGACTTGGAAGTCCTGTTGCCTGCACGTGATTATGCCAATCGCCACGCATCGATCATGCTGGCACTTGAAGCCACCCTTGAAGCTATCGATAAAGCATAAAAAAACGCCGCAAACCTAATGGTTGCGGCGTTAAGTTAGAGCAAGTCTAATTTCGGCGATAATAATGTGACCTGTAACGGTCACGTTCCTATGTGAGGCATGGAACCATATAAACCGCATATTGGGTGGCACGGTTTATAGCCCGAACAGACTGCAGGCAAAATCGATCTATAGACTGGGCAGATATAGCCCAACCATCAGAATGACAAAAATAGAGGCCAGGCCAAGGATATCTTCGATAATGGCTTTGGGGGTGTGGGTTGCGAGCTTGCTAATATGTTTCATAATATCCTGCCATGATCCGTTTTTATTTTCGTTGCCTCTTTGTTCTCATATTCATTCCCTTATGTAAAGAACTTTTATAGAACATTTGTGAACAAATCAACAATGTGATTACAAAAAATGGGTTAACCTACTGATAATAAACGAATTGCTTTATCCTGTTCCATCAAATACAAAAGTGTTCTCATTGCTTCGCCGCGGGGTGATTTCAGCGTTGGATCGGCATTTATCAGCATTCTTGCATCATCATGCGCCGTTTTCATCAATGCGGTTTGTGATTCTAAGTCTGCAATTCTAAACCGTGGCAGACCTGATTGGGCCGTCCCCAACAAATCACCCGCGCCGCGTAATTTCAAATCCTCTTCGGCAATAACGAAACCGTCTTCGGTCTGGCGCATCACCGTTAAGCGGCGTTCGGCGGTTTCACCTAAAGGCGGGGCATACATCAGCAAACAGGTGCTGGCTTCTGCCCCGCGCCCAACGCGCCCGCGCAATTGGTGTAATTGTGCCAAACCAAAATGTTCTGCCTGTTCAACCACCATAATGGACGCGTTCGGTACATCCACCCCGACCTCTATCACTGTTGTTGCCACTAAAACGGCGGTTTTCCCTTCGGAAAAAGCTGCCATCGCCGCGTCTTTATCCGCACGCGGCATCTGTCCATGTACCAAACCGACATTTTCTTCCCCCAATGCCAGTCGCAAAGACCGATAACGATCTTCGGCAGCGGCGAAATCAACCACTTCGCTTTCTTCAACCAGCGGGCAAACCCAATAGGCCTGCCTCCCTTCTGCAATGGCCGATTTCAGACGCGCAACCACCTGATCCATACGCGCATTCGAAACCAACACGGTTTCCACAGGTTTGCGCCCGGGCGGTTTTTCATCCAAGACAGACACATCCATATCACCGTAATGTGCCAACTCCAATGAACGCGGGATCGGGGTGGCGGTCATCACCAGAATATCCACAGCCTTACCCTTGGCCCCAAGATCCATACGCTGGCGCACCCCGAAACGGTGTTGCTCATCTACAATCGCAAGCCTTAGCTTGTTGAAAACGACATCCTTTTGAAACACCGCNTGAGTGCCNACCAAAATGTGGATATCACCCTTTGCCAATGCTTTCAGCTTGGCTTTACGTTCGCTTGCTTTATCTCGGCCCGTCAGAATTTCCAGAACGACGCCGGCCTCTTCCGCCAAGGGTTGCAGGCCCGCCAAATGCTGACGCGCCAAAATTTCGGTGGGCGCCATCATCACCCCCTGCCCGCCTGCTTCGACTGTTGTCAGCAGCGCCATGAAAGCCACAAGGGTTTTACCTGATCCCACATCACCCTGCAAAAGTCGGTTCATCCGGTTTTCACTGGCCATATCATCGGTAATTTCAGCAATGCAGCGGCTTTGCGCACTCGTAGATTTATAGGGTAGTACCGCCAAAACCTTATTACGCTTTTTGCCCGTACCAACTGTTGTAAAGCCTTTGGCACGGCGGGTTTTACTACGGGCCAAAGACAGCGTTGTTTGATGCGCCAGAAACTCGTCATAAGCCAGACGTTCGCGGGCCTTGGCCGTATTGGATAGATCATTCACACTTTGAGGCGCATGTGCTGCCAGAATGGCATCATGCCATGCGGGCCATTTATTCTGTTTTAAAACAGAGGGCTCAATCCATTCGGGCAAATCCTGCACCCGTTCCAATGACGACAACGTGGCCTTATGAATAATTTTTTGTGTAATACCCGCCGTTAGTGGATAAATCGGTTCAATCTGCGGCAGTTGATCAGCTTCATCGATGCGTAAGATATAATCCGGGTGCACCATCTGGGCCAACCCGTCAAACACTTCCAGTTTTCCCGAAACAATCCGCTTTTGGCCGGCAGGCAATTGTTTGCGCAACCAGTCTTCGCGCGCGTGAAAAAACACCAGTTGAAATGACGCGCCATCATCTTCGACCATGACACGGTAAGGCCGTCCTTTAACGGCATTGGGTTGATGCAAGCCCACCGTGACCTGAACCGTGACAACGCTGGGCAGTTGCGCCTGATTGATCGTGTCAATCAGTTTGCGGTCAATAATGTTATGCGGCAAGGTGAACAATAAATCGCGCGGCTTTTCCACATCCATTTTCGCGAAATTTTCGGCCACACGTGGCCCGACGCCATCCAACCCTTTCAGGTCTGCAAACAAGGGGAACAGGGTTTCGGGGCGACGGCTCATGGGGTCAATATCACCCCACGGGGCCGATAAGTGCAAGCCATTCTGCCTCGCTTAACACAGTCACACCAAGTTCTTCAGCCTTTTTCGCTTTGGAACCGGCACCCGGCCCCGCGACAACATAATCGGTTTTTTTCGAAACCGATCCGGAAACTTTCGCCCCCAGATTTTCCGCCCGCGCCTTGGCTTCGGCCCGTGTCATCAGTTCCAAACTTCCTGTGAAAACCACGATTTTGCCGACAATGGAACTATCGGATGTATCACGCACCGCCATATCCTGCACATCCAGTTGTGCACCAAGTTGATCAATCGCAAATCGCGTATCATGCCCATGAAATGTATCAACCAAAGCTGTGGCCATCACGGAACCGACGCCATCAATTGCATTCAGCATCTCCCACGCTTCACCGGTGTGATCTTTTGCTGCATCCATAGCTGAAATAAAAACAGGCCACGACCCATAATTATTGGCTAAAAGTGAAGCACTTGTGTCACCGACATGGCGAATACCAAGGGCATAAATCAGCTTGTTCAACGGGATTTCGCGTTTTTCATTGATGGCTGCAAACAGGTTCGTCGCAGATTTATCACCCCAACCGTCACGGTTTTTCAGTTTGGTTAAATTTTCTGCATCGCGTGTTTCCAGCGTGAAAATATCCGCAGGTTGTTTGATCGGCAAGCTTTCATCATCAAAGAACATCTCGATCTGTTTGGCACCCAAGCCTTCTATATCAAACGCCCCACGTGATACGAAATGTTTTAGCTTTTCAACAGCTTGCGCCGGGCAGATGATACCGCCCGTGCATCGCGCGACACTGTCTCCATCTTCACGAACCGCGGGTGAACCGCATTCGGGGCAGATATTCGGAAAAACATATGCTTGACTGTCATCCGGGCGTTTGGACAGATCAACATCGCGAATTTTAGGGATCACATCACCCGCACGGTAAACTTCCACCCAATCGCCTGCACGAATATCGCGCCCTTCGCGGATCGCATTTCCCTTGCTATCAATCCCTTTGATATAATCTTCGTTATGCAGTGTTGCGTTCGACACGACCACCCCGCCAACTGTAACGGGCAAAAGCCGCGCAACCGGTGACAATGCACCCGTGCGCCCCACCTGTATTTCAATCGCTTCAATGCGTGTATGGGCAATTTCGGCCGGAAATTTATGTGCAATGGCCCAACGCGGCGTGGTGGCGCGAAACCCCAGACGCGATTGCAAGGAAAGGTCATCAACCTTGTAAACCACACCGTCAATATCATAGCCCAGCGTTGCACGCTGATCTTCTATCTTTGCGTATTGTTCAATCAACGCTTTCGGCCCATCACATGTTTTCATCAGCGGATTAGTTGAAAACCCCATTTCCTTTAACCACGCAATAGCCCCGGTTTGTGTGCTGGCTAAGGGTCTGGAAAGCTCGCCCCAGGCATAAGCGAAAAACCTTAATGGTCGCGACGCCGTGATTTGTGCATTCAACTGGCGTAAACTACCTGCAGCCGCATTGCGCGGGTTGGCAAAAACCTTGTCACCTTTTTCGACTTGCCGTTTATTCAAAGCATTGAAATCAGCATGGCTCATATAAACTTCGCCACGAATTTCCATAACCTCGGGTGCATTTTGTATCGTTTGGGGAATATCTGAAATGGTGCGGGCATTATTGGTGACGTTTTCCCCGACTTCACCGTCCCCGCGCGTGACCGCATGTATAAGTCTGCCGTATTCATAACGCAAAGAAAGCGATAATCCGTCTATCTTTGGCTCTGCGGTGTAAAAAAGCTTTGAATCAGTTCCCAGAAACTTGCGGATACGGGCGTCAAAATCAGCAACGTCCGCATCGTCAAACGCATTACCCAGTGACAACATTCGCACCGCGTGGGTGATTTTCGTGAATGTTTCAGAGACGGGTGCGCCCACTTGATCCGACGGGCTGTTTGCACGTTTCAAATCAGGAAAAGCGGCTTCGATATCTGCGTTACGTCGTTTCAGACGATCATATTCAGCATCGGATATTTCTGGTGCATCATCCGTATGATATTGTTTGTTTGCGGTCGCCAAAACATCTGCAAGATGTGCCAACTCTGCACTTGCTTGCTGTTTTGTCAGCTTTGACACTGGAATTTCAGACACCGAACCACCCCGCTTTTACGTCAATAAGATGTACGGCGAGATCGCAATATCGTCCAGCGATTCCTTATTATTGCTTATCCGATGGTGGCCATAACCGCAGGCATTTCACGTGCCGGATCACGCAGCGTATATCCACGCCCCCAAACGGTTTCTATATGGTTTTCACCCCCCGTAGCTTGCGCCAGTTTCTTGCGCAGTTTGCAGATGAAAACATCGATGATTTTCAATTCCGGCTCATCCATGCCGCCATAAAGATGGTTCAAAAACATTTCCTTGGTCAGGGTTGTCCCTTTGCGCAGAGATAAAAGCTCGAACATTTGATATTCTTTTCCTGTCAGATTAACCTGGTTTCCGGCCACATCGACAGTCTTTTGATCCAAGTTCACGCAAATACGCCCCGTCTCTATCAGGGATTCTGCATGGCCTTGCGATCTGCGTACAATCGCCAATATGCGTGCGACCAGTTCAGCCCTGTCAAACGGTTTGGTCAGATAATCATCCGCGCCATAGCCCAAACCCTTAACCTTGTCTTCAATCGTATCAAAGCCCGACAGAATCAATACCGGCGTTTTAATCTTGGCATTGCGCAATTGGCGCAATACGTCATGCCCATTCATATCCGGCAGGTTCAGATCCAGTAAAATCAGGTCGTAATCATATACCTTGGCTAAATCGACGCCTTCTTCACCCATATCTGTGGCATAAACATTGAAATTTGCATTTTGCAGCATCAATTCGATGCTTTTGGACGTGGTTGGGTCGTCTTCGACGAGTAATATACGCATGTGTTGCCTCCGCGGACGGTCAATTAACAATCCCCACACTCTGCGTACCAATGGTTAACCACTGGTTACTTCCAAAAGAAAAAATAACGCCTCTACCTACGATTGTCTATATTTTTTCAACTTTGTCGCTTTCAACGCATTGATACCATGTGATTTTATTGCAAATCGCCAACTGTCGAACTCTTCTTCCGACAGGCTGTACATCTTACAGGCCTCGCCTTTTGTGATCAAACTTGCCGATACCGCCAGCACAACACAGGCCTTGCGTGAAGCCACCCAACGGTTTGTCTCGACAGGCGGTAAATCGGACCGCATCAATTTTTGTCCGTCCGGCAAAATTACAAAGGTCGGACCTTTCGGGTTTTTTACATACATGATTTTCTCACAGGTTGGTTCTACATGGGTTTTGATTGAAACACTTTAATCAGATGTAAAAGCCCCCCTTGTGAGTGTGTCGTCTTTTATTATAAAGCGAGATATTAAGAGGATTGTAACCATGTCTGTTGACACCAAAACCAAACTGAACGCGATGGGCTTTGCCAAAGCCCCCAAAGATACCCGTGTGCTTGTCGCCATGTCCGGCGGTGTAGACAGCTCCGTTGTGGCCGCACAACTGGCGTCCGAAGGTTATGATGTGGTCGGTGTCACGCTGCAACTTTACGACCATGGTGCAGCACTGGCCAAAAAAGGTGCCTGTTGTGCAGGCCGCGATATTCACGATGCCCGCCGTGTGGCCGAAGAAATGGGTTTTCCGCATTACGTGCTGGATTATGAAAACCGCTTTAAGGAAAGCGTGATCGACGAATTTGCCGACGCATATCTTGCGGGCGCCACCCCTGTGCCGTGTATCCGCTGTAACGAGCGTGTGAAATTCCGCGATCTGTTGGAAACCGCCAAGGATCTGGATGCCGATTGCATGGCCACCGGCCACTACATCCAACGCTTCCAAGGGCCGCAAAAGGCAGAGCTGCACAAAGCCGCTGACGGTGATCGCGATCAAAGCTATTTTCTGTTTTCAACCAAACAGGAACAACTGGATTACCTGCGCTTCCCGCTTGGCCATTTGAAGTCCAAAGCCGAAACCCGCGAACTGGCCCGCAAATTCGGCCTGCCCGTGGCGGATAAGCCCGACAGCCAAGACATCTGTTTCGTTCCCAACGGATCATACGCCGCCGTGATTGAAAAACTGCGCCCGGGCGCGGCCGATCCCGGTGAAATCGTGCATATTGATGGATCGGTTCTGGGNGAACACAAAGGNGTCATTCACTACACGATCGGCCAACGNCGNGGNCTNGGCATCGGCGGGCGTGAACCGCTTTATGTGGTCAAACTTGATCCCGACACAAAACAGGTCATCGTCGGCCCGAAAGAGGCGCTGGGCACCACGCATATCGCCATACGCGAAATCAATTGGCTGGGGG
>JGI24723J26617_10003786_pt1 | contig 10755 bp, 8 predicted proteins | sample Cruoilmetagenom6_FD_26617 | JGI IMG/M metagenome (IMG submission 26617) | reverse complement strand
CGCTCGGCTGATTTATTAATTCGCTTTTGATTTTCTAACGGACGAAAAAGCCATGTGGTCCCTTTGGCATCTTTGTAGGCTTTTAAGCCTTCAAAAATAGATTGACCATAATGAAAAATTTTGGCTGACGGTGCAAGGCTAATTGGTTCATACGGAACAATTTTAGGATTTTCCCACGTTCCGTTTTTATATTCGCAAACCATCATGTGGTCTGAAAAGATTTGTCCAAAAGGTAAATTCGAAAAATCCACCTGTCCTAGTCGAGATTCACTTGTTTTTTTTATCTCTATACGCGTAAGTTCTGTACTGGTCATAAAGCGTTATTTTTTAGACTGCAAAAGTAGGTATATTATCTCTATTTTTTAAAAATGTTTATTTAAAATCTAACAACAGCAGGTATCGTGTAGTAAAGTCTCAAGAATCTTGCAGTGTTAAAGCAACTGTTCTTCATGCTAAGCGGGCAAAATTTTGATGCTTCAAGCGTTTTGAATACGTTTTGATGTATAATGCATGGTAGAAGGAGGATATTTTTGTAAAAATATTAGTATTTTTGGGGCAACTATAAATTTGTACCCATGAAAAAAATTGTTTTAGTATTGTTAAGTGTGAGCATGTTTGTTGCATGTGATACCAAAAAAGAAAACCCGGTAGATTTCGCTTCTTTTGGTGAGAAGATTGAACAAGATGGCGCTTTAGATAAAACGGCAATGATGGCAAAATTTGAAAACTTAAAAGAAGGAGACACCGTTGATGTAAAGTTTGCTACAACCATTAATGAAGTGTGTAAGAAAAAGGGATGCTGGATGAAACTTGATTTAGGTAATGAAAAAGAATCGATGGTGCGATTTAAAGATTATGGTTTTTTTGTGCCTATGGATGCTGATCATAAAGAAGTGGTGGTTAATGGCCGTGCTTATGTGACTAAAATTCCAGTAGAACAACTACAGCACTATGCAAAAGATGCAGGGAAATCGGAAGAAGAAATTGCTGCCATAACTGCTCCCGAATTTACCTATGCAATTGAAGCAGACGGGGTATTAGTTCAGAAATAATGAGAAAAAGTATTTTTTTTCTGTTGAGTATTATGACCTTGGTGGCCTGCCAGCCAAAAGCAGCGCAAAGTGAATCGGCAGCGCCAAAAATGTATGAACCGTCAGAAATGGCCTTACTAATGCGTCAAATGCATGCCTTAAATGAGCAGGCTAAGCTACGCATAGAAGCTGGTGAGGCCGTTGATCCATTTCCAGAAGAATTAGTGGCTATTCATTCTGCAGCAATGACTGACCCTAGTGATCGAGATGCTGAATTTGACAGTTTAGCCGTGGCGTTTCTTGACTATCAAAAAAACACCTTCGGGGCGCATACATCAACTACAAAAGTGAATTATAATAATTCTATTAAGACTTGTATTGCCTGCCATGAGACACGATGTGCTGGACCAATACCGAAGATTAAGAAACTACTGATTGACTAAGCTTAGGCGCGAAATTATTGCCACCGGTGACGGGTCAAAAACGATCCATATTCCTGCTTGGAATGAGCAGTATCATTCTATTCATGGAGCCATTCAAGAAGCCAAGCACGTGTATATAGACATGGGGTTGAGACCGCTACTTGAACAAACATCGGAAGACGCTATTACACTATTGGAGATTGGGTTTGGTACCGGCTTGAATGCTTTATTGACCCAACTTTTGGCAACCCGTGAAAAGCGAATAATTAGGTATGTTGGGGTAGATGCCTTTCCGGTTAAACCGGAGGAAGTACAGGCATTAAATTATTCAGAGGAACTGTGTATTCCTGCGGATTCAGTAATGGCGTTACATGCTAGCACGTGGGAACACCACCACCAATATGGCCCTTATTTTACCCTTTTCAAAACCAATCAATTAGTTGAATCACTCCAACTAGCATGCAAATTTAATCTCATCTATTACGATGCCTTTGGGGCACGGGTACAGCCTGAATTGTGGACCGTTGAGCTGTTTGCTAGCATGTATGCGTTATTGCANCCTGCAGGCGTTTTGGTAACCTATGCGGCAAAGGGAAGTGTACGACGAGCCATGGTGGAAGTGGGCTTTTCAGTAGAGCGCCTCAAAGGGCCTCCAGGTAAACGAGAGATGCTTAGGGCTACAAAACCAGTCTAGTTGGCGGTGTATTACTGAGCGTCTACTAATACAGGGTGAGATTATCCTTAGCTTTCTGTGTAAAAATCAAGGATCCTGAGCAGAAATGAATATTTTAAACAACTGTAAATGAACTGGTTGCGACTGATTTGGTGATTTCTGAGTGACAATATATAATAAATAGCCAAATATTTGTAAATTTGTCTTTATCTTCAATCTCCCCAAAGAGTATGTAATGAGAGCGAAGCACGTTGATTTACAATTAATTAGAATGTTGTTATCAGAAAGTGAAGTTTAGAAATAATGAATATATGATAAAAGATTACTTCCATTATTTTTTACGAGTACCCTTTAAGCAGTCGTTATTGACGGTAATTGGTGCTGCGTTTTCTTCAACAATCATGCTAAAATCTACATCCCTTAATTTCACTCAGGTTTAAAATCAAAAATTATTATGAGAAAGATTATTACGCTAAGTTTATTGTTATTTGCCGGTATATTATCAGCGCAAACAACACCTGGTAAACATAGTATTAAAATATTAGATGTCAATACGAAGAATGCTGACTTCGGTTTGTCCTTTTTTGGTGAGGATAAAGTAGTATTTGCTTCTCCTACAGAGAAAGTAGCTATTGTAAGAAAGGTGTGGAAAGAAAATGATCAACCGTATCTCGATTTATTTATTGGAGATATTGATAGTACAGGGCAAATCATAAATAAACGACCTATTAAAGGAGATGTAAACAAAAAATTGCACGAGGCAATGGTAACGTTTACTAAAGATTTTAAAACAGTTTACTTTAGTGCGAACAATTATAATGAGAGAAATAAGTCGGTAAAAAGTAGTAAAGGTTGGGATAATATTCAATTGTACAAAGCAGATGTGAATCCAGATTTTACGTGGACTAACATTGTTAAATTACCATTTAATAGTGACGAATTTCAAACAGGTTTACCTACCCTAAATGAGGATGAAACGAAAATGTATTTTGTTTCTGATCGCCCGGGGTCAATTGGTAAAACCGATATTTATGTGGTAGATGTTCATCCTGATGGAACCTACGGTGAGCCAGTAAATATGGGGCCAAGAATTAATACGGAAGAACGTGAGATGTTTCCTCGAATGGGAGAAGATAATATGTTGTACTTTTCTTCTAATGGTCATCCTGGTTATGGAAATTTAGATGTTTTCGTCACTAAAATATATGATAATACGGTTTCTATTCCATTAAATTTGGAAGCGCCGATAAACAGTGCTAAAGATGATTTTTCCTATTTAATGCGTACCGATACGCAGGGCTATTTCTCATCTAATAGAGCGGAAGGAAAAGGAGATGATGATATCTATTCGTTTATGGTAGATGAGCCTATTTTTATAGAGTGTTTACAAACCGTTAAAGGGGTAGTAAAAAATAGAGAAAATAACCAGTTAATTCCCGGTGCATTAGTAACTATTTATGACAGTGAAGGAAATCAATTACAGCAAACGGCTGCCGATGAAATAGATGCGAGTTATAGTTTTAATATTCCGTGTAATGCGAGTTATAAAATTACAGCAGTACAGGCTGGATTTGTTTCGGTGGAAGAAACCATAAAAACAATTAATGATTTAGATGGTCCGGTAATTGAGCAGGATTTATTGATGTCGCCTGAATTTGTTATTGTTGGTGACGAAATCTTAGTGAATATTAACCGAATCTATTTTGATTTTGACAAGCATAACATCCGTAAAGATGCGGCTGAACAATTAGATCGAGTAGTAGAGGTAATGAACAAATACCCTGAAATGAAAATTGTAGCCAGTTCACACACTGACTCAAGAGGTCCGAAAAGCTATAATATGAAACTTTCAGAACGCAGAGCCAAATCAACTGTTGATTATATTATCAGTAAAGGAATTGACGCAAGTCGAATTAAAAGTCAAGGCTTCGGAGAGACTAAATTAGTAAATAAATGTGCGNACGGTGTACCTTGTACTAAAGAGGAGCATCAATTAAATAGACGTACAGAATTTAAAATTGATGGCACCCTAAAAGTGAGAGCTAAATAGGTAGGGTCATGAAGTACAAAAGCCACTTTATTCTTTGCTGAATAAAGTGGCTTTTTTTGTTGGCGTGAATAGGTCATGAAGATTTCCCAGTTGAACTGGATGTTGTGTTTTTTTGAGCATTCATATGGATAGAAAGGAAAATGAATGCGATTGTCAATATAGTTTTCATACGTTAGTTTTTTATTTTTTTTAGGGAGTTGTTTTTGTCAGCTTCATAAGTTTCAACGAGTTTCTTTTCGTATCTTTCTTCAAAGTTCTTTGTTGAAATAAGTGTTGTGATACGGTTATTTATTTTTTTTTGAAATACCTTTAAGCCTTAATAAAAATTTTAATTGATGACAAATAAATTTTATTNNACTANCATTGTATTTTTTCTCATAGTTATTTCATTTGCCTGCCAAAAACCTTCCAACGAAGCCCCGTGGGAAGCTCTTTTTAATGGTGATAACCTTGACGGTTGGAATCAAAAAGGGGGCGAGGCAATGTATGCTGTTCGTGATGGGATGATCGTTGGAACTACAGTGCATAACACCCCGAACTCCTTTTTAACTACCAATAAGATGTATGGCGATTTTATTCTTGAATTAGACTATAAAGTAGATTCAACCATGAATTCGGGAATTCAAATTCGCAGTAATAGCTTTCCGTATTATCACAATGGGCAAGTACACGGATATCAGATTGAAATTGATCCTTCTAAAAGAGCGTGGAGTGCCGGTATTTATGAAGAAGGGCGAAGAGGATGGCTCTATCCGTTAACGAACAATACAGCAGCTCAAAATGCTTTTAAGCAGAACCAATGGAATCACTACCGTATTGAAGCTATAGGAGACACCTTAAAAACGTGGATTAACAATGTGCCTGCAGCTTATCTAATTGATGATAAAACCGCAAGTGGATTTATTGCTTTACAGGTGCATGGCATTGGGGCTAAACAAAAAGCAGGTACTGAGATTCATTGGAAAAACATTCAAATTATTACAAAAAACGTGCGTGACTATAGTAGGTCAACACCCTTAACCGCTATTACTACAAAAAACACCCTGTTGCCAACAGAAGAGCAGGGGGGGTGGACGATGTTGTGGAATGGTGTTGATACGGATCAGTGGCGCGGAGCTAAATTAGCTGAATTCCCCTCGTCTGGTTGGCGCATAGAAAATGGAGAACTTACCGTTCTAGGCGGAGACGGAAAAGAATCTACCGGTGGTGGAGATATTGTTACCAAAGCTAGCTATGGCGATTTTGAATTAAAGCTTGATTTTAAACTAAGCGAAGGTGCTAATAGTGGTGTTAAATACTATGTTGATACCGATTTAAACAAAGGGGAAGGCTCAGCGATTGGTTTAGAGTATCAATTGCTCGATGACGCGGTTCATCCGGATGCTAAATTAGGGAGCCACGAGGGAAGTAGAACCTTAGCCTCTTTGTATGATTTAATTCAGGCTGATCCAAACAAGCATGCGAACCCCGTTGGAAGTTGGAATAGCTTGCGAATTTATGCGAAAAATCAGAAAGTTTCGCATTGGTTGAACGGTGTGAAAGTAGTGGAGTATGACCGAAGTAGTCCGGAATTTAAAGCCTTAGTTTCCACGAGTAAGTACAAACAATGGCCAGGATTTGGGCAACTTGAAAAAGGGCATATCTTACTACAAGATCACGGTAATACGGTGTCTTTTAAAAACATTAAAATTAGAGCGAACTAGACGTACTATATAAAAAAGATAAAAAGCCAGCACCTAGTGCTGGCTTTTTAGGCTTAAAAGGTTAGACTCAACTTAGCGCGTAAGGCAAAGGGTGTACCTGGGGTGAAATGAATTTCCTCAACAGGATCTGGCTCATCAAAGAGACGGCTTGTGGTGGCAAATTGTGTTTCTTTCCACGCGGTATTAAATACGTTTTCAATACGAATTCCCAAACGCCATTGGTTTAATGTATAATTCAGATTAACATCTGAAACAAAATATCCGTCCGCTACGATGGAGTTATCTTCGTTTGCCGGACGGTCTCCTACATAGCGATAAGAAATACCACCATTAAAATTACCGATACCTTCAAATGAGATACCACCAACTGCGGTTAATTTAGGAGCAAGCGGAATTAAATCTTCACCCTTAGGGGCGTCAGTGCTTCTTCCGTGAGTGTAATTGACATCACTATAAAGATATACCTTGTCAAGGGCTTGAAAGCGAGCGCCGAGTTCTACCCCCAGGCGTCTTGTTTTTCCACTGGGTTCAACAATTCCTGCATCCCCTACATACACAAATTCTTGATCTAAAAATAGACTCCATACCGCTGCATTTATTACCAGTCTATTGGTCGGCTTGACAAGTGTTCCTAGGTCGAGTCCATAGGCTTTTGGGAGGATGTTTTCGGTTTGATTTGCAATAACCACCCGTGTGTCGTTAGAATGAAATCCGATGCCAGATTTTAAAAACACTTGCCAATGTTGATTTGGGGTATAGATGAGATTAAATTTCGGACTTGCAACCACTTTTGACGTACTGTTGTTTTGATAGGTAGTTGGGATTTTATTGACGTAATCAAATTTAAAATAATCTAAACGAATAGATGGGTTAAAGGTCCAGTTACCAGTTGTTAGCTCTCCATTTACATATCCGTAAAGATTTGTTTCATCAATGTCTCCCAAAGAGATGTTACGCAAGGTGGTCTGGCGATTTATTGTACTTGATAGTTCACTGTTGTTGGTTTGATCATATCGAAATCCTAGACCAAGATCATAGCTCAATTGGCTGTTATCAAAAAAGGGTGTGCTGTTTTTGATATACTGGCTTTCAATCCCTGTTAAAAATCGATTTTCTTTTTGATGAATTTGATCCCCATTAATAGGGTCTTCTAGGAAAAAAGTGAAATTTGAAAACAACTCAAAGTCGTAGCTAGTAAGGTATGCTTTGGTTTTTACCAAGGCGTTTTCCTGAAGGTATTGCCGATGATTTAACCAAACGTTAGTTCGTGAGGTTTCCCCACCTTCTGTATCATCTACCGCTCCAAAGCGGCCTATTGTACCATTGTCTACTAAGCGCTGAGGGATTTGCCCTGATGCGTCCCATTTGCTTTGAAAATGAGATACGCTAAAGCTAAGGTCTTGATGATTATTGATGATCACATTATAGCGTCCCATCAAGTTAATACGATTAAAATTTTGCGAAGCATCAAACGGCCCATCCGTTAAGGAAAGTTCGGTGGCTAAGTAGGCATTGCTATGCTCGTTTTCGGTTAAATTAAACATGGTAACCAAGCGTTTTGTATTAAATTGTCCCAGTTCTAGCGAAATAAGGTTTTGGTCTAATCGTTTTCGCAGGCCTAAATCTACATATCCCGCTGTGGTAAAATTACCTTGATCAAAATAGTAGGGACCTTTTCCAAAATTAACTTTTTCAATGGTTTCGGGTATGACAAAATGTAAGTCTGCATAGCCTTGACCGTGCGCATGAGAAACCATGTTTACCGGCATTCCGTCAACGCTTATGGCAACATCTGTTCCGTGATCTATGTCAAAGCCACGTAAGAACAGTTGCTCAGCTTTACCTCCTCCAGCATGTTGTCCGATGATAAGGCCCGGGACTTTTTGAAGGATTTCTTGGGAAGACTTTACCGGATTTATGGTGAGGTCTACCTTGGTAATATGACTCAGCATATTGCGTCTAGATACCAGTACCACTTGGTCTAACGAAATGGGCTGTTCGATAAGGACAAGGGTAAATAAGGTGTCAAGATGGATCTTATTGACCGTGAACATTTGAGATTGATAACCTAAACTAGCGAAATTAAGTCTATCGTTAATTTGTGTATTTGAAAGGCTGAATATCCCTTGATGGTCGGTGTGACTGTGGGTTCCAGAACGTTGATTAATGACGGCAACACCTGATAGGGGTCTTTGTTGAGCATCAAGTACTTTGCCACGTATAACTTGCGCGGTAAGTGTATGCGTACTAAGCATTAAAAATGCGATGAAAATAGTTTTCATTGATTATAAATTATAAATTAATAGTGAGATCATTTAAAGGATTTGACCTAACATTTAGGACAAATCAATAGCATAGCGTGGCTAGGCCAAGCAAGGGTAGATGGGCGTGCGGGAAAATCCCTATACGGCCATTGACTTTCACTTGACGTACATAAAAAAGCAACAATAAATTGCATGTTTCTGCTATGAAATCAATGAATCGGGAGGAGGTGTTATAATTTCTAAACCAAGGTTTCTTTGAAACATCGGACGGTGTAAGGGGAATGATTTTTCACCAAATTGATGCATTATGCAATAGGAGGTTAGTTTGGGTGGAATATGCTTGTCGAATTCAGTTAGCATATTCACTACTTCTGGGAGGTCTTGAAAATCATCGGGTTGTAAAAGTTCACTAAAAAAGTCCAAAACTTCATGGGAATGATGATCGGCAACCTCCTTTGGATACTTGCTAAGTTGGGTTGGGTCTTGGTTGTGATGGTGATCTGCTTGCGCAGAATTATGGCTGTGCGGCGAAGCAGTGTCATGCGAATGAGCTGCTGAAGTATTACTTACTAAATGACTTAAGCTATGTGCCAACCCCAGCATTGGTTTTTGAAATGGGACAAAAAGGTAACCAATGGTAATTCCCACTAAGAGGAGTCGCGCTAGAAATGTTTTATGATTTTTTAAGACGTGCAAGTTAGAATGCATTACCAAGTTCAAACACAAAGCTACGCATACTTAAGAAATTTTACAGAAAAATATGCGATAATAAATGTTTTTTTCAATGGCATACCATCACTAAGCGCATCGAAGGTTTTTAAATTGTAGTAAGGGGCTTGCTGCAGATGGCCTAATCTATTTTAACCAAGTAACAAAATCAGAAGGAGTTGTGATTCTCATAGATCGGTCTCCATTTATGACTACCGGATGAATAAAGGTTTCTGGGTGGTTTTGAAGAATTTTTATCGCATCATTAGCATTTAAATCTACCTGTTTATCGCCGTAATTTTTGATAAATTCTGGATGTTTTTTTTCGATTAAATCAATGATGTTTAGGTTTAGTTTTTCGGCGATATCTACCCATTGCATCCCGGTAATTTTTGTTTTAGACACATCAATACTATGTACTGCTTTATGGGTAGCCGAAACATAGGCATAGGTCTGTTTCCCAATAGATGAGTTGCCGTTATAAACTAAAATAATTTCATGCGAATGTGTTGCAAATGCTCCCATTGTATTTGTTTAAGGTATAAAATTAAGGGAAGTAATTCAGCTAAAGGAACTCAATTGATATCCTGTTTAATCCATTTAACCTGGCGGGCTAGAGCACCTTATTTATCTAGTTTTCCATTGCCGGTTAAGGCACCAAGTAGTCCATCGCTAACATTTAACCATACATAGTTGAAAAATGATTTTGTCTGGTCTCGTGTTGTTTCAATAGTGGCATATCTAAAGTCATCAACTCCATCCTTTGAATGGTCCTTGACAAATAAGCTCCCTATTGCAGTCAAAATTTTATTGACCCCTTTTAAATCTGACTTCATTATTTTAAAGGACAAGTTTTTGTATTTCATTTTAAGTTGGCCTTGGGTGCTAATGTGGTTCCCATAGATAGAGAAATATAATTGGTCAATACGCCCGTCACTGGTGGTATTTAAATTTGCTTTTAAATAGGGGTTAATGGCACTAGTGTTTAAGTCGTTCAAAGATCCAGAGGCATTAAAATGATTAGATTCATCATTGGCATTAAAATTCCAATTGAGCACCAAAGGAGCTTCATTCATAAGTTTAGAACTTGTGTGAACCCAAGTTTTAGTTGTATCGCGATACGAATTTCCTAGGTGACGAATCGTTGCGTTAAGGGAGGTGAAACGAATTCCTTCCATGGGTTTTTCTTTTGCAATTCGCTCTGTATAATAAATTTCCCCTTGCTGAATAGTTATAACGTCTATAGCCAAGTCAAACGGTAAGGTTTTAAGCATCTCACTATATAGGGGTTTAATACGATGATCGTCAGCAACTAGTTTGTCTCTAAATACACGTAAGGTTGGTGTAGAAACAACCATAGTGTCGAGCTTAAAAGCTATCGTTTTAGTTGCTTGTTTGAACGATGGATTTGTCCATTTCATCGCAGGAATGGATAAGGAAATATGATCGCGCTCAACGTTAATATGTTGAGATAATTCAAGGGCTTTATAGTTTGGAACTATTGCGAAATTAGTATATGACCATTGCTTAGGTTGAGCGTGAAAATTAGCTAGGGTTAGCTGTTCAAACCGATTGGCCCTCGCGCTAAGGTTCTTAAAACTTAGGTTGTAGGTACCGTAGGTAAAAGGAATGTTTTGCTTTAGCTGTTCTGCGTTGGTATGAAGGTCTAAAATATCAAGTTGCAAAGCCTCGACCGTAAGAAGGGTACTATCACCTCTAGCATTGGCTACTGATAGTGTAGCGTCATTCATACTGAACTTATCAATCTGTAAAGGGGTGTTGAAGGATAAATTTGATTTTTTTGCTTCAGGATTGGCTGTTTTTGAAGCAGCTGTATAATGANCTATGGCGGCTTGATCTAGACGAAGGTGTTGAATATGAATGGTCTTTTGTAGGGCCATTTG
>JGI24723J26617_10003782_pt1 | contig 10764 bp, 9 predicted proteins | sample Cruoilmetagenom6_FD_26617 | JGI IMG/M metagenome (IMG submission 26617) | reverse complement strand
CCACTTGTGCCAGTGTGTTCGGAACTATGGCAGCGGTAGCACTTCAGGGTATAAAAGGCCCAGTGCGCACGATTTTCGACGGTTTGATCTACATCGCGGTGATGATCCCCGGTATCGTCATCGGTATCGCCACACTGATCGGCCTCGTAACACTGTTCGATCAGCTGAACCCCCTGATTGCAGCACTATGGCCAAATGGATTCACACCTCCAAAACTCCATATGGGTATGGGGTCACTGATTGCAGCACACACCATGTTTCTGATGGCTCTGGTCGTCATCATCGTGCGGGCACGACTTTCGGGAATGGATCGTGCGTTGACCGAGGCCTCATCGGATCTTTATGCCACTCCCTTTGGCACATTTCGCCAGGTGACGCTGCCGCTGATTTTTCCCGCAGTCATAGCGGGCTTCCTGCTGAGTTTCACTTTCAGTTTTGATGATTTCATCATCGCGTTTTTTGTGTCTGGTACGGAAACCACTTTGCCGCTTTATGTGTTCTCATCCATTCGCCGTGGCGTTACGCCTGAAATCAACGTTATCGGCACGATGGTACTAGCTGTTTCCCTGATGATGTTGGTGATCGCCCAGATCCTTCTTAGACGTGGAGGGGGAAAAACCAAATGACGCGTGTCCTTCCTGCAAGCGCAAAAACGAATGCCAAACTACTCGCTGATAGAGTGGCTTTTGTAACTGCCGCCGGATCCGGTATAGGCCGCGCAGGCGCGATGGCGCTGGCACAGTGCGGGGCACATGTTATCGTGACTGACCTTGATGCTAAACTCGCAGCAGAAGTGGTAGCTAAAATAGTTTCCGAAGGGCACAAAGCTACTTCAATACAGCTGGATGTCACTGATGATGACGCGCTGCAAGCAGCAATTGACAATACTATCGCGCGTTTTGGGCGGCTTGATATTTTCCATTCGCACGCTGGTATTCAGATCGAAGGTACGCTTGAACAGGTCTCTCCGGAAGGGATGGATGCATCATGGGCTTTGAATGTCCGGTCTCATTTCATGGCGGCACGCGCAGTGGTCGGCCAGATGAAAAAACAGGGTGGCGGTAGCATCATTATAACATCATCTAACTCCGGCGTTCAGTTCGACCGCGAAATGATTGCCTATGCAACCACAAAACACGCGGTTGTTGCCATGACCCGCCAGATGGCCGCCGATTATGCCAAACACAATATCCGTTTCAATGCGCTCTGCCCGGGTTTCGTGGATACACCTTTCAATGCCGGGTTCGAAGTGCAGATGGGCGGGCGCCCGGCGCTAGAAGACTACATCAAGAAGAATATCCCGATGGGACGATGGGCGACCGTTGGCGAAATTTCCGATGCGATTGTTTTTCTGGCGTCCGACATGTCATCGTTTATGACTGGCCATGCTCTGGTCGTGGACGGCGGTGAATGCATCTAAAATCAGTTTCCCTGCTCCCCGTGCGGTGCAGTTAACAACAGGAGGAAAACCAATGTCCAACAGCTCAAATTCCGGCGCAGGTCGTCTGGCAGGCAAAGTCGCCGTTATAACTGGTGGTGCCACCGGAATGGGGCGCGCAACGGCGCTGGCCTTTGCAAATCACGGTGCCAAAGTCAGCATCTTTGATATCCAGGAAGAAGAGGGCAAAAAAACGGCGCAGATGATCCGTGATACCGGTGGTGAGGCGCTGTTTATCAGGGCAGATGTCACGAAAGCAGATGATATCGACAACGCATTTGACACCGCAATAAAGGCCTTTGGCCCCTATAACGTGCTATTCAACCACGCAGGCACCATCATCGTGAAATCATTGCACGAAACAACCGAGGCTGAATACGACAGCCTTATGGATATCAATGTAAAATCGGCATTTCTTGTTTGCCGGCGCGCCGTTAAGGAAATGGGCGACAATGGTGGCGGATCAATTGTTATCACCTCATCTATCGCGGCAGAACTCGGCTATGCGCTTGAGGCAGTTTACTGCATGTCCAAAGCGGCTGTACTTCAATTATCGCGCACCATCTCAACAGAATATCGGGATAAAGGAATTCGATGTAATGCCGTGTGTCCGGGATTTGTGGAAACGGCCCATGGACTGAAGGAAATCGCAGAACTGGATGCCGCCGGACAGGAGTGGGAAGATTCTGGAATGGCCGAAACCCAAGGCCGCATCTGTTATCCTGAAGAGGTTGCAAATACTGTAGTATTTCTGGCGTCTGATGAAGCCAGCTTTGTAAACGGAACCGCAACCTATGTGGATAACGGCTGGCACGCCAAAGGATAGATATGGCCTTTTCGTAATAGGGTGGCTTGGGTGCGAGATAATCAACTATCTGGGGTCTGCGCATGGCAGAGACTGCAGCCATTTGTGTACCGGACCACCTAAACGTCACATGCGACATTGGTTACATAGACACTTGTCAGTGCTTCATTTAATGATTTGTTATCATACCATAAACACCCAAAATGGGCTTTTCTGATGTCTAATTATTACGGCCCTGTTAACCATACTGGAAAATATATGTCTTTAAAATCAATCACAACCGGATTTCTTTTGGCTTCACTCGCAATGCCGGCTTTGGCAGAGGGTGATGCGGAAAAAGGCGCGAAAGTCTTCAAGAAATGCAAGGCGTGCCATACTGTTGGTGAAGGTGCCAAGAACAAGGTTGGCCCGATACTGACTGGCATTATCGACGCCCCCGTCGCCGCAAACCCGGACTTCAAATATTCCAAAGCATTTATTGCAAAAGGCGAAGCTGGTGATGTTTGGACAACCGAAGAGCTGACTGCGTTTCTGGCCAAACCAAAAGCTGCGGTTCCAAAGACTAAAATGTCATTCGCAGGTCTGAAAAAACCGGAAGATATTGAAAACGTTCTGGCCTATCTGGCATCNTTCTAAAACATTTCAAAACAACGCAAACCACTGCTTTATNGTCGTGGTTTGCGTCAACAAACACGTAAGCTCTGTCGACCTTAAACGGGAATGTTCCNTCCCTTGCCCGAACGCATGTAATTCATTACCTTTCGATTAATTATCTTCGCTCGGGAGCAAACATGACATCTCAACTTTGGCAACTTTCAGCTTCTGAAATCGCAAGCGCGGTCAGATCTAAAAAACGATCGGCAGTCGAGGTAACAACCGCGCATCTGGAACGTTTATCATCGGTCAATCCGGCCCTGAACGCCGTAGTGCAGGAATTCCCGGATGAAGCTTTGAATGCCGCCCGTATAGTTGACGCACAAATCGCCAATGGTGAAAACCTCGGCCCGCTTTGTGGCGTCCCCGTCACAATCAAGGTTAACGCAGATCAAATAGGTCACGCTACAACCAATGGCTTGAAGATGTTGAAAGATTTGATTGCCACCGACGATAGCCCCGTAGTGTCCAATATCAAAAAGGCAGGTGGCATTATCGTCGGGCGTACTAATACGCCTGCTTTTTCGTTGCGCTGGTTTACCAATAATGATCTGCACGGCCAGACCCTGAACCCACATGACAAAACCATAACTCCCGGCGGTTCCTCTGGCGGGGCGGCTGCCGCCGTTGCCAGCGGCATTTGTGCCATCGGGCATGGCACTGACATCGGCGGTTCTATCCGTTATCCGGCTTATGCCTGTGGTTTGCACGGGTTGCGCCCGACATTGGGGCGCATTCCTGCCTATAACGCCTCCGGTGCCGAACGCCATATAGGGGCNCAAATCATGGCCGTGTCAGGCCCGATTGCACGCACGATTACCGATATCGGTTTGGCCCTAGAAGCCATGTCCACATCTGATCCACGCGATCCATGGTGGGTTCCTGCCCCCATCGAAATGGGCGCATTTCCAAAACGCGCAGCCCTAACCATTGCCCCCGACGGCATGCCCGTAGTACCAGAGGTCAAGGCTGCCCTGCTAGATGCAGCCAAAAAATTAGAGGCGGATGGTTGGATCGTTGAAGAAATTCCCTGCCCGCCAATGCGCGAAGCGGCTGATTTAAACGCCCAGCTCTGGATGGCCGAAATGCGTTATGGCGCAAAAGAAATGATCGCAAAAGAAGCCGAAGCGGATTCCATGTTCATTTTCGACCAGATGACCAAACGTTCACCCGACATTGACATGCACGGGTTGCTGAATGCGTTGCAATCGCGCGCGGGGTTAGTACGCGAATGGTCATTATTTATGCAGAAATATCCGGTACTGTTATGCCCCGTTTCTGGCCAACTACCCTTCCCGCAGCAGTATGATGTCAGTTCCGAGCAGAATTTCAAGGCGGCAATGGAGGCACAATTGCCACAAGTTGCCCTGCCCTTGCTCGGGCTACCGGGGCTGACGGTCTCTACAGGATTTGCCGGCAAAACGCCAGTTGGCGTACAGCTGATTGCCGGGCGATACCGTGAAGATGTGCTGCTGGATGCAGGTGCAGCAATAGAACGCGGAGGGTCACAACCAACTGTAATTGATCCGCAATTCTAAACTGTTTCTTCTATTGCCGTTTCAACAATCGTTAACGCCGTATCCAACTCTTTGCGTGCAATGGTCAGCGGCGGTGACAAGGTCAAAACACAGCCCTGACTGATCTTGAAACTCAGCCCTTTGTCCAAACATTTGTAATAAATGGTTTCCGCCAAATCGGGCGCAGCTGTTTTCTGCGCCTTATCCGACACGATCTCAACCCCGAACATCAACCCCCTGCCCCGTACATCACCGATGATCGGGCAATTTTGCGCAAAGCTTTCCAGTCGTGTCATCGCATAAGCCCCAAGTTCAGCCGCGCGTTCCACTAAGCCTTCTTCTTCGATAATCTCCAGCGTAGTCAGTGCCGCACGTGCGGTCACGGGGTTTTTCTCATGCGTGTAATGGCCAATGGCAAAATCACCGCAAACATCCAGTTTTTCATCCGCAATACAGGCTGCAATCGGTAAGATACCCCCGCCAAGAGCTTTGCCCAGCACCGCGATATCGGGAATGAAATCATCATGTTCAAAAGCGAAAAACTTGCCCGTTTTACCCAAACCCGTAGGAATTTCATCCATGATCAAAAGTGCGCCATGCGCGTTACAGGTTTCACGCACGCTTTGCCAAAAACCGGGCGGTGGCACGTAAGGCACCGCACGCATCGGCTCGGCAATCACAGCGGCCACATCGCCTTCGCGTTCCAGCACATATTTCACCATTTCCGCGCAAGCCAATCCGCAAACATCCGGCCCAGCATGATTATAGGGGCAGCGATAACAGGCAAAAGGGGCGACATGTTCTGTACCGGACAACAAAGGCCCTGCGATATGTGAACGAAACGTCGCTTCGCCACCCACGGATGCGGCCCCGAANCCCGCTCCGTGAAATGCATCCCAAAACGAAACGGTTTTAAACCGTCCTGTTGCTGCCCGCGCAATTTTCAATGCCACTTCATTGGCNTCAGACCCGCCTGTGGTGAACAACACCTTGTTTAGATCACCCGGTGCAATCGCCGACAATTTTTCCGCCAATGCTACTGCAGGTTCATTGGTAAAGCGGCGCGGTGCAAACGGCAAATCATCCAGCTGCGCCTTGATCGCGGCAACCAGTTTCGGGTGACCATAGCCAATGTGATGCACAGAATTGCCGTGAAAATCCATGTAGCGTTTGCCATCCAAATCTTCGATCCAGATACCATCCGCTTTCGCGATGGTACTGACGCAAGGACTGGACAGGCTTTGATGCAGAAACGCTTTGGCGTCGCGATCCAGCAACGGTGCGGACTTTGGCCCTACCGCCTGGCCGGCCCACTCGCGCCGTGCATCCGACGTATTAGACTCGCCCTCGGTATGGCTGAAACGCTTAAATTTGGTTTTCATTTTACCTCAATCGTAAATAGCACTTACTCGGGCCATGGCAGGGAATAGGTTTTGACGTTGGTAAAGAACTTCATCGCTTCGGTCACACCTTCTTTGACCGCGTTGCCACTGTCTTTGATACCGCCAAAAGGCGAAGTTTCAATACGGTATCCGGGTTGTTCCCAAATGTTGCAAGTGCCCACATCCAAACCGTTGATATAGGCAATTGCACGGTTCAGGTCATTGGTACACACACCCGACGACAGCCCGAAATCGGTGGAATTCGAAATCGCCATCACCTCTTCATCATTGTCGGGCACCCGCACGATCGGTACAATCGGGCCAAAAGTTTCTTCCATGACCAACTCACTGCCGTGTGGCACATGATCCACCACAATTGGCGGCAACAATGCACCTTGACGACCCGGATGATAGAGTATTTTTGCACCTTCTTTTTCAGCTTGGAACACACGATTTTCAAACAGCTCGGCAGCTTGCGCATGTATAACACAACCCAGTTGTGTCTCAGGGTCCTGTGGATCCCCGAATTTAATCGCCTTGGCTTTTTCCAGCACCAGTGGCACGAACTTGTCGGCCACGCTTTCTTGTACCAGAATCCGTTTGATCGCCGTGCAGCGTTGCCCAGAATTGCCGGTGGCACCCGCCACAGCAATGGTCGCGGCTTTTTCAAGATCGGCGTCGGTCAGATCGTTACAGATAATCAACGGGTCATTACCGCCCAATTCCAATGCCTGGCGCGTATAGGATGCTTTCGACGCAATCAATTTACCAACAGGAACACCGCCGGTGAATGTAATGATGTCAATGTTTTCATTTACAATCATTTCTTCACCGATGTCTTGCGGCAAGCCTGTCACGATCTGGAACATCTCAGGCGGAAGACCGGCCTCATACAGGATATCTGCCAGTGCAATCGCCGTCAGCGGCGTCAACTCGGTTGGTTTGCAAACCATACAGTTGTTGGTAGCAATCGATGGTGCGATTTTATGGCTGACCATGTTCAACGGATGGTTAAACGGCGTGATTGCAGAAATAGCCTTCACCGGTTCACGTTTGGTGAAAATCTTACGTTCTTTACCGTTATGTGTCAGATCACACGAAAAAATCTCGCCGTCATCGTTCAACGCCTGTTGTGATGCGAACTGGTAAACATCCTGCGCGCGTTTGGTTTCATAGATTGCGTGCTGGTGGCAAATGCCAAGTTCCAATGTCAACCATTTGGCCAGATAATCACGCCGTTCACCAATCAGCTCACCCGCGCGTTGCAGGATTTGGCTGCGCTCGTAGCGTGATAGCTTTGACTTGTAAGCCGCCGCAATCTTAAACGCTTTGCGCGCATGTTCGGCTGTCCCAGCTGGGACAGTCCCGATCACTTCGTCGGTATAGGGGTATTTTACTTCCACCACATCATCGGTGAAAACAATTTCACCGCCAATGCGCATCCCTTCATTCCGCACTTCAATCTTGTCCGTCACGTTTTCACCATCCTTCATATCAAAGCGCTGCCGCTTTTGTGGCAACAAAAAACGCATCAAAGTTGCGCAAATCCGGGGCCGCATCTAGTTCTAATGTACGATTGACAATGAACGGTACTGTTTGCTCATGCAAGCCGCCGTGGCTGCGCAATGGATCTTTCAAAGCTGCCAGATCATGACGATCCTCTGATGTGCCGATGGTCACGTTTTCACCGGAAGTCAGTACGATATCACCAATCCGATCAGCGGGCAGACCAAAACGGCCACATGCCTCTTCGCGGCCACAAACAAATTCAATACCGTCAATTTTTGCAAGGCGGTCAATAATGTCCTGACGATCTGCACCAATCGGTAGATACATGGTTGCAAAAGAACCAAGTGCACCGTGGTGAACCACATACGGGTCGGTAATCGGCAGGATCACGCGCGCCGCAGCTTCACCCAACCATTCATCCATAACATCTTGAACATAAACAACATTAGGTGATCCATCAGCATGATGCTTTGGCTTCATGCCGTGGTCGCCGGTAATAACGATTGCGGCGCCCATTTCATCGAGCTGACCAAGGTATCTATCAAAATTCTCATAAAAAGAATTCGCCACAGGTGCGCCCGGCGCGTGTTTGTGCTGAATAAAGTCCGTAGTCGTCAGATACATCACATCTGGCTTCCATTCTGCCAGCAGTTTTACACCTGCGGCAAAAACAAACTCAGACAGCTCTGCGGAATAGACCTCTGGGACCGCCATGCCAGTCCATTCACTGCCGTTATCAATGCCATGTTCTGCAACTGTGGTAATGTCAGAGCGTTCTGCGGAAAAACAAATTGCAGTATCATTGTCGAATGTCAGCTTTGCGCCCAANAAGGCCCGCANCTTATCTTTAGCTGTAACAATCGCAACACGTGCACCAGCTTCTTGAAACTTGTGGAAAATAGTCGGAGCTCGCAAGAAACGTACATCATTCATCATCACTTCGGTCTTGGTTTCGGGATCATAAAGATAATTACCGCAAATCCCGTGCACCGCAGGCGGGCGACCCGTTGCAATCGACAGATTGTTCGGATTTGTGAACGATGGCACCACAGAATGCGCCAATCGGTCAGTTCCGGTTTCTTTGATCCGTTTCAGGTTCGGCATCAAGCCCGCGTTGATCGCTTCGTCCAGATAAGCAGGCTCACAGCCATCAAGACATATGGCGATCGCACAGGTTTTCGGGGCGGCATAAGTACGGTCATTTACGACCACTGGTGACAATTTAGTCATTTTCATTCCTTTATGAATTTCAAGCGGCCAATTTGGCACGCTCAATCAGTGCTGCTTCGGGTGGGGCCGCATTCACGACGCCCATTTCGTCAAGTGTTTCTTTTGCGGCCGCCACGACACGGCGCATGATATGTTCATCCATCTGGCCAATGCAGCCAACCCGAAAACTATCCACAACGGTCAGTTTTCCGGGGTAAATGATAAAGCCTTTTTCTTTCATCAAGTCGTAAAACCTGCTGAACACAAAGGTTTCATCTGACGGGCAGAAAAAAGTTACGATAATCGGTGATAACCAGCGGTCTTGCAGCAGGGTTTCAAACCCCAACGTTCGCATGCCAGCAACCATCACATCACGGTTGCGCATATAGCGCGCTCCGCGCCCCGCAACACCGCCCTCGGCCGCATGCGCTTTCAAAGCAACTAGAAATGCCGCGACAACATGGGTGGGTGGCGTGAAACGCCATTGTCCCGTCTTGTTCATCGTCGCCCATTGCGCATGAACGTCCAGACTGAGCGAATGACAATTGCCCTTGGCCGTTTCCAATGCGTCTTTGCGCGCGATTACAAAGCCGAAACCCGGAACGCCTTCGATACATTTGTTAGCAGATGACACCATCGCTTCGTATTTTAAATCCTCAAAGTCCAGATCAACCGCACCAAAGGCACTCATGCTGTCGATCAGAAATTTGCGCCCTGCGCCGTGAACCGCATCCGCAATTTCTTGCACGGGATTTAGGATGCCGGAACTGGTTTCGCAATGGGCTACAATAACATGTGTAATAGATGGGTCAGCCGCTAATGCCGCTGCAACCTCATCACCGCGCGGCGGCATATAATCGCCCTTGTCGATCAATGTCAGTCCCAAGCCAATGCGCGCAACCGTTTCCGCCGCCCGCAAACCATATGCGCCATTCGCCAACACCAGCACATGACCGCCCTTTGGCACAAAAGTTCCCAACATCGCTTCGACAGCAAACGTTCCGCTACCCTGAATTGGCACGCAATCCAGAACACCATTGGCATCCCCAGTCAAAGCTAGAAGTGATTTACGCAAGTCAACGGTCATTGCACGAAAATCATCATCCCAACTGCCCCAGTCGCGTAGCATCGCTTGCTTCACTTCATACGAAGTTGTCAAAGGCCCGGGGGTCAGTAAAAAGGGTTCGCCGAGACGTGGGTCCGATATTTTCGTAGTGTCAGACATGGGTTAGCATCACTTTCCTGAAACGCATCTATAAGGTTTTTTTGAAGGAAATTATTATATTTGTAAAATCGTTAATTTATATTATTATATCGATATAATTTATAGGAGAAGAGTATGCGTTATGTCCAAATCCGCGCCTTTCATTTTGTGGCTACTTACGGTGGGTTTTCCCGTGCAGCGCAGGCACTTTTCCTTACGCAACCGGCGATTTCAGATCAGGTCAGAAAACTGGAAGAGGAATATGATGTTCTGCTGTTCAATCGTCAAAAAAAACAAATCACTTTGACAACACAGGGCGAAGAGCTATTCGAAATTACCAAGCGGTTATTCGAAGTCGAAGGGCAAGCCGTGGATTTCCTGTCTGAAAACAAGGCCTTTACCACCGGAACCCTGCGTATCATCGCAGACTCGGCCCATCACATCCTTAATCCTTTGCGAAAATTCCGTGAGAAGTTCCCCCAAATCAAGATTGAAATTAAAACCGGCAATTCCCAAGATGTTGTCGCCGATCTTCTGTCTTATGACGCCGACATCGGGGTTTTAGGAACCACACCGGAACACCCCAGTATTCAGGTGGCAAAACTTGGAAAAAGTCCAATTATAGCATTCACCGCAAAATCCAACCCACTGTCATTAAATAAAAGTATATCAATGGAGCAGCTTTCCAAATTGCCCTTGGTGATGCGTGAAAAAGGGTCGAAAACCCGCCAAAAATTGGAATCTGCCGCCAAAACTGCAGGTGTGAAACTTATTCCTTCAATAGAGGCCGAAGGCCGAGAAGCGGTGCAAGAAATTGTTGGCTCTGGTACGGGCGTAGGTTTTGTTTCGCAAAAAGAGTTCTCGGACAATGTTCATTTGGCGGCCATTCAAATCAAAGGCGAACCGATTGAAATGGAAGAAGTGGCCATCAATCTGAAAGAACGTAGTGGCGGTAAATTGATCCGCACATTCATGGCGATGATTAAGGCGTAATTCCAAGCATCGCACCCGATGTCACCATCACGTATAATCCCACAGACATTGTC
>JGI24723J26617_10003781_pt1 | contig 10773 bp, 9 predicted proteins | sample Cruoilmetagenom6_FD_26617 | JGI IMG/M metagenome (IMG submission 26617) | reverse complement strand
TTGGGCATTCGAGTGAACTCGATCATGCCGGGAATTTTTGACACGCCGCTGCTCCAAGGCATGAAGGAACGCAATCGCTCCGTGTGGGATCAGTTGAACGCCTCTGTGCCTTTCCCCAAACGATTGGGTAAAGCCGAAGAATTTGGTTCATTGGTGTGCGAAATCGCTCGTAACAGCTATATCAACGGCCACCAATTCCGGTTGGATGGTGCCATTCGAATGCCGCCAAAATAGTGATGGTTTGGGGCGGTTGCACAAGCGGCCGCCGCCTCAATTTCAATCACACGAACAAATGTTGAGGCACACCATCCGGCCCGATCTTGAGGAGGCAGGACGGCTGCTGGTGGCACAAGCCACGGGCTCGCCCGAACAACAGCCGGGGCGCACAAACACAGTCCCTGAAATCCTCTGAGTTGGCGCCCGTTGAATTGATCGAGCGCTCCAGCACCAGCACCAGCGCCAGCAAGCGCTGAAAAAGCTGCGTAGGCTAGCACATCTGCCAAGGGTTGCCTCTTGCATCCAATGGCTGACAGCCCCATGTGGAGCGCCAACAAGGAGACACCCTCAACATGCGTCACATCGATCACATTATCGCAGGTGGAGTTAGCAACTCATCCGGTCGCAAGCACCAAATCTGGAACCCATCAACGGGCGAAATTCAGGCAGAAGTCACGCTGGGCGATGCTGCTCTGTTGGATCAGGCTATCGCCAGTGCCAAAGAAGTGCAGCCCGAATGGGCCGCGACCAACCCGCAAAAGCGCGCCCGCGTGATGTTCAAGTTCAAGGAATTGATCGAAGACAACATGCAAGAATTGGCAGAACTGCTCAGCTCTGAACATGGCAAGGTCATCGACGATGCAAAGGGCGATATCCAACGCGGCCTTGAAGTGATCGAATATGCTTGTGGTATTCCGCAGGTTCTCAAGGGTGAATATACTCAGGGCGCTGGCCCCGGCATCGATGTGTATTCCATGCGTCAGCCATTGGGTATCGTTGCAGGTATCACGCCTTTTAACTTCCCGGCGATGATCCCGATGTGGATGTTCGGCATGGCGATCGCTGTTGGCAACGCCTTCATCCTGAAACCGTCAGAACGCGATCCCAGTGTTCCTGTTCGCCTTGCTGAATTGTTCCTTGAAGCAGGCGCGCCCGAAGGGCTGCTGCAAGTGGTTCACGGCGACAAAGAAATGGTCGATGCGATCCTTGATCACACAGACATTTCAGCGGCCAGCTTTGTCGGCAGCTCTGACATTGCGCATTATGTTTACAAGCGCGGCGTTGCTGCGGGCAAACGCATTCAAGCCATGGGCGGCGCGAAAAACCACGGCATTGTGATGCCCGATGCTGATCTGGATCAGGTCGTTAACGATCTTTCTGGCGCAGCATTTGGCTCAGCTGGCGAACGCTGCATGGCTTTGCCGGTTGTGGTGCCTGTTGGCCAAGACACAGCTGAACGCCTCAAAGAAAAATTGATCCCTGCCATCCATGCTTTGAATGTGGGTGTCTCCAACGATCCCGATGCGCATTATGGTCCGGTGGTAACGCCTGAGCACAAAGCACGGGTCGAAAGCTGGATCGACACTGCCGAGAAGGAAGGTGGCGAAATCGTAGTCGATGGACGCGGCTTTTCCCTGCAAGGGCACGAAAAAGGCTTCTTCGTTGGCCCAACTTTGATCGACCATGTCACACCCGACATGGAAAGTTACAAGGAAGAGATTTTCGGACCGGTCTTGCAGATTGTTCGGGCAGACAATTTCGAGGAAGCTCTTCGCCTGCCTAGCGATCATCAATATGGTAACGGCGTTGCTATCTTCACCCGCAATGGCCACGCTGCGCGCGAATTTGCGAGCCGTGTGAATGTGGGCATGGTTGGTATCAATGTGCCAATCCCGGTTCCAGTCGCCTATCACAGCTTTGGCGGTTGGAAGCGTTCCGGCTTTGGCGATGTCGATCAATATGGCACCGAAGGCCTGAAGTTCTGGACCAAGGTCAAGAAGGTTACCCAACGCTGGCCCGATGGCGGCAGCGATGATAACAACGCCTTCATCATTCCAACGATGGGGTAACTGGCCAACCAATGACGGACCGCACCCGCACCACTTCAGGCTCTCCTTATGAAGAGCAGTTTGGATTTGCGCGTGCGGTTCGGGTTGGCAATCGGATAATCGTGGCAGGCACCGGTCCGATAGAGGCTGACGGCTCGACAGCGATAGGGGATGCAGCAGCTCAAGCCGCACGCTGCTGTGAGTTGATTATCGGCGCTATCGAGCAATTGGGCGGTTCTGCCGCCGATGTGGTGCGCACCAGATTGCTCCTGACCGATCCAGCGGATCAGAACGCAGTTGGCGCGGTCCACGCCAAGTTCTTTGGCGAAGCGCGTCCAGCCGCCACCATGGCTGGTGTTGCTTGGCTCTGCCGTCCCGAATGGAAGGTCGAGCTAGAGGCTGAGGCCGTACTGAGCACCTGAGCCTACGCCGCATACGCTACCCACCCCACCAAATTAGCCAGCGGCTTGAGGGCACTCACCCCCTTCCCTCTCCTCGATTCAGGCGGTAGAGCGAGCGTTATGACAGGACAATTTTCTCTCACCGAAGACCAGCGTGCCATTCAGGAAATGGCGCAGCGGTTTACCGCAGACAATATCACGCCGCATGCAGCAGAGTGGGACGAGAAACATCTCTTCCCCCACGAGGTGATAAAAAGCACCGCTGAGCTAGGCTTTGGCGCGATTTACGTATCCGAGGAATCGGGCGGAATCGGACTTGGCCGATTAGAAGCGGCACTGATTATGGAGGCGATGGCCTATGGCTGTCCCACCACCAGCGCCTTTATCTCGATCCACAATATGGCCGCATGGATGATCGACCAGTTCGGCGGACAAGGTGTGAAGGATAAATATCTTCCTGATCTGATCTCCATGGACAAAATCGCCAGCTATTGCCTGACCGAACCGGGCAGCGGATCAGACGCAGCCGCATTGAAAGCCAGCGCAAATCTGGATGGTGACCATTATGTGCTCAATGGCACGAAACAGTTCATTTCCGGCGGCGGCGTCAATGATGTTTACGTCTGCATGGTCCGCACCAGCGAGCACAAAGCCAAGGGCATCACCTGTCTGGTGGTAGACAAGGATACGCCGGGCGTCAGCTTTGGCGCGCCAGAAAAGAAGCTGGGCTGGAATGCCTCGCCCACCGCGCAGGTCATTTTCGAAGACGCGCGTATTCCGGTCGAAAACCGGGTTGGCGAAGAGGGCGAAGGCTTCCGTTTTGCAATGATGGGCCTTGACGGCGGACGGTTGAATATCGGAGCCTGTTCATTGGGCGGCGCACAAAGATGCCTGGACGAGACCATCGCCTATACCAAGGATCGCAAGCAATTCGATCAGCCGGTGGCCGAGTTTCAGAACACCCAATTCATGCTGGCCGATATGGCCACCGATTTGGAAAGCGCGCGCGCACTGTTGTATATCGCCGCTGTCAAAGTGACCGAGAACGCACCGGACAAATCACGCTTTTCCGCCATGGCAAAACGCCTTGCGACCGACAATGGCAGCAAGATCGCGAACGATGCGCTGCAACTGTTCGGCGGCTATGGCTATCTCAAAGACTACCCGATTGAGCGTTTCTGGCGCGACTTGCGGGTCCACTCCATTCTTGAAGGCACCAATCAGGTCATGCGAATGATCGTGGGAAGGGATTTGCTGCGCTAATGAGTACCGAAGTTTTGATTTCCGCCAACGGCGCAGCCGGGCGCATCGCGCTGAACCGACCCAAAGCGCTGCACGCGCTGACGCTGGATATGTGCCACACGATGAGTGCAGCCCTGACCAAATGGGCCGATGATGATGCAGTTGGGGCCATTATTGTCGACCATTCGGAAGGCCGCGGTTTTTGTGCGGGCGGCGATATCGCGTTCTTGCGCAATTCTGCGTTGAACGATGGCGGCTCATCGGGTCGCAAGTTCTTCCATGACGAGTATCAACTCAACCATCAGATGTTCACCTATGACAAGCCCATCGTGGCCTTCATGGATGGCATCACCATGGGCGGCGGCGTGGGCATTTCTCAGCCTGCCAAATTCCGCGTCGCGACCGAAAACACCCGCTTTGCCATGCCCGAAACGGGTATTGGACTGTTCCCTGATGTGGGCGGCGGCTGGTATTTGTCGCGCCTGGGCGGACGGATCGGTCAGTTCCTGGCGCTGACTGGCGCGCGTCTGGATGGGGCAGAATGCCTTTGGGCAGGTTTGGCCACACATTATCTGCCCAGCGATCGGTTGGCCGAAGCAAAAGAACGCATTGCTGCTGACCCTACCCGCATTGGTGGGATATTGAGCGAGCTTTCCGAAACACCGCCATCTGCGCGGATCGAAGCGAACGCTGATCTCATCGCCAAACATTTTGGCTCTGACTGTTACGAAGACATTCTTGCCAGTCTGGATGCTTCCGACAGTGACTGGTCGAACAAGGAACGTGACACTCTGGGAACCAAAAGCCCCCAGACCTGCAAGGTCGCGCTACGCCAATTGGCCAGCAGCGCCAATTTGGACGACTTTGCCGACAATATGGTGATGGAATATCGCATTGCCTCGCGCGTGCTGACCCGGCCCGATTTTGCCGAAGGCGTGCGGGCCGTCATCACCGACAAAACCAACGATCCCAAATGGGACCCTGCCACACCTGAAGATGTGAGCGAGGATTTGCTCGATGCTATCTTTGCTCCTCTGCCAGCTGACGAAGAATGGAAACCCCTATGACTTACGAAGCAATCACGGTTGAAACCGATGCGCAGGGCGCCAACGGTGTCACGCTGCTAACGATCAATCGGCCCAAGGCGCTCAATGCGCTCAATTCCACCGTATTGGACGAATTGATCCAGGCCTTTGCCGCCTATCAGGCTGACGACAGCCAGCGGTGCGCCATCCTGACCGGATCAGGCGAAAAAGCCTTTGCAGCGGGCGCTGACATTAAGGAAATGTCTGACAAAGCTGCCGCTGATTTCTATCTCGACGATTTCTTTTCGCCTTGGACGAGCGAGATCGTGAAGAAGACCCGCAAGCCATGGATTGCTGCGGTTAACGGTTTTGCACTGGGCGGCGGCTGCGAACTGGCCATGATGGCAGACTTCATCATCGCATCAGACAATGCCAAATTCGGCCAACCAGAAATTAAGCTGGGGGTTGCCCCCGGAATGGGCGGATCACAGCGCCTGACCCGCGCCATCGGCAAATCCAAGAGCATGGAAATGTGTCTGACAGGCCGGATGATGAGTGCCGAAGATGCCGAGCGCAGCAATTTGATCGTCCGCGTCATCCCTCAGGCAGACTTGATTGCAGAAGTGATCAAAACGGCCAGCGCAATCGCAGGAATGCCGCCCATGGCCGCAATTGCGAACAAAGAAATGGTCAATTCCGCCTTTGAAATGACGTTGGATCAAGGCTTGATTGTGGAACGCCGTATCTTCCAGATCCTCACCGCGAGCGAGGACAAGAAGGAAGGCATGGAAGCCTTTATCGAAAAACGCGAAGGCCAATGGAAGGGTCGCTGACATGAAAATTGCATTTATCGGACTTGGTAATATGGGCGGCGGAATGGCCGCAAACCTTGTGAAGGCGGGCCATCAGGTCAGCGCTTTCGATCTATCGGAAGACGCCTTGGCCACTGCCAAAGCCAATGGCTGTGCCACCTTCATCAGCGCCGCTGAAGCGTGCGAGGGCGCAGAGGCAGTTGTATCTATGCTGCCCAATGGCGCGATTGTGAAATCGGTCTATGCCGCTGATGTAATCGGCAAAGCGCCTGCTGGCGCAGTGTTCCTCGATTGCTCCACCATTGATGTTGCCACCGCGCGCGACGTGATCGGCATGGCTGAGGCGGCCGGTTATGAAATGGTCGATGCGCCTGTATCGGGCGGCATTGCGGCGGCCAATGATGGTTCCTTGACCTTTATGGTGGGCGGCACGCAAAGCGCATTTGATCGTGCCAAACCGATTTTGGAAGCCATGGGCAAAGCGGTGATCCATGCAGGGGACGCTGGCACTGGTCAGGCCGCCAAGATCTGCAACAACATGCTGTTGGCGATCCATATGGCAGGCACATGTGAAGTTTTTGCCATGGCCGAAAAACTGGGTCTGGACCCGCAAACATTCTACGATATTTCATCGGTTTCCTCGGGCCAAAACTGGTCCATGACCAGCTATTGCCCGGTTCCCGGTGTTGGTCCGCAAAGCCCGTCAGACAATGATTACCAAGGCGGCTTTGCCACAGCATTGATGTTAAAAGATTTGCGGCTGGCGATGGAAGCGGCTGACAGTTCGGGCAGTGCAGTGCCTATGGGGTCGCGTGCGGCGGCTTTGTATGAAGATTTTGACGGTGCTGGTAACAGTCGCAAAGATTTCTCTGCCATTATCAAGACCTATTAATCTGGGCGACAATCCCCGCCAGCCAATCGCGCGGGGCTTGTCGTCTGCCTATATCGGCAACGAATTCCTGGCCACGTGCAACGCTTTGCAAGCGACCGCGCTGCTGCCAGCGAACGGGTTTGTCATGATAGCTAAGCCCGCCTCGCTTAAGCCATTTGGGCCGATGCCAAAGGCTGGGCGGGCCTTCCGGCACGGTCAGCCGCAACGCGTCCGAGGCCAGCGAAGCTGTGCGTCCCGGCCCGCGATAGATCACATCATTTTTGTGATGCATCGCCAGCGCATGGGGATGGCCCAGCTGGATTAGTTCATCCGGCGCGCCATCAGCCAGAGGTATGATCTGCTCAGCTGTCAAATAGCCAAAGATGCGATGATGCGGTTCGCCCCTTGAACCATTGGGGTATTCCTCACGGAACAGGCCGAAGAACACAAACACATCGCCCAGCCCAACCCCTTGGTGTTCAAGGTGAGTTTGTGCCGCACCGCATTGGCCAAACAGACATTCCTCAACGCCATCCGCCTTTTCGCGGAACATCGGATCACGGTGGCACAGATCACCTGCATCCAGCCTGCCCCGGCTGGCTTTGGCTACATGTTCGCCCAGACCCAAATCGCCATAGGTCGTGGCAGAGGCAGCTCCGGCAGGAATGGGCAGGCTGATCGGACGACCCAAGCCATCCTTAGAGGAAACTATGGGCGATGCTCCGCCCCCTGCCGCGCTGTCAAAGCCTTTTCTGCTGAAGATTATCCGCATGCAGGCGTGCCTAAGACGCGATGGGGCGCAATGACAAGTCTTGCGAAAAACACACATAAGTCTAGGGGTGCGGCAATGAAGGTCACTGCATTAATCATGGCGGGCAAACGCTCTGGGGAGCTTGATCCGCTGGCAAAAAATGCCGGTGTCGCGCAAAAATGCGTGGTGCCCGTGTATGGCAAACCCATGATCGAACATGTGGTGAAGGCGCTGGCCGCATGCGAGCGTGTCGATAAAATTCATGTGGTGGCGCATGAACATGATGAGATTGCGCGCATTCCACTGGTTAAACAATTGACCGATCAGGGCCGACTGCATTTCCGCGAAGGCAAGTTCAATCTGGTCGACAGCGTAATCAGCGGGGCCGAGGGCGCTGAATTTCCGTTGTTGATCACCACCGCAGACAATTGTCTGGTGACCGCCGCTGGCTATGCCGAATTTGTCGACGAGGCATTGGCAACCCAATCGCAAGCTGCCGCAGCCATGGCCCGCAAAGAAGACGTGCTGGCCGCCGACCCAGTTGGGCAAAAGCGCTTTTACGAATTTAGCGACGGCGAATATTCCAATTGCAACACCTATTGGATCGGTTCGAAAGATGCATTGAGCGCCGCTGAAATCATGCGCGAAGGCGGACAATTCGTGAAATTCCCAAGCCGCATTATAAAAGCATTTGGCCTGCTGAATTTGATCCGCTTCTATTTCGGCTGGGGCAGCAAAGAACGACTGTTTGAACANGTCTCGCGCCGNTTTGGCTTCAAATTGTCGATCCTTGTCCTGTCGAGCGGCGAATATGCCATCGATGTCGACAATGAACGCACCTTCGACGTGACCGAGCGATTGCTCAACAAAAGGGAGCTGGCCCGCTCGGGCTAAGTATTTAGAACCCAATCATGCGGCGATTGTTCACCAATATGGGTTGGCTTCTTGGCGGGCGCGGCTTCAATGCTGTGCTCAGCCTGGTCTATCTGGCGTTGGCCACCCGGACATTGGGATTGGATGGCTTTGGCCATTTTGCCATCATCGTCGCGCTTGGCCAGATGGTCACCGGGCTGGCCAATTTTCAAACCTGGCAATTCGTTGTGCGCTGGGGGTCCGGCGAAGAAGGCCCCGGCGACGCGACCGGCTTTGCCATAGCGTTGGACCTACTATCGGTTGCATTCGGAATCGTGGCGGCAGGCATTCTGGTGTGGACAGCACAATTGTGGCTGCCGCTGCCCGATGATCTGCTGTGGGTGGCATTTGCCTTTTGCATGGTCTCGCTCCTGTCGATCCGAACCACTCCAACCGGACTGCTCAGACTGCGCTTCCAATATGCCAAAGCCACCGCAGCAGAGGCCGTCCAGCCTGCAATCAGGGCTGGCGGCGCGATCCTGGCTTGGGTGTTCATGCCCACAGTAACCGGTTTCATTCTGGCCTGGGCTGCTGCCGAAGTGGCCGTAGCCACCGCCCTATGGATCGTCGCAGCCAAACAAGAACGGATCGATTTATCGCGCGTTAGCCTACGCAAAATCCCCCGCGATCACCCCGATGCTTGGCGGTTTGTCTGGTCAACCAATATGAGCGGTAGCCTGACAATTGCAGGGAAACAGGTGATGATCTTGATGGTTGGATCCATAGGCGGCGAAGCATTGGCTGGCGGTTTCCGCGTGGCCTCTCAATTGGGGCAGGCGCTGGTATCTCTGGCGCAAACAGTATCCAAGGCGATTTATCCAGAGCTGGTTCACGCTAAGGAAGACGCCCTGATCATCGCGCGCCGGATGGCCAATATTGCCCTGATTGGCGGCGTGCTGGCGGTGATAGTATCACTGCTTGCAGGGCGCTGGGCGCTGGAAGCAATTGCCGGCTCTGAATTTACCGGCTTTTATTGGGCGATGGTCATTCTGGCGATTGCCGGAGCGGTGGAATTGGTCGGCGCGAGTTTGGAATCCCTACTGGTATCAGCTGGCAAGGCGCACACCGCATTCTTGGTGCGTGCAGGCCCGACCATTTTGGCGCTGCTGACGCTGGACATCGCCATCAATTGGAATGGCGCGAAAGGCGCTGCCTTTGCTGTGCTTGGTTCAAGCGCGCTAGCGGTAATTGGCTTTTATGTGGCCATGCTCAACATGCAGCAAATCCGTATCAGTCTGGCTCCGACCAATGGCGCGACTGACCCGAAAAAGTCGGAAACCACCCCCAAACAAGACGGCTAAAGCGCCAAGACGCTAAGGTACCAACGCGCCTAATCTGCGTCTTCGCTCCAAGCCAATTTCGGCTTACGGGCAGCCAATGTTTCATCCAACCGCCTACGCGGCGCATAGAACGGCGCTTGCTTCATGCTTTCATCGCCGGCCTTGGCCCGCTGAGCCACCGTGCGGAAGGCATGGATAAATTGGTCCAGGGCTGCCTTACTTTCGGTCTCGGTCGGCTCAACCAACATTGCGCCATGCACCACCAGCGGAAAATACATGGTCATCGGATGATAGCCTTCGTCGATCAACGCCTTGGACAAGTCCAATGTCGATAGTTCGCCCCCAAAACCTTGATCACCAAACAGCGCTTCATGCATGCATGGTCCACTGTGGGCATAAGGTGCATGAAGCAGGTCCTCCATACTGCGCAGGATGTAATTGGCGTTCAGCACGGCATCTTCGGAAACCTGTTTCAATCCATCAGCGCCGTGGCTGAGGATATAGGCCAGCGCGCGGGTAAACATCCCCATCTGCCCATGGAATGCAGTCATCCGACCAAAGGCTTTGGTATGGCCAAATTCGTCTGCGTTTTCTTCCTCTACCAGATGGACAACGCCATCCTTGGTTCGCGCTGTGAAAGGCAATGGCCCAAACGGCATCAGCGCCTTGGACAAGACCACCGGGCCAGAGCCGGGACCGCCACCGCCATGCGGGGTAGAGAATGTTTTGTGCAAATTGATGTGCATGGCATCAATACCCAGATCGCCGGGACGCACGCGCCCGACAATTGCGTTGAAATTGGCACCATCGCAATAGACGAAACCACCTGCTGCATGCACCGCGTCAGAAATGGCTTTCATATCGCGTTCGAACAGGCCGCAGGTGTTGGGATTGGTGATCATCACACCGGCCACATCTGGTCCCAGCCGAGCTTTCAGCGCCTCAAGGTCAACCCGTCCATCAGCATTGGCGGGAATATCTTCCACCCGATAGCCAGCAAATGCGGCCGTGGCGGGATTGGTGCCATGCGCGCTTTGTGGAACAAGGATCACTTCGCGCGCATCACCACGTGCTTCCAATGCAGCCCTGATGCACAAAATTCCGCACAATTCGCCATGTGCACCCGCCTTAGGGCTCATCGCGATGGCATCCATGCCAGTAAGGGAAATCAGCCACTCGGCCAATTCATTGATCACTTCAAATGCACCGCGCACCGTATCAGCTGGTTGCAGCGGGTGAACATCGGCAAACCCAGGCATCCGCGCAACCTTTTCATTGAGGCGCGGGTTGTGCTTCATCGTGCAAGATCCGAGCGGGAACAGCCCCAGATCAATACCATAGTTCTGGCGGCTGAGGCGCGTGTAATGGCGCACAGTCTCAGGCTCGGACAGGCCCGGCAGGCCGATCGGCTGCGCCCGATCCATGCCGCCAAGG
>JGI24723J26617_10003779_pt1 | contig 10785 bp, 10 predicted proteins | sample Cruoilmetagenom6_FD_26617 | JGI IMG/M metagenome (IMG submission 26617) | reverse complement strand
CTTTCGCATCTCTCGTTGTCATTTGAGTTAATTTCAAAGAAACAATTCTGAATCCTGCGGCATTGATTTTTTCTAAGATTGCTCCTATATTTCCTTTCTCAACCGAGTCAGGCTTAAGCATTGTAAATGTTCTGTTTGTTACCATTTTTATTTTTTCAGTTTTAAGCTGCAAAAGTAGCTGTTTTTAGCGAAAATTAAAAGGTCAATACAGTTATATTTATCTGAAGGTACTGCGCATTACATGTCTTAATGGGTTAATTGTCAAGTCTATTTAATCTAAAACAGCACGCTTCATTGCAATGAATGAAGCTGCTTTGGTGGCGCGTATTTACCTGTGTGGTTGGATGATGATTTTAAAAATTTTCCTTGCCGATAAGAGTTCAGGGTGTGGTTAGCGCGCTGAGGGGATTGTTTATACCATGGGTATGGCCCAGGTTTAATTTTGACTTTCTAGCGTACTTTTAGTTCAATTTTAAGATTTTGCCATTTATTGCACGCGTAAAATATTGTATATTCGCGCCAATGAAAACGAATGATATATCGCAGGTCAAACAGTGGTTGGCTGAACCAAAAAAAATTGCCATCGTGTCGCATAGAAACCCTGACGGGGATGCCTATGGTTCAAGTTTAGCCTTACTTCACCTATTGAATCAGATGGAACACGAGGTAACTATAGTTTCACCCAACGATTGCCCTGATTTCTTAAAATGGCTTCCCGGTCAAGAAGATATTGTAGTATTTGATCAAGATCAAGCGCGTGCAGAGCAAATTATTCAAGACGCAGCACTAATTTTTACTCTTGATTTTAATGCGTTACATCGGGTAGGGGATCAAATGGAAAAAGTACTCAACGCATTTAAAGGGGTCTTTATTATGATTGATCACCACGAGCAACCGGATGCGTACGCGGATGTCATGTGGTCTGATCCAAGTGTTTCTTCTACCTGTGAATTACTCTATCACTTTATGGAAGAAATTGGAGAAGTGGGGCGTGTGGATACGGATATTGCCACATGTTTATACACCGGAATTGTAACCGATACAGGTTCTTTTAAATACGCCGCCACCGACGCAAAAACACATCGCATTGTAGCATCGCTGTTAGAACATGAGATAGATCATGCACGAATTCACAATAGACTGTTTGATTCTAATTCTGTACATCGATTGCAATTATTGGGAAAAGCCCTTCAGAATTTAACCGCTCTTCCAGCATTTCACACGGCCTATATTTCGCTTAGTCAGGCAGATTTAAATGCCTTTAACTATAAAAAAGGGGATACCGAAGGGTTTGTAAATTATGCCTTATCGCTTGCAGATGTTGTGTTTGCTGTTATTTTTATTGAAGATCAGAAACAAGGAATTATAAAGATGTCACTTCGGTCTAAAGGCGTCTTCTCTGTCAATGAATTTGCTCGAAAACACTTTAATGGTGGTGGTCATAATAATGCAGCTGGGGGCAGAAGTGAAGCGTCTATGGCAGCAACGATTACCAAATTTAAACACTTACTTCCTACCTATAAAAATGAACTTAATGCAGCAAATAATTAAACGTAGTTTGGTACTAGTTCTGATGCTTGCCATCGTTGCTTGTGCGTCACCTTCACCGCGAAAACCAGTTTCGGTGAAATCGTCGAGTTTTATGAAAGAATCTATAGAACGAAACCGACTGATTAATCAACAAGAAGAAGAGGCATTTCAAATGCTTATGGAGCGTGATTCAACACGGGTTTACCACAATTCTGAACATGGATTTTGGTACGCTTATGATCTTGAGAATAAAACAGATACCATACATCCGAAACGTGGGGATGAAATTAGTTATACCTATGAAATTAAAACCTTAAACAATGACGTGCTCTATACGCCAGAGGAGTTGGGGGTTAGAAATTACCTTGTAGATAAAGAAGAGCTTATTAAGGGCTTGCAAAGTGGACTTAAACTCATGAAGAAAGGAGAGATCGTAACATTTTTGTTTCCATCACACCAAGCATATGGCTATGCAGGTTATAAAAAAATTGGATCAAATCAACCGCTAATCTATACTGTAACCTTACAAACAATTAAACAAAACAACGAATGAATATGAATGCTTTTAAATCGTTTGCGATACTTGCAATGACTTTAATGATGTCGTGTAAATCTCAAAATTTAGATGATGGACTTTACGCGGACATCAAAACTGAAAAGGGAAATATCCTTTTGGAATTGGCCTTTCAAGATACGCCTATAACCGTAGCAAATTTTGTCTCACTTGCGGAAGGTAAGAACGAGTTTGTTTCTGAAAATTACAAAGGAAAGAGGTTCTATGACGGATTGGTATTTCACCGGGTGTTGAAGGATTTTATGATTCAAGGAGGTGACCCATTAGCGAATGGTACCGGTAATCCAGGGTATCGATTTGAGGATGAATTTCCAAAAAATGATAGCGCCCAATTGAAGTTAACTCACGATGGTCCTGGGGTCCTGTCGATGGCAAACGGAGGGAAAAATACCAATGGCAGTCAATTTTTCATCACCCATAAGGCAACCCCTTGGTTAGATGGGGTTCATACGGTTTTTGGTCATGTGGTTGACGGACAAGCCGTAGTGGATTCTATTGCTCAAAATGACGTTATTGAACAGGTGGAAATTATACGCGTTGGACGCGAGGCGAAAAAGTTTGATGCGGTAAAGGTATTTTCTACTTATTTTAAAAAGTTGGAAGAAAAATCGCGGTTAGAAAAGGAGGCGATGGATAAATTGAAAGCTGACTTTTTAGTGCAGGCGGAAGAACGAAAAGCGAAAGCGAACGAATTTGACTCTGGTCTCAAAGTGTACATAATTGAAAATGGAACAGGAGAAAAACCAGCCATAGGGACGGAAGTAAAGGTCAAGTATGCAGGATATTTTACAGACGGAACTGTATTTGATACAAATATTATAGAATTAGCTGAAAGTTATAAAATTTTTAATCCCCAGCGCGAAGTGCAAGGAGGATATGAGCCCATGCCTGTAGTGTGTTCTCCAGAATTAAATATGATTCCAGGATTGAGAGAGGCCTTGTTGAGTATGAAAAAAGGGGATAAGATTATGGCATTTATACCTACTCATCTAGCGTATGGTGCACAAGGAAATCCACGCGCTCGAATAGCACCGGACACAGATTTAATCTTTGTTATGGAGATGTTGAACGAATAAAAGGCTAAGGAATAAATAAGAAGCGAGTCTTGATGTATCAAGACTCGCTTTTTTTATGAAATAGGTCAAGCAGTTGTTGGGCGGCTTGAAAAGGACTAATTTGATGAGCCTTAATTTTGGCTTCAAGTACGCCAAATTCTTGTTTAACGGCAGGATTTTGATAAAAACGCGTATGTAACCCTTCACGAATGGTTTCCTTTAACCAATAGAGGTTTTGTTTTTCACGGTGTTGCATGAAGTAGCCATTTTCTTTGGTTAGGCTGCTGTATTCTTCAATTTTTTTCCAAACGGTATCAATGCCCGTTTCATGCAGGGCGCTACACAAGGTGACCGAAGGAACCCATTTACTTTCTTTTAATGGATATAAGTGAAGGGCACGGTTAAATTCAACCTTGGCCAATTTGGCTGCTTTGGTGTTCTCTCCATCGGCTTTATTGATCACTATCGCATCTGCCATTTCAATAATCCCGCGCTTTATGCCCTGCAATTCATCACCAGACCCCGCCAATTTTAATAATAGAAAAAAATCGACCATCGCATGTACCGCCGTTTCAGACTGGCCCACGCCTACGGTTTCAATAATGATAAAATCGTAACCAGCAGCTTCACATATACTAATAGCTTCCCTGGTTTTTCTAGCAACTCCTCCTAAGCTATCCCCAGCGGGAGACGGACGGATAAAGGCGTTAGGGTTATTTACTAAGCGCTCCATGCGCGTTTTATCTCCTAAAATACTACCGCGTTGTAAAGAACTGCTGGGATCAATGGCTAAAACCGCCACCTTCTTTCCTTGTGCGGTGGCAAAAGTTCCAAAACTTTCAATAAAGGTGCTTTTTCCAACCCCAGGAACTCCTGTAATTCCAACCCGAATAGTTGTGCTCGGAATAGCTAAGCAGGCTTCAATTAAAGCACTTGCTTGTTCGCGATGTTTAGGGTGTGTACTTTCAACTAAGGTAATGGCACGACTTACATAACTAATAGTTCCTTTTTTAATTTCTTCCACAAATTTGGCCGTCGACGGAAATTTATGCCGTTTAATTTTAATTTTTTGAACAGGATTAGGCGTCGTAACCCCTTTGAGTTCTTCTAATGCCGATTCCTTTTTTTTAGCAGTCATGGTAGTGTCTAGCGTTCATATCTGGGTTTAAAATCTCCATAATCATTAGCAGCTCTGAATGCCCTGTACCACAGTGGGTTCATGCTAAGAAAACTACTGTATTTACCTAAAAAAAGCATATGGGCCGGGTTCTTTGCGATTGACCTCGGTAGATTTTATGTAAATTTAGAATATTTTTTAAGAAAACTGCAACGAAGATGAAATTGACTCGTAATTAAGACAGACAAACTATTAATGAGCACAATCAACATACACTCCGATCTAATAAAAAAATGTAAGCGGAACGATCAAAAGGCGCAGATGCAACTCTATGACCTCTATGCTAAAGCAATGTTTACAACAGCGAAAAATTTTGTAAAAGATCATGCAGTCGCTGAAGATATGATGCAGGAAGGATTTATTAAAGCCTTTAGAAAAATAGATAGTTTTAACCAAAGTGTGTCGTTTGGTGCCTGGTTAAAAAGAATTGTAATTAACCAATGTTTAGATTGGCTTAAAAAAAGAAAGTTAAAAATAGTGAATTTAGACGATGCGCAAGTTAAGCATCACGAGGAGGATGATTGGCAAATAGAACAGACGGTATCAATGACACAAATTATAGAAGCGATAGATGCCCTCCCTGAATCAAATAGAATAGTGGTAAAGTTATTTTTATTAGAAGGATACGATCATCAAGAAATTTCTCAAATCTTATCGATTTCAGAAGTGAATTCTAGATCCCTATTACATCGTGGAAAAGTAAAGTTAAAAGAACAATTAAAAACCGTACAATATGCCTGATATAAGAGAATTAATCAAAAAAGAACAAGAGGCTGTTGAACTTCCTGTTGATCATAAAAATCGTTTTGAACAGCGGTTAAAAAGCCTACACAACAGTCAAAAGAAATCGCATTTTTACTTTCTTAAAATTGCGGCATCCATCATCGTATTGGTTGGTTTGGCCTACACCTTCTGGCCAGCAACTACCGTCATGGACCCTACAGAGCAACTAGAAAATTACGATATAGCAACGGTTTCGCCGGAGCTAAAAGAAATAGAAAATAACTATGTAGCGGCAATAAATTTTGAAATGCTAGGGATTGTGCTAACCGATGAAAATAAGGCACTTATTGATGCCTACTTGAAAAAGGTAGCAGAACTTGAAAAAGACTATAAGCAACTCACAAATGATCTGATTAACAAAGAAGTTAAAGAAGAGATTGTAGACGCATTAATAGATAATTTACAATTGAGACTACAACTATTGGTAGAATTAAAAGATAATTTAAAAGAACTTGAAATTAATAAAAACAGAGAAAATGAAAAAAATATTATTTAGGATAACACTACTTACCTTGTGCTTTAACCTACAAGGATTTGCTCAAAAAGTACACGAACGAACCTTTAAGGAAGAGTTTAATACGAATGGAGATGTTGAAATTAAGGTGGATACACGCTATACAGATATAATTATTGAACCTTGGTCAAAGAACTCGGTACGTGTGGAGGCTACGATTAAAATAGAAGGAGTAGATGATGATAAAGCGGAAAAAACCTTAGATAATTGGAATTTTAAGGCCTTAGGAAATAAATCGCTAGTAGAAATTACAACCCGAGAGGAAAACCTCTTGTTCTCGTCAAATCTCTCGTATAGTCCTAAAAGTCGTGTAGTGGTCGGTAACAATTTTAAATTTAACGATTTAGAAGCGCTTAATTTTGATATAAACGATAATATAAACTCATCTACGGTAATAGTTAACGGTAAGAAAGTTGACGGAAAAGGGAGCAACTATGTTGTAATTGGTAAGCCGGGTAACGTGGTTCATTTAGATTCTTTTGCAACCTTTAGTTATCAGTACAACCTTCCAAATGCGGATGCTATAAAAGAGTTAACCGCTAAAATCCCCGAATTTGATTATGAAAAATTCCAGGAAGATCAAAATTACATGATTGAATGGCAAAAAGAAATGAAAGCCTCTATGAAAGAATTTAGTGCGGCGCAAAAATTAATACAAGAAAAAGCGTCTAAATTAAGTGCTGAAGATGCAGAGAAAGTTAGTAAACGCCTTGAAAAAGTACGGACTGAACTAGCTACAAGAAAGGCAGAATTGGCGCAGCGAAATGCAGAAAAACAAATGGAACTTGCCGAGCGAAAAGCGCAAAGACAAATGGAGCTTGCAGATCGAAAGGCAGAATTGACGCAACGTGCAAAGGAAATAGAAGAAGAACAGCGTTTGAAGAGTATTGAAATTAAGAACTTACTTGAGAATCGAGAAAAAATAAAAGTCACACGTACAATTGTTATTAAAGCCCCAAAAAATGCCAAATTTAAATTAGATGCTAAATATGGTACAGTGAGTTTTTCAAAATAAGAAAAATTTTAACGATGCTGATTATATTACAAATCTCAAATAACAAATAACAAATAACAAATAACAAAAAACAAATCTCAAAAACAACGTTAGGTTGATTTTGAGATTTGATTTTTTAGGATGGGATTCGTATTGATCCTACATCTCAAAATTTAACTAGTAAACGTGTAAAAAATGCGTGTAAAAGAACCCGATAAAACGCGGTTCTTTTTTGTTTAAATTGTTTTACCTTTATGCCATAAAAAAAGCGACAAAATCCATGGCATTATACGAAGAGCAAACTATTAAAATTTATAATTCTCTTTCTAACGAGAAAGAGACGTTTGTCCCAATTTTAAAAGGTGCTGTAGGGATGTATGTTTGCGGTCCAACCGTATATAGTAATGTGCATTTGGGTAATGTTAGAACGTTTTTATCTTTTGATTTAATCTTCCGATACTTCCGGCATTTGGGCTACAAAGTTCGCTATGTGCGCAATATTACCGATGCGGGGCATTTAGAAAATGATGCCGATGAAGGGGAGGACAGAATTGCTAAAAAAGCACGCCTAGAATCATTAGAACCTATGGAAGTTGTACAAGAATATACGGTCGATTTCCACAACGTATTAAAGCAATTTAATTTTTTGCCACCAAGTATCGAACCTACGGCTACCGGACATATCATTGAACAAATAGAAATTATTAAATCTATTTTAGATCAGGGCCTTGCCTATGAAATAAATGGATCGGTCTATTTTGATGTGCTTGCGTATAATAAAAAAGAACATTACGGTATTTTGAGTCGCCGTAATATTGAAGATGCTATTCATAATACACGCGCCTTAGACGGACAATCTGAAAAGCGTAATCCACAGGATTTTGCCTTGTGGAAAAAAGCGCAACCTGTACATATTATGCGTTGGCCTTCTCCGTGGAGTGATGGTTTTCCTGGATGGCATTTAGAATGTACCGCCATGAGTACGAAGTACCTTGGAGAACAGTTTGATATTCACGGTGGAGGTATGGACCTTAAGTTTCCACATCACGAATGTGAGATAGCACAGGCTCAAGCTGCTAATCACAAAAAACCAGTGAATTATTGGATGCATGGAAATATGCTTTTACTCAATGGGAAAAAGATGGCTAAATCTACAGGGAATTCAATTTTACCTCAAGAACTTATCTCTGGTAATAATACGATCTTAAGTAAAGCTTTTCCCGCTACAGTAGCACGATTTTTCATGTTACAAGCCCATTATCGCTCGATCTTAGATTTTTCAAATGACGCGTTATTAGCCGCTGAAAAGGGCTATACGCGTTTGATGAATGCCTTACCTGTGCTGGAAGAAATTAAACCGTCGTCTGTATCAACACTCGACATTAAAGCATGGAAACAATCGTGCTATGATGCTATGAACGACGATTTTAATAGTCCCATTCTTATTGCGCAACTGTTTGAAGGAGTGAAATTTATAAATCAATTAAAGGAGGGGAATGCAAGCTTATCCGCAGAAGATTTGGCCGACTTTAAAGCAACAATGCACAGTTTTATTTTTGATATTCTAGGACTTGAGAACATCACTACCCAACAAGATAGTGGTAAGCTAGCGAAGGTCGTAGAACTGTTAATTGGAATGAGAAATCAAGCCCGTGTAGATAAGGATTGGGCGCTTTCTGACCAAATCCGCGATGAATTAGCCGATGCGGGTATTCAGTTAAAGGATGGTAAAGACGGCACAACGTTTAGTTTATAGTAGTGCCCTTGTACAACATATAATTAGGAAAATAATTAGGTTGTAGCTATAAAATATTAACGCAATGTGCAACGTGTAGGTTCAGTGCCCTGGGCGATTTATAGACCTAAAATACGGTTGTTTAATAGAGTAATCATCTAAGAGTTATGCTTAAAAAAGTGTTTATCGCTCCCTTTATTTTTCTGATACGCTTTTATCAAATTGCTATTTCTCCATACACCCCTTCTAGTTGTCGTTTTTCTCCTACTTGTTCGAGTTATTCAGTAGAGGCATTACGTACGCATGGATTGTTAAAAGGCGGACGGTTAGCTGTAAAGCGAATCTCAAAATGCCATCCATGGGGTGGAAGCGGCTATGATCCTGTACCAGAGAAGAAAAAGAAGAAGTGATGTAGAATGGTTGGGGTACCGCATTTAGTCTTCTGACTACAGTCGATCTTTGATTAGTTTGTACTCCTTGGGAGTCTTTAGTAAAAGATGAGTCAACAAACCCTTTTTCAAAAAATTCCCATTATCTTTATACCCCTAAATTTAATCCATGTTAGAGCAAGCAATCAATTGGAATTTTAATCCCGATTTGTTTAAAATAGGATCATTTCCTATCAAGTATTACAGTTTAATGTACGTGTTAGCGTTCGTCATTGGTTTGCAATTGATGAAACGAATCTATATCCGAGACAAGGTGTCTCTTGAAAAGCTAGATTCCATTTTTATTTACACCGTAATAGCCATGCTCATAGGGGCTCGTCTAGGACATTATCTGTTTTACGAAGAAGAGTATACCCTTGCGGAAATCTTTTTACCCTTTAAAACAAATCCATTTGAATTTACAGGTTTTCAAGGTCTAGCAAGTCATGGAGCGGCTGTTGGGATTATTATTGCCATGTATTTTTACAGCAAGAAAGTGGTGAAGAAACCATTTTTATGGACCTTAGACCGAATGGTTATTCCAACTGCTTTAGGTGCGATGTTTGTGAGGATTGGGAATTTGTTCAACTCCGAGATTGTAGGAAAAGCAACAGGTTCATCGTCTGGATTTAAGTTTATAAGACACGATATTAATGAATATAAAGCGATGGGAATTACCCAAGTGCAAGATTCGGAAAAAGCGTACGATCTAATTGCCCATAGTTCAAAATTTAAAGAGGTTTTGGCTGAGGTTCCCGCGCGATATCCCACCCAACTCTTTGAGGCGAGCGGATACCTCATTACTTTTTTTGTATTGTACTATCTCTATTGGAAAACAGATAAAAGAGAACGTTTAGGCTATTTATTTGGTGTTTTTATGGTTATGTTGTGGTCAATTCGTTTTATCATCGAATTTTATAAAGAATGGCAAGGGGGAATTGAAACCCTTTTCAAAGTGAATTTAAATACGGGTCAATTATTGAGTATTCCTCTTATTTTAATTGGAGTTTACTTTATGGTACGGAAGCCAGTCAAAATGCCCACAAATTAACAATAAAACAAGCAGTATAGAATGATATCAACCGAATTAACATCCGCGAAAGCGATAGAATTAGAAAATAAATATGGAGCCCATAATTACCATCCACTTCCCGTAGTTTTAAACCGTGGGGAGGGTGTATATGTTTGGGATGTAGAAGGGAAACGCTATTTCGATTTTCTATCGGCGTACTCTGCCGTAAATCAAGGACATTGCCACCCTAGAATCATTAATGCTTTGAAAAAACAGGCAGAAACGCTTACGTTAACGTCGCGTGCATTTTACAATGATCAGTTAGGGAAATATGAAAAATACATGTCAGAATTTTTTGGTTTTGACAAGGTGCTTCCAATGAATACAGGAGCAGAAGCTGTTGAAACTGCCTTAAAGATTTGCCGTAAATGGGCTTATGAAAAAAAGGGAATTCCGGAAAATCAAGCTGAAATTATTGTATGTGAAAATAATTTTCACGGCAGAACAACCACCATCATTTCATTTTCAAATGATCCTGTTGCGCGTAAAAATTTTGGCCCCTACACACAAGGGTTTGTTAAAATTGCCTATGATGATTTAACTGCGCTAGAGGCGTCTTTAAAAAACAATTCAAATGTAGCTGGTTTTTTAGTAGAACCTATTCAAGGAGAAGCTGGAGTATATGTGCCAAGTGATGGGTACTTAGCTAAGGCCAAAGCCTTATGTGAAAAATATAATGTATTGTTTATAGCAGATGAAGTGCAAACCGGGATTGCCAGAACGGGAAAAATTTTAGCTGTAGATCATGAAGAGGTTACCCCTGATATTTTAATTTTAGGAAAAGCACTTTCAGGTGGTGTCTACCCTGTTTCAGCAGTATTGGCAAATGATCCGATTATGGAAGTGATTCGCCCTGGTAACCACGGGTCTACCTTTGGCGGAAATCCAATTGCGGCAGCGGTAGCTGTTGCTGCCTTAGAAGT